>OWIO01002633.1_pt1 | contig 11291 bp, 11 predicted proteins | sample 1733011 | NCBI WGS metagenome assembly OWIO01 (sample SAMN05065779, study PRJEB22554) | human gut metagenome | biome: ENVO:2100002; feature: ENVO:00000062; material: ENVO:00002003 | host: Homo sapiens | place: USA | reverse complement strand
ACCTCGATTGAAACCGCGTGCGCGATGCCGGGTATCGACTGTTTTTGCAGAGGGCTATCTTTGTTCAGAAGTGCGCCCGTCGGCACAAGCAAAAGTTTCTTGATTTCGTTTTTCCTTAATAGTTCAAAAAGGTATGATGCGAATACCGCGCTGCTGCACCCTGCTCCGCTGCCGCCCATAAATACCTTTTGTTTTTCCGAAAAAATGATTTTCCCGCAATCCGAAAAGGTTTTCGGCATTGTAATACCGTCATTCGATAAAAGGTGCGCGCAAAGCTCGTGTCCGAAAATTCCAAGGTCGCCCGTGAAAATCGCGTCGTAATAATCAGGGCTCCTTGAAAGGTCGGAAAAGTGCGTTTTCAATGTGTCTGCGGCGGCAGGAGCCATTGCCGCGCCCATATTGTTTGCGTCGGTCACGCCGAAGTCAACTACTTTGCCTACGGTAATTGCAGTGATTTTCGGCGCAAAATCCTTGTATTTTTCGTCGGAAAGCGTCACCGCGCCCGATGCCGTTACCGTCCACTGCGACAAAGGCGTGCGCTGGTTGCCGAGTTCCAACGGGAAACGATAATTCCGCTCCGCCGACGAAAAATGACTGCTTGTTACGACAATTATGTTTTTGAAGTTTCCGCTTTCGATAAACAATCCGCCCGCGCACAACCCTTCGCCGAACGTACTGCACGCGCCGTAAAGCCCAAAAAACGGAATATCGAACTCCCTTGCACAAAAACTTGTCGCGAAAATCTGGTTTTGAAGGTCGCCGCCCATGATACAATCGAAATCATTTGCGGTTTTTCCCGATACTTCCAGCAACTTTTCGACGGTCATTTTCTGCATTTTCGTTTCGGCAAGTTCATAGGATTTTTCTTTCATCAAATCGTCTTGCAGAACGTTTTGAAAGTAATCGCGAAGGTTGCCTTCGCTTTCCCTTTTGCCGACGTACGACGCGGCGTCGTTAATGAAAATATCTTTTTGAAATAATACGCTTTGTTTTCCTTTTTTCATAAAAAAATCATATAAATAAGCCCGACGACAACCGACGCGCTGATGCCCAGCACAATTATCGGCCCCGCAATTACGAACATTTTTGCGGAGATTCCGAAAATTACGCCCTCCTGATTAAATTCCATCGCAGGAGATACGATTGAGTTTGCAAAGCCCGTGATAGGTACGATACTGCCGCCACCCGCAATTCGTCCGAGCCTGTCGTACAGTCCGAGCCCGGTGAATAAACTCCCGAGGAATATCAATATTACGCTTGTCGCCGCGCCGATTCCTTCCTTGTCAAGCGACGTCCACATTTTCAGCAGGTCGGACACAATTTGACCTATTGAACATATCGTGCCGCCCACCAAAAATGCCGGGATAAGAGTTTTGAGTTGTTTTGTTTTTGGCGCGTTTTCGTGCACGTACGCAAGATATTCTTCGTTAATAAAGCGCGCGTCAGCTTTCTTTTTGTGGGTTTTCAACGTTTTCGTCCGTCCTTAATTTCGTTTTTTTCAAAGTTTTCGATTCGGTGTCTTCGCGACACGATAAATAACACTTATCCATATCGATAAGTGTTACCGTTTTTTGAATAAATACACAAAAAATATTACTTATTATTGAATGATTCTTTGATTTTTGAAAGAATTTTGTTTTCGATGCGTGAAATTTGCACCTGCGAAACGCCCATTATTCCCGCAACTTCCGACTGGGTTTTATCGCGATAATACCTTAAAATTATTATCTTTTTCTCGCGGTCCGGCAGGTTTTTGATCACGCCTTTTAAGATAATTTTGTCGTCAAGGTCGTTTGACGTATTTTCGCCGATTTTGTCGATCAAAGGCGCGCCCTCGTCGTCGCTCTGTGTGTCGTTCAACGACAGCGGATATCTTGTGCTGTCCAGCGCGAAAACGACTTCTTCCTTATCGACGTTAAACTCTTTTGAAATTTCGTCGATGGTCGGCTCGCGATTGTTCGTTTTTGAAAAGTCGTCTTTGAATTTTCCGATATTGTACGCCAGAAGTTTCAGCGCGCGCGACACTTTTACCGCCCCGTCGTCGCGGATAAACCTTTTGATTTCGCCCGCGATCATCGGCACGGCGTACGTCGAGAACCTGACGTTGAAGTTTTCGTCAAAGTTTTTAATGGCTTTCAGAAGCCCCATGCTGCCAAGTTGCATAAGGTCGTCGTACTCCACGTTTTTCCCGGAATAACGTCTTACGACCGACTTGACAAGCGGCGTGTTATCAACGATGAGCGCGTCAAGCGCGTCCTTATCCCCGTCTTTTGACTTTTGTATGAGGTCGCTTGTTTTTTCGACGTCAAACATTATCGTTTCCCTTAAAACGCTTTAATAATTTTACTCGTGTTTCGCCGTCTTTTGAATCAACCGCAACTTCGTCCATAAACGTTTGCATTATCGTGAAACCCATGCCGCTTCTTTCCTCGTTGGGTTTCGTCGTGAAAAAGGGTTCCATTGCGCGCTTTACGTCGGGGATTCCCACGCCGTGGTCGACAATCAGGATTTCAACCGAATTCTTTTCGCATTTTGCGGTTATTTCGATTATTTCCGTTTTTCTGTTTTCGTATCCGTGCACGATTGAATTTGTTACCGCCTCCGACACCGCTGTTTTGACGTCGTTGAGTTCTTCGACGCTCGGATCGAGCGCAAGGCAAAACGCCGACACCGTACTGCGTGAAAACGATACGTTTTCGGGTATGCTCAAAAATTTCATTTCAAGATAGTTTTCCATATTCTCTCCTTTATGCGAGTTTGCAGATTATTTCGTATATTCCGCTTGTAAAAAATACTTTGTCGACTTGCTTGTTTGTGCCCGTAACGTACATCGGCACGGATAGTTTTTCAAGTTTTTTATATCGTCCGAGAAGCATGCCGATGCCGGTGCTGTCCATAAAACTCACGCCCGAAAAATCGAACACGACTTCGTAATATCTTTCTTTTTCCAGCAGTCGGTCGATATCTTGTCTGGCTTTTATTATTCCGTTGTCGTCCACGTCGCCGATAAGTCTTATCATGAGCGATCCCGACGAATTTTCATAAGATATTTTCATTTTCTCACCTCTTGAAAAAAGAATAAACTCAAAACTTTTGCAAAAAAACATATATAAAGTTGTTTTTCAACGAAATTAAACGGATATTGTAAATTGAATTAAAAATTTTTCTGAAAATATTGAAAAAAAGTTGACATTTTTTTTGTATTATCGTATTATTTAAAAGTCGCTTGTGAATGGCGAACAATTCCCGCTATCGGGGTGTGGCGCAGTTTGGTAGCGCGCGTGGTTTGGGACCATGAGGTCGGGAGTTCGAGTCTCTTCACCCCGACCACCAAAAAGATTAGGGCCTTTAGCTCAGTTGGTTAGAGCGGTCGGCTCATAACCGATTGGTCCGCGGTTCAAGTCCGTGAAGGCCCACCAAAAAACTTAATAAATTGTGGTTCGGTAGTTCAGTTGGTTAGAACGCTAGCCTGTCACGCTAGAGGTCAGGGGTTCGACTCCCCTTCGAATCGCCATAAACGCCTTGGTAGCTCAGTTGGTAGAGCAAGGGACTGAAAATCCCTGTGTCGGTGGTTCAACTCCGCCCCAAGGCACCATTTTTATACGGATGGTGCGGCACAGAGTATTCGTTCCAAACACCTCGCTGGTGTGGCTCAATGGCAGAGCAGCTGATTTGTAATCAGCAGGTTGTTGGTTCGACTCCGACCACCAGCTCCAAGCGTGGGAAGATTCCCGAGTGGCCAAAGGGAGCAGACTGTAAATCTGTTGGCACCGCCTTCGGTGGTTCGAATCCACCTCTTCCCACCAAAAAATAACAGCATTGTATCAATGCTGTTATTTTTTTGCGAAAGAGAGTGGATGAAGAACCGTTGCAAAGCAACCGTTCGCACCGTTGCATACAGCAACGGCGCCGTTGTTCACTTTACATATTCTTGTTATGCCCTTTGTGGCGTTTCGTAGTTTATATACAAACTTACCCAACGCCGAGGCTATCCACCTCTTCCGCATATTAGGGTGGATTCTGAACCACCTGTTTCGGTGCTGGACGCTTCGCTATGCGTGCAAGCACGCTCGCTCTCGCTCTTATACGAATCCACCTCATCCCACCAAAAAAGAAACCATAATATTGATACGAAAAATATCGGTATTATGGCTTTTTTATTGCAAAATAAGGGTGTTTTGCCCTTTTTCATTGATTTTTTAGCAAAAATGTAGGCTTGCAGGGATAGTTTTCATTCTTGCAAGCCTTTTTTGTTTTAGCCGTAAAATATAAATCGTTCACTTTATACCCTTATCGTTCAATTTATGGGGTATCGTTCAATTATTGATTCGCTCAAAAGAATTATTGATTTTCAATGGATTATGTGATATAATAAACTCACCGATAAACAAGAATTTGACGGCCACTTTTAATATGATTAACAAATTAGGAGGGGATCTTTATGACTAAAAAGAGGAAGATTATTCTTGCAACGGTAGCGTTCTCTATTTTATTGGCTATAGGGGTAAGTCTTACATATATTTTTGCTGTGGCATTGCCGCAAAAGCGAGAGAAGGAGCAATTATTAAAAGCGGTGCAGGAGTATTATGACGCAAAGCTTGCTATGTATACAGCGGAAAACGAGAAATATGATGACTATGAGGTGGACGTTGCATTCCTTGGCGACAGCCTTACCGACGGATACGATCTTGAAAAATACTTTCCGCAATATCTTGTTCTTAATCGCGGAATTGGTGGTGAAACGACCTTTGGTCTTGAAAAACGTCTTAAGGTATCGGTTTATGATTTAAAGCCTAAAGTGGCAGTCATGCTCATAGGGGCAAACAACTTTGATACAATGTTTGATAACTATGAAAATATTTTGAAGGGATTTAAGGAAAATCTGCCAAATACCAAAATAGTATTGCTATCTCTTACATCTATGAGTCATGAATGGGGCAAAAACAATCAAAAAGCAGCTTATAACAACGTTAAAATAAAGCTCCTGTCAGAAAAATACGGATACGAATTTGTCGATCTGTATTCTCCACTTTTGAATCTTGAAACAGGTGAAATATATGCAGAATATACGACCGATGGCGGTCACTTAACATCCGCAGGATACGAGGTGCTTACAAATACGATAACTCCCGCACTCGAACAACTATTAGGTAGATAACTGCGCTTAACAGCATTACAAATTCCAATTTATCGAACTAAAATGGGTGCAAACCCTTGTAGGAAGATGCACCCATAGTTCAAAAATTTGTACCCATTTTGAAACGGTATCAAAATTTTGGATTACTCACAAAAAAGAAAGCATCGAAATTCCGATGCTTTCTTTTTTTGTGCGAAAGAGAGTGTATGAGATACCGCGTGCGTAAGCCGCGGTTCGCACCGCCCAACAGCAACGGCGCCGTTGTTCACTTTACATATTCTTGTTATACCCTTTGTGGCGTTTCGTAGTTTATATACAAACTTACCCAACGCCGAGGCTATCCACCTCTTCCGCATATTAGGGTGGATTCTGAACCACCTGTTTCGGTGCTGGACGCTTCGCTATAAAATTTTACAAGGTGTCCCTTCCGGGAGATTGCCACGCTACGCTCGCAATGACATAAAGTGCGTTGCACGGAATAGTATATGGAGAGTGTGTAAAGTTTGCTATTACTTTTTCAGCAAACAAACCCTTATTACGTTCCGTACGAAGTACTCTGTTATTGCGAGCGTAGCGTGGCAATCTCCCGGAAGGGAACCTTATGAAAAAACCGCCCTTTCGGACGGTTTTTTGTTTAGGCTTTGTTTTGGTTTTGTCTTGGGTTTGGTTCGATTACTTTGCGTAATCGACGCTTCTGATTTCCCTGACAACCGTAACTTTGATTTGTCCGGGGTATTCGAGTTCCGCTTCCAGCTTGTTGGCGATTTCTTTTGCAAGGAAAACCGTGGTGGTGTCGTCGACGACCTCGGGTTTGACCATAACGCGGATTTCACGCCCTGCCTGAATTGCGTAAGACTGTTCAACGCCGTTGAAGGAATTTGCGATTGTTTCCAACTTTTCAATGCGTTTGACGTAGTTTTCAAGCGATTCGCGACGTGCGCCGGGACGTGCGCTTGATATTGCGTCGGCTGCCTGAACAAGGACTGCTTCGACGCTTGTTGCCTCGATGTCGCCGTGGTGAGCCGCAACCGCGTGAATGACAGCCGCGCTTTCCTTATATTTTTTCAGCAAATCGACGCCGATTTGGACGTGAGTGCCCTCGATTTCGTGGTCAACCGCTTTGCCGATATCGTGCAAAAGCCCCGCGCGTTTCGCGACTTTGACGTCCGCGCCGAGTTCCGACGCCATAACGCCTGCAAGAAACGCGACTTCCAGCGAATGTTGCAACACGTTCTGACCGTAGCTCGTACGATATTTAAGTTTGCCCAAAATTTTGATAAGTTCCGGATGAATGCCGTAAATACCGCACTCAAACACCGCGTTTTCGCCCGCTTCTTTGATAAGACCGTCGACTTCTTTTTTGACCTTGTCGACCATTTCTTCGATGCGTGCGGGGTGAATTCTTCCGTCCTGAATAAGTTTTTCAAGGGTGATACGCGCGATTTCGCGGCGTACGGGATCGAATCCCGAAAGCGTAACGACGTCGGGGGTATCGTCGATGATAAGGTCAACGCCCGTCGCACTTTCAAGCGCGCGGATATTGCGACCTACGCGACCGATGATGCGCCCTTTCATTTCGTCGTTGGGGAGCGCGACAACCGAAACGGTGGTGTCCGTCGTGTGGTCTGCGGCGCATCTCTGGATTGCAAGCGAGATAATGTTTTGCGCTTTCTTTTCGGCGTTTTCTTTGGCTTCCGCCTCGATTTGTTTTGCGGTTTGTACCGCGTCCTTTTTCGCGCTGTCGATGAGCGCGTCCATGAGTTGTTGTTTTGCCTCGTCCCTGGTCATGCCGGAGATTCTTTCAAGTTCTTTTTCAAGAAGGAATTGCGAATTTTTGAGTTTATCCTCGATATTTTGCAACTCTTCTTCTTTGGATTGAAGTTGTTTTCTCTGAACTTCCAGTTGTTCCTGTTTCTTATCCAATGCGTCGTCCTTTTTGTCAAGGTACGATTCTTTGGATTGAAGACGTTGTTCGGTTTTCTGATACTCTGCTTTTCTTTCTTTTGCTTCCTTATCGATTTCCGCACGAAGACGATGTTCTTCTTCTTTTGCTTCGAGCAAGGCTTCTTTACGAGCGGTTTTTGCCTCGACCTTAGCGTCTTCGATAATTTTTGCCGCCTCGGCTTTTAACTTATCTGCTTCCGATTTAGCGGTGCCGACTTTACGTTTGTAGTAATACACATAACCGGCAACACCAGCGGCGAGCCCGAATGCGAGTGCCGCGACCGCGATTCCCGCGATTGCGCCGCCCGACAAGACAGCAAGCAATTGTGTTGTAATGCTTGTCATTTGGTTTATATCCTCCTATATATTCATAAAACCGATTTATTTGCGCGCCGTCCGGCGCGTGTCGGCTTTAATTTCTTTGATTATGCGGTAATGCCACGGGGTGAGCCGTGGCAAAAATTATAAAATTATTTGTCCGCAAAGACTTTTTCACGGACTTTTTCGTTGATTTCGTTGAAAACGTCGGGATTTTTGTTAAGATAATCCAACGTTTTATCCCTGCCTTGACCGATTTTTTCGTCGTTATACGAATACCAGCTTCCGCTTTTTTCGACAAGTCCCATATCGGTTGCGACGTCAAGCACGCAGCCTGCAAGTGAAATTCCTTTGCCGAAAAGAATGTCGAATTCCGCAACTTTGAACGGAGGTGCGACCTTGTTTTTGACGATACGAGCCTTTGTGCGGTTGCCGATAACTTCCGCGCCGTCCTTAATCGTGTCGGCTTTTCTGATGTCGATACGCACCGACGAATAGAATTTCAGCGCTTTACCGCCCGTCGTAACCTCGGGGCTGCCATAAATCACGCCGACTTTTTCACGAAGTTGGTTGATGAAAACGATGCTGCAACGGGATTTGTTGCATATTGCGGTGAGTTTTCGCATTGCCTGCGACATAAGTCTTGCTTGAAGACCGACGCTGCTGTCGCCGATTTCGCCGTCGATTTCCGCCTGCGGAGTAAGCGCCGCGACGCTGTCCACGACGATAAGGTCGATGCTGTTGCTTCTGACAAGCGTTTCGGTAATGTTCAAAGCCTGCTCGCCGCTGTCGGGTTGCGCGATGTACAAGTCGTTGATCTGAACGCCGAGAGCCTGCGCGTAATAAGGATCGAGCGCGTGCTCCGCGTCGATAAACGCCGCCATACCGCCCTGTTTCTGCGTTTCTGCGATCATGTGAAGCGCGACGGTCGTTTTGCCCGAAGATTCGGGCCCGTAAATTTCGATAATTCTGCCGCGCGGAATGCCGCCTATGCCGAGAGCGATGTCAAGAGTAAGACAGCCCGTAGGGATTGCTTCGACCTTCTGAACTTCGGTCTCGCCGAATTTCATAATCGCGCCCTTACCGAACTGTTTTTCTATCTGTTGTAAAGCCTGTTCAAGGTTTTTTACTTTTTCTTTGGAATCGGTTGCCATGTTTTTCTCCTTATATTTTATCGCCAAATTTTATTGTGTTTTGACGTAATTTTTCAAAATTTTGTTGGTTTTTGAATATTTTTAAGGAATTATTGTCGTTTTACGACTTCGATATATTCCTTTAATTTCGTTTCCGAAAGGTTCGGGATTCTTACACGCGTCGGGTCGAATTTTACAACGGGCAGGAAACACGCAACGCCCGCCTCCGTTATATTCGCCGCGTCGCCCACGCCAATCATCGTGAAAGAATCGGCAAGACTTTGCGTGGAAAACGCGATTCGCGAGGCAAAACATTGTTTGATAACGCCCGTTATGACGTCAACGTTTGTGCAATGCGTGTTCATAATAAGATGAATTCCCGCCGCTTTCCCGAGCCGCGCAAGGTTGTTTATCGCTTCTTCAAAGTCGTTCCGCCTTTCAAAAATAAAGTCGGCGTACTCGTCGATAACGATGATGACGTACGGATAAACGGGCATGCCGTTTGTAATCGCGCTTTGATTGTATTCGTAAACGTTCCTGACGCTGACGTGTTTGAAACGCTTGTATCTGAGCTGCATTTCCTTGTAGGTTTCGTTCAGCATTTCAATGACCTCGTCCGACGTTTTAAGGACTTTGTTTCTGTAAACGTTTTTGATGCCGACGAAGTCGTTGTACTCAACGTTTTTCGGATCGGCAAGAACAAGACTTATTTCGCAGGGCTTATTTTTGAGCAAAAGTGTAACCAGAATATTTCTGATAAACGCCGATTTACCCGTGCCGCTTGCGCCGCCGATAAGCAGGTTTGCAAGGTCTTTGAAGTTTGTGAAAACGTCTTCGCCAGCGTCGGTGCGCCCGACGTAAAACGCAAGGGGATCCTTGTTTTCGATGTCGGACAACTTCAACACGTCGTTGTCGTCAGATTTTGAAAACTCTTTCGATAACAACAAATAAAGTTTATAAAACGCGAAATCCGTCGATTTTTTGCGGATTTCCTCACGCGTGCCGGAAAAAATTTGTCTTTCCGTAAACGTTTTACCGTTCAGACAAAAACCGAAACATACCGTGCCGACGGGTTTTTCAACCGTGCCGCCGGTGGGCCCTGCGATGCCCGTTGTCGAGACGGATACGGTAACGTCGCCTTTTATCAGCCCTTCCGCCATTTCCTTTGCGGTTTCTTCCGATACCGCGCCGTACTTGATAAGCGTTTCCGCGCTGACGCCAAGACGATTCATTTTTGCCTCGTTTGCGTAAGCGACGATGCCCTCGATAAACGATTTGGAAATACCCGCAACGTCAACGAGTTTTGCCGCGACCTCGCCGCCGGTAAGACTTTCCGCCACCGAGATTTTCAGATTGTTTTCCAGAAGAAGCTGGGCGACGGCAACGTTAAGTTTTTTTCCGTCGACGAATTCGGGCACGTTAATCATGGTATACGATTTCCTCCACGTCGTTTTCTTTTTCGGTTTCGGACAAAGTTTTTGCGGGCAAATCCGTTTCGACGGTTTTTTTATCGGCAAGCACCTGCTTGTTTTTCAGGACGTAATTCACGCCCGACACGATTGCGAAAAACGCGCCGATATAATACGTGATTTGTCCGAGCCAGTCAAAGAAATAAAAGGCTTTCCCCGCGATTTCCCCGGTTTGGATCGTGCTCATCGTCAGCGCGATAAGACCGATGTCCAGAAACGTCGTTTTGATTTTGCCGAGTTTGTCTGCCGCAAGCACGACGTTTTTCTGCACGGCGATTATGCGGAATGCGGTAATTATAATTTCGCGGCTTATGATAACGCCTGCGATAATCTGGTTGTACCATCCGGGCAGCGTGCCGTCGCCGACAAAGACAAACAGCATAATGACGACTATGACCTTATCGGCAATCGGGTCCAGAAATTTCCCGAGGTCGGTCACGAGATTTCTTTTTCTTGCGATGTTGCCGTCGATAAAGTCGGTGCTGCAACAAAGCATAAACACTATGCACGCCGCGATTTCATGATACGGAAAATTCACGAAATATAAAATCACAACGATGGGAATCAACGCGATTCTTGCAAGCGTTATTTTGTTTGGAAGATTAAGTTGTTTCATTTCACTTCTCCAACGAGATCGTATCCGTTTGCACCGGTAATCTTAACGTCGTAGAAATTGCCGACGTTCACAAGATAGTCGCTTGAAAACAAAACTTTCGCATCGACTTCAGGTGCACAGAATTCGGGACGACCGTAAAATATGTTGTTGTCGTAGTCGATACCTTCGTAAAGAACTTTCAAAGATTTACCGACATAGTTTTTGTTGTTTTCGAAAATCACTTTGCTTTGAAGCGCGGTGATGTTTTTAAGGCGTTTGTTTTTGACCGCTTGCGGAATCTGGTTTTTGAGTTTCGCCGCGGCGGTGCCGTCTTCCTTGCTGTACGCAAAAAATCCCGCGTAATTCAGCTTATATTCGCCGATGAAGTCGTAAAGTTTTTGATACTGCTCGTCCGTTTCACCGGGGAATCCGACGATGAAAGTCGAGCGAATCGCGACGTCTCCGGCGGTTCTGATTTTTTCAATAAGGTTTTTGATTTCCTTTTCGGAAGTCCGTCGCCCCATCGTCTTTAATATCGTATCATCAATATGTTGCAAGGGAATGTCAACATATTTGCAAATTTTGTCGTTTTTTACGATATATTTTATAAGGTCGTCGCTTAAAAGCTCCGGATAGCAATACAAAAGCCTTACCCATTCGACGTCAAGCGACGTGATTTTGTCCAGTAGTTTCAA
>OWIO01002627.1_pt1 | contig 11310 bp, 12 predicted proteins | sample 1733011 | NCBI WGS metagenome assembly OWIO01 (sample SAMN05065779, study PRJEB22554) | human gut metagenome | biome: ENVO:2100002; feature: ENVO:00000062; material: ENVO:00002003 | host: Homo sapiens | place: USA | reverse complement strand
TCCGCTTACCATTACGGTATATATCCAGATACAAACTCTTGCTGCCATTGGCCAATTCCTTCGTTCGAAGACGAATCGGCTCTTTCACTTTTATTGGTTTTCTGGTCCTTGGCATATTTGTGTCCTTTCATTTGTTATTTCCTATCACAAAGGTACAAATAAAAAGCGGAATCAAGAAACAAATAAGAAACAAAAATGCACCTAAAAAGACCAAAACAACTGAAAATGCAGAAAACAACTGAAAATAAAAACTTGTGTATAATTTATTGATATATAGCAGTTTTATCTATATTTATTTGGAGCTTGTTTTCATTTTATATATGTCTTTATGATTATTGGAAATATTCATTGGCAGAAGTGCTATGTAATCGGTTTCGCCGGATATTAATTTTCGTAAAACATCCGCAATATATTTAACACGACGAAGCCCGTTTATCTTACAATAATTCACGATTGAAATACCATTCTTAGCTCCAACTCTTTGATACCGTTCAAAGAGATCCTTAAAATCCATACTACTTGCCATATTCCTTTTTTTAAAATTGTGGAACAAAGGTAAAGAGACAAGATGAGGAAAACTAAAAAGGTATTGAGTGCTTACATAGCAGTGTCGCTATGCTCAGCCCCACATAGCCCGTACCGGCTACGGCGACCTTAATGTTTTTAAAATCACGCATATTTTGTTTGATTTAATTATTTTTTACCTCCATGCTTCTCTCCATATCCGTAACCATAACCGTAACGTTTTCCATAACCATAATACTTGCCATATTTGCCGTAGCCATAGTAATAACCATACTTCCTACTGTTCAGATCCAAACCATTGACAGCAATACAGAGATTAGGCAATTTGTTATTTTCAGCCAATTCATTAATCAAAGTAAACTCTGCCTTATGGGTATAATCAGCACGACATACATATACGGATAAATCTGCGACACGTCCTATAAGTAAAGTATCGGTTACCATACCCACCGGCGCTGTATCCAATATCACATAATCAAAATTCGCCTTCAATGTTTCAATGGCTTTCTCTAACCCTCCACGAGCCAATAATTCTGTCGGATTAGGTGGAACTGTACCACCGGGAAGAATAAACAGATTCTTGTTTATATCAGAAGGCTGCACAAAATCCATTAAATTCGCAGTTGTGTTTGTCAGATATTGAGTAATACCATGTTCCTTTTTAGGTATATTGAAGACTTTATTCAACCCCGGTTTACGAATATCCAGTCCTACTATCACCACTTTCTTCCCTAATAAAGAAAGACTAATTGCTAAATTAGCAGATATGAAAGACTTACCTTCACCACTGATAGTAGAAGTTACCAGAATTACATTCTTACCATTCTCAAGCATAAACTGGAGATTAGTACGGACATTCCGGAAAGTCTCACTCATCAGATTATTCTGATTCTCAAATACCGCTATAGAACCAGTCTTTTCATCTGCTAACGGAATATCACCAACAACAGGAAGTGAAGTCAATTTCTCAACGTCAGCACGACCTTCAATCTTGAATTTTGTCAAACCTATCAAATAAATAACTCCTACCGGAAGTCCCACACCTAAGACTAAAGCAGCCAAATAAACTATCGTCTTCTTGGGAGAAATCGGATTGTCATCTGCTAACGCTTCATCAATAATCTTCGCGTTATTGGCAGTAGCCGCCAAAGTGATGGCATTCTCCTCACGTTTTTGAAGCAACATCAGATACAACCCCGATTTAATCTCTTGCTGGCGGGCAATGCTCACAAATTGGCGTTCCTGAGTGGGCGCATCATTGATACGGCGGGAATAACGGCTTGCTTCACGAGCCAGATCTTCTTTGGTAATCTGCAATCCTTTCAATGTAGCATCTAAGGTAGCTTGCACATTGGTTCTCATTGCACGAATACTGGTATCCAGATTGATTATGGTCGGATTATTCTCCGTCGAAGTACGCAACAGACGTTTCCTTTCAACCAGCATTTGATTATAACGGTCTATCGCACCGGCTGATGCTGCATCCTGTAAGCCGATATTACTCGGTAATACTTCATATTCATTACCTTTCATATAGCGTTGCAAGTCCATCACCAGATTTATCTGAGTCTGATTTTCCACGCGTTTCTTTTCATACTCTGCATTGCCTGTCAAGGCTATCTGTGCTTCACTGTTCAAATCAGTAATCCCCGCACTACGTTTGAAGTTCTCCAAATCCTGTTCTGTACTGCCTAATTCTTTAGAAATAATACCAATACGTTCGTCAATAAATTCAGCAGTTTTCTGAGCCACCTCATTCTTGTCATTATTGGCATTGATATTATACATTTCAAGCAGTTTATTGATATAATCTCTACCACGCCGGGTATTTGTATTTTCCAATGAAATAACAACTACAGAAGTAGTCTTTGAAGTGGGGGCTATTGACAAAGAGTTAACATATTCTTTCAACACAGAAAAAGGTCTGTTAATAAAAGCTGTGATATGACGTTCTTTGGTTATATTTTCCGGACAAACTGCTGACAAGGTATCGTTATTTGCGAAAAAAGCAACCGTACCCTCATCTGTCGGAAATACAGCAGGCAATTTATCAAACTGTTTCCGGTACTCTTTTTCGCCTACTGTAATTTGTACCCCCAACACACCCGTTGGTTGAAGAATCATATTTATTTCCATTCTACCCGGAAGTTTATCCGCTTCCTGATGAGTCAGACTCACTAAAACAGGAGATGTATGATAAAGCTCTTTGCTTGGAAATTCGTCTTCATCCATATAAGTCACGAACAGTCCCAGATTGTTTACCACCTCTCTGGCCAAAGACTTTGAACGAAGTACTTCGATTTCATTATCTACATTGCTAGATGAAGAGATGAAACCCTCCAATCCCATCTTTTCTAAATCGGAAGACATACTTGCACCACCACCTTTCTTTTCGTCCTTAATAAGGACAGTGGCAGAAATATTATATATAGGTGTTGTCAGACGTAGGTATCCCCATGCACAAGCAATACAAATAATTATCGATACTACAAACCAAGGCCAGTGAATCAGATAACGGAAAAGAAGTTCCTGAATATTAACCTGTTCCTCAGACTGTTCCCCTAATTTATCTTTTCTTTCATCAATCATACAATGCTATTATCTGAAAATTGTTACTAATAAACTTGCCAATGACACTAAAATAGAGGTAGCGGAGAGCCAGAGGCTTGTACTGCTACCAATATCCGAGTTGCGTGCTTTTGCCTTGTTCGGAGTCACATAAACGATATCGTTCTGCTGCAACCAATAATAGGGAGAAAGAATGGTCTCCGCACTGTTCAAATCCAGTGTTATAATTTCCTGTTTGCCATCAGCACTTTCACGAATCAGCTTTACATTGTCGCGAACTCCCCAAACCGTCATGTCACCCGCCATAGCAAGCGCTTCCAACAAATTCACTTTCTCGTTACTGATAGTAAAAGTTCCCGGACGGGCAACCTCACCCAATACGGAGATTTTATAGTTTACCATACGGACAGTGACTATCGGCGTTTCTTTGATATAAGGTTTCAGTTTCTCCACAATCAGTTGCTCCGCCTCTTTCTTGGTCAAGCCACCTACCCTCAACTCACCTAGTACCGGAAAATTTATTTTTCCATCGTTATCTACGAGATATTGCTGCAATATCGGTTGGGAGGTTGTACTGGTTATAGCTACATTATTTTGAGTAGCTACCGTGAGGTTAAACGGAACGGCCAATTCCGGGCTGGTACATGACACTACAATAGTAAGCAGATCTTTAGGCATTATCTTTGCATCATATAGATTTTCCTGTTGAGCAGTCTGTTCTACAACTTTTGCATCTTGTAAATAAGGAACTTTCTTATACGACTGGCAGGAAGCGAACAGCAATATCGCAACTAAACAGGGAAATCCCCCCTCCCCTTTCTACTTACTCTACTTGCACAAATACAAAACAAATTATACATAAATTTCTCAAGTTTATTATTCTTTATCCAGTACCTCAAATTTCGAATTCTTCGATTTGAACTCCGGAACAACTTTTTTCATCAATCTGACCGTGTCCATAATCCGCACAGTACGGGACAACTTCTCAAACTCCGCATATATATCCAGAATATCAGCATATTCATACCGACGTACTTTAGCTATCATAATTTTTTTATTCTCGGTAGGAATCGTATTTTCTTTATCACTCAGCACTTCTTCATAGAGTTTCTCACCCGGTCGCAAGCCAGTAAATTCAATCTTTATATCTTCATCCGGGCGATAACCCGCCAATTCAATCATACGGGTAGCCAAGTCGACAATCTTAACGGCCTTGCCCATTTCAAAGACAAAGATTTCATTACCCTCTCCCATTGTAACAGCCTCCATAACCAAACGACAAGCTTCGGGAATCGTCATAAAAAAACGAATAATATCAGGGTGAGTCACTGTGACAGGACCACCGTTCTCAATCTGTTCCTTGAAGCGCGGGATTACAGAACCGTTACTGCCTAATACGTTTCCAAAACGTGTAGTAATGAATTTAGTATGTCCTTTTATCTTTCCCTCACGGATAGCACACCCCAAGCTCTGTACATAGATTTCCGCCAAACGTTTGGAACATCCCATCACATTAGTCGGGTTCACAGCTTTGTCGGTAGAAACCATTATCATTTTTTCTGCACCATACTCCACCGCCATATCGGCGACCTGACGCGAACCCGTGACATTGACAAGTACAGCTTCGCAAGGATTTTCTTCCATTAAAGGAACATGTTTATAAGCAGCGGCGTGGAAGACAATTTGAGGATGATAAAGTTCGAATACCATACGCACACGTTCTTTCACACGTACATCACCAATCACCGGAACAAAATCGATAGCAGGATAATTTTTCTCAAATTCCAAACGGACATTATGCAAAGGAGTCTCTGCAGAGTCAAACATGATGAGTTTTTGAATACCCATTTGCACCAATTGACGGCAAAGCTCGCTACCGATACTACCTGCAGCACCGGTCACTAATACAACTTTTCCTCTGAATTCTTCTGCGACCTGACTAAGGTTTATATTGATTTCAGCACGTCCCAATAAATCTTCAATTTTAATAGGACGTATCCACTGATGAAAGTTCCCGTCAGAATCCGCTTCACTGATAGTAGGAGCAATAAAAGTCTTGACAGCATTACTTTTACAATACTCTAAAAGGCGGTTCTCCTCCAGACGGGTATCTTCATAACAGGAAAACAGAATACCATGAATACCATGTTTTTTTATGACACGATTAAAGTCTTCTTCTGTTTCAAAATAATAGATAGGAAGGTCTGTCAGACGACGTCTACTGTTGTTTTTACCGTAAGTGTAGAAACCTGCAACTTTATAATGTGCACTGTCGCGGAGACGGAATTTTAAGGCCACACTCTTTTCGTCAATACCATAAATAAGAATGCGGGTATTCTTCTTATTCACCCAATCCAGCAACAGGTCATAGACAATTATCAGTGATACACGGAAGGCTGTCAGTGTCGCCAAAGTCAATAAACCATCAAACAAGAGATAAGATATCCTATAATTATCCGGCAATTCAGTCTCATAAATAACCCAATAAGAAATAGCCACCAGACAGGCTACCTTGAATAGGACGGCACACATGACACGCCAAAGTTCACGTGCCTGTGAAAAACGAATTGTATTACGATAAGTGTGGAATATTAATGCCCCTGCAACACTTGACACTAAAGAGACGCAAATAAATTTGCAAAGCATCCAGTCACTTATCGGAACATGTGCCATATAGTGAATTACGGCATAAGCGACCAATGAACATAAAACAGACAGTGCCGTATCAATACCTAAAATAACCCAATAGCTGAAATAGTTTTTACGAGCATATTGTACTATGCCCTTCAATGTTTTTTCCATTGTAGTATAAATGAATAAAATAATGTATCAGAAATACAAGTACATATTCAAAATCTAACCGGTTCTACATATCCTACCGGCATATCAGCACAAGCACATCCTAACATATTAAGCCTAACAGCTATCTTGCTTTTGCCGTCTACTGTAACAAGTTCACCCACAAGTCCGGTTAAAGGACCTTTAATGACGCGAACTTTTTCACCACGTGCCAAGGGAGCACTGTTCATGGAAATGACATCTTTTGAATAATCAAGCATAAATCGGAAACGAGCCATCTGCTCATCAGGAATGATAGTCGGACTGCTCTCACCTCGCATTACCATATACCGACTTACTGTAGAAAAGGAAAGAACTTCTTTACGTTCTTTTGCATCAACGTGTACGAATACCATCATTGGAAGCAATACAGACTCGACCATCTTGCGTCGGTCACTCCATTGATGAAGTTCCTGCTGAACCGGAACGAAATTCTCAATCCCCATTTTATTTAAACGCTCGGCTACTTTCTTCTCGTGATGCATGCGAACCAAAGCGACATACCAACGTTTTGAGTATGCTACGCCTTCCCCTGTCCCATTACTAGGCCCAGCATTTGCTGATTTTTGTTTCGTTAAAATCATATTTTTTTACCCCATGTATATCTGTTACTTCTTAGGTAACAGGCAGTATATACACAAGACACACACAACAATGAAAAAGGGAAATTACACTGATATACAGGGTGTAAAAGAGGGGGGCCTGATATTCAACGAGAAGATTTCTTGATTTCGGGCAATAAAAAATCATTGAGCATGAAAAAAGAGATTTCATGTTCAAATACTTTTTTGCCCTATGTTTCAGATAAAACGAAAAAAAATGGGAAAATATTTGTTTACTATCTTAAAATATGTCTATCTTTGCGTCAAATTTAATTCTGTTACCTAAGAAGTAACAGATACACTTTAATTCTGATTATTAACTCATTACATCTTTTTATTTACCTACATAACAATTCTGTATGTAAGATAAATTCCCTTTATTTACCTCTGTACGTTCTTTAAGCTCGAAGCCTTTCAGGTAGATTTGTGTGGTTTTTATAGATTTGTGTCCCAATGATTCACTAATCATTTCAATCGGCACTCCGCGATACTTGGCTGTCGTTGCCCAAGAATGACGGAGCGTGTAGGAAGTGACAGGAGAATTCAAACGGAGAGCCCGAGCCAGATCCTTCAAACAATTATTAAATCGACGAAGAGCACTCTGGTATTCACGGTAAGCTCCTTCATCCTTACGTTTCTTATCACCGGACAGGATATCAAACAGATAGTCCGGACAATCAGGGCGGGAAGGCTGACTGTTGCGAAGCCGGTGAATCATCTCCTTCGCGGTATCCAGCACTTCCACACTGATCGGAGTTTTCGTCTTGACACGGTTGTACCGCAACACGTTCCGGTCCAAAGCTGACTTTTCCAAATGAGCCAAGTCGGCAAACGACATTCCGCAAAACTGGAACATCAGAGCGGCAATAGCCTGTGTATGGCGTAAACGTTCCGATTGGGGGTCTTCATAAAGCAGCTTCCGCAACTCGGCAACAGGAAGGGCCTTCTTCTGACGAACATCCACACCCGTATAGACATCGTGAAACAGGCGGGGGATGTAAGGAGCACTACCCGCTTCCACTCCCCGGTTGTAGATACTGCGAAGCATACGCATATACGTGGAAACGGTGTTGGGCTTCAACCCACATTCATAAAGATACTGTCCGTAACGTCGTAAACGTTCCCGGGTTACTTGCCTGAACGACACATTGAACGTGCCGCAGAACAGGCTGAAAGAAAGGAGGGCATTTTTGTAGACATGCGCCGTAGAATAACGCCCTTCCTTTCGCAAACGACCGATGTAGATCTCTCCACACCGGCTAAATCCATTTTTACTCATCATTTGCATCACTAGTTATTTTATAATATATACCATTTGGCATGCAGCAAAAAAACAAATCTTTTTGCAGGTTCGTTGCACGCTTGCCAAAGTATAATTTATTATTTATTTATTTAACCATTGCAAAAATTAGCAAACTATGGCAAAGAAAAAAACAAATCAACAAGAGAAAAAAGTACAAGTAAAAAAGAAGGTCCAAAAACGGAAAAAGAACACTAGAAGACATGTGAAAGGGGAAATCATCAGTTGGGAGGAGCTCGAAAACAGGACAGGATTAACCGGAGATGAAACGGAACTTCTCACTGTTTATTTGCACAAATTCGAAAGAGGGGAAGTACACGTCAGATGCTCTAAAAAACTAAAAGACTTAGCTGAATATATCTACGAAACTATAAACGGCAAAACGATTTGCGAAGTTATCACAAATCGATTTGAATAGTTTTCAATCTCGTTAACATAAAACGAAATGTGTATTTTCAATTTTTATTTAATAGTAACTTCGTGATGTGCAGGACGGCTTTCTTTTTAATAGAAGTGCATCCAAGCAGATGCTGCGATCCATGATTCATAAAAGACCTTTTTCATAAGTTCTATTTTTTAATGATTAATAATGTATTATTTATGTCCTGGTACTTTCTCCCAGACTGTCAGTAATAACATACCATACGCATCCATCGTAGCGACTAACTCCGATAAACTGTATTACTCCTCCTTTACCTGTTTCTATTTTTGTTACTAATTTTAGTCCGTAAACATCGACATTTAAAGGGTGATACATCCTTCCTTTAATCTCGACGATAGGGGCTATTCTTGTTTTTACAGGATTATCATAGACGGTAAGGACCGTACCAATATACTTTTCATCAGTAGGTAAATTGAGAATTAGACGAGTAGCTGTATCTTCCCCTTTTGCTTCAAGATTGAAATAGTCAGATACGGTATATTCTCCGGTAGCAGCATTTGGGATAGCTCCTTCTTTAAAAGTTTTAAATGGTATTTTCAAGAATCCGGAGAATGTTCCGCTATCAGCATAGATTTCACCTTTCATGGTGACTTTCGCTTTCCCATTCTCTACCGATACAATGAATTTATCATCAATGTTTATACCGGTGGTCATGATGGCTTCAACTAAAAGTTGGCCGCTAATCTGGACACGTTCACCTTCTATCTTAATTCCTGATTCATCGGCATTGATAGCAGCAAGAATCGTGTTGGGATTACCGTCCTTGTCTTCACCCATGACCTCCACTTTCCATTGTCTGGCGTTCTGAGTAACCTGGGTACCGATTTCTTTAATGATATCTCCCTCCGCATCGGTGACGGTTTCCTTGAACTTATCAGTCAATCCCTGTGCCGTTCGGTTTAGTTCAGACTTATGGATTTCGACAGCATCATCGATTTCCCCGGTAGCTTCTTGTGTCTTGGTTTCTACCAGATCGGTGAATGCGAGTACAAAGTCCTTGGCTGTGAGTTGAAGAGTGCCGGTTGCCTGTTCTGTTGCCGATGTAATAGCACCCAGTGAGTCCCCGGTTTCTTTCGTTACTTTTTCGGTAAACTCAGCGGATAGCTTCCCGTAATTGACATTAAACTCAGAAGAGAGTTCCCTGACTGACTTTTCGTACTCTCCGGCAACACCGGCAGATCCGGCGGCGGCACCGGCCGAATCAGAAGCATCCTTCGCGTACTTGATGACTTCCTGCCATTTGCCAGTGATCCCGTCCTCCCGGATTTCGAAGTCACCACGTATCTGAGTCTCACGATTATTCAACTCGTCTTCGATTGTCTTGTCATTGTGCAGGATGAATGTACCACGAATGATCACTCCGTCTGCGATCAAGCCGAACCAGCGTCTCACACTTCCTACAGCATCTTTTGCCCATGCGGGAATTAAACCGATGTCCGCATGACCGAGCGTACACTTCACATTATCCGGATTGTCATAAGCTGCCCAACTATCTATTCCGTCATAGAAATATTGGCAATTCGTTCTTGAGGAGATACGGATGAAGGATTGACGATCTTCATCAATAAGATTACCTACACGTACAACAATCATGTGCCGGTAAGGTATAGCATTATCTTCAGGTTCAAGAAGAATTGACTGGTCTTCTCTTGACGGATCACTGACTGCCGTGAATTTTTGCACGGCATAAATAACACCGCCATTAGCAGGGTTATGATAATAGCCCATTAGCAGGTCATTTTCGGCTAAAGGATTGATGTCTCCTTCACGAAGATCGGGATAAACGGTAAATGTCCCGTCTTCGTTGTCAAAGTAAGAGGCTATCTTGATACTATTGGAGATTATCTCTTCGTCTTCCGTCACGCGGATGCGGTTGTATACAAACTCGTTTGTAATAAGCTTGTCACGGACGAATACTGATTTAAATTCCGCATTGCCGAGTTTGTCGATTATCCAGCCCGATAAGCCGGATACAAATGTGCTGGCCCATTCGTCAATCTCTTCGCCGGCAGCATTCAGGATCTTCCTGCCGGTCGCTTTGGCTGAGGATATAAACCCCCAGATGCCGGTATTGATTAATCCTGCCATTATTCTACACCTCCTATCATTTGCATTAGGAGTGCCACTTGCTTTTCCAGCCTGTGGTAATCGGCAACGGTAATTCTTTTTTTAGGTTCTACATCAGGGATCGGTTCATCCTTCGTGGCTTCAGTCTCTTCAATATCTGTATTCTCATCCTCTAGCGGTGTATCTTCGTCGATGAGGACAGTTTCTTCGTCAACCGGATCATCTATCTCCTCATAGTGCTCAGGTAGTTCCAAGAGCGGTTCTGCCAACAGTTCACCTGCTATGTAGTAGGCGTATCCGAGGTAGATCTCATTCTCGAACAGTTGACCGTCAGAGATACGGCGGAATACTTTGCCTTCTTCCGCTATTATATGCCTGTTGTTTAATTCGTCTGTTTTCATTGTTTCTCGGATATTGGTTTGATACGTGATGAATAGGCAGACCAGTTGGTGGCTGACTTATAGGCATCAACTGCTGAATCCGGAACGTAGATAGGACAGCTGTTACCATTAGTCAGTGAACTACTGGATGATAGTGTAAATGGGATATCGGCAAGTACCGATATGAATGTCAGTTTACTGCACGATGATATCAAACTCAAGTTTGATATCATTTTCGTCCAGCCTGCTAGCGGTGTGAGGTCAACAGAGGTTAAGATGGAGCAATTGTAAAACATATAACTTGCATTTGTCACATTCGTCCAACCGGCCAATGATGTGAGATCGACGGAGGTTAAGCCGGAGCAATTGTAAAACATATAACCTGCATCTGTCACATTCGTCCAACCGGCCAATGGTGTGAGGTCGACGGAGGTTAAGCCGGAGCAATAGCTTAACAAGTTATTTGCTTTTGTCACATTCGTCCAACCGGCCAATGGTGTGAGGTCGACGGAGGTTAAGCTGGAGCAATAGTAAAACATATAACTTGCATCTGTCACATTCGTCCAACCGGCCAATGGTGTGAGGTCA
>OWIO01002619.1_pt1 | contig 11351 bp, 8 predicted proteins | sample 1733011 | NCBI WGS metagenome assembly OWIO01 (sample SAMN05065779, study PRJEB22554) | human gut metagenome | biome: ENVO:2100002; feature: ENVO:00000062; material: ENVO:00002003 | host: Homo sapiens | place: USA | reverse complement strand
GCAGAAGTCGGGCAGCGCTTCTTTTTTGTTTTCCTTTTTTGCCGGAATTTTGCTTTTCAGTTTTTCCAGCAGGTCGCTGTAACTGCCGGCATGTTCGGAAACCGAACCGTCGCCGGGCATGTAAATAACCGATGTGACCACGCGGTCGATAAAGTCGCGGTCATGGCTTACCAGCAGGATGGTTCCCTCGTATTCGTCCAGAACCTCCTGCAAAAGGTCAAGCGTATCCATGTCCAAATCGTTGGTCGGTTCGTCCAGCACCAGAAAATTGGAGGGCTGGGCCAGCGCGACGGCCAGCATCAGACGGTTTTTTTCGCCGCCGGAAAGCGCCGAAACAGGACACTGCGCCTGATCGGGACGAAACAGAAAGTCTTTCAGATAAGCCACCACATGACGGTACGAACCGCGGACGAAAATATGGTCGCCTTCGTTGCAAAGCGTTTTCCAAAGTGTTTTTTTCGGGTCCAGGGTCAGTCGGTTTTGGTCAAAATAGGCTTCTTCCAGGTTTTTGCCGATACGGACATGCCCGCTGTCCGGTTCCAGACGCTTGGTCAGCAGCTTGATAAGCGTGGTTTTTCCCGCACCGTTGGGGCCGACGATACCGATTTTGTTGCCTTTGATGATACGGGTTGAAAAGTCTTTGACGATTTCCCTGTCGCCGAAAGTCTTGCAGACGTGTTTGGCCTCGATGACCATTTTCGAGCGCAGTTCCCCTTCTTCGACCTCCAGTTTGACCGAACCGATTTGCCTGATTTGTTCGCGGCGTTCCTGACGCAGCTGCTGCAGCCGGCGCAGACGCCCCTGATTGCGCTTGCGGCGGGCGGTTACGCCTTTATGCAGCCATTCGGTTTCTTCCTCGATTTTCTTGTTAAGATACTTTTGTTCGATGATTTCCTGGTCGATAACCTGTTCCTGCCATTCTTCAAAATAGCGGAAACCTTTGTTGTTGCGGCGCAGAATGCCGCGGTCGAGCCAGAAGGTTGTCCGGGAGGTGTTGCTCAAAAACATCCGGTCATGGCTGATGAGTATGACCGCGCCGCGAAAATCGGCGATAATTTTTTCAAGTTTTTCAATCGTAGGCATATCCAGATGGTTGGTCGGCTCGTCCAGCAGCAAAATGTCCGGTTCGTTAATCAACGCCTTGGCCAGCGCGGCTTTTTTCCGTTCGCCGCCGGAAGATTGCTCGGGGCTTTGTTCGGCGCGGATGTCAAACTGCTCAATCAGGATGTCTGCACGGTATTCCTGGCCGCGTTCATGTTCGGGCAGGCCGGAAAGCACAACCTCGCGCAGCGTGGCATAACCGGAAAAGTCCGGATCCTGCGGCATATAGGAAACCTTGACGCCGGGCTGTACGAAAATTTCGCCGGCATCGGGTTCAATGTCGCGGGCAATCACTTTCAGCAGCGTTGACTTGCCGCAGCCGTTGCGTCCGACCAGCGAGATTTTGTCGCCGCGGTTGATATAAAGTTCAACATTGGTAAACAGCTCGTTGGTGCCGAAAGACAAACGGGCGCCTTTGATAGTCAGAATCGGCGGCTCAAACATGGCTTACAGATTGTCCTCAACCAGCTGCGTGCCTTCAATCTGCCACTCGATTCCCTTGGCGGCCCACAGGAAAAAGTCGCTGATTTTTTCCTCCTTAAGGCCGCTGCAGGTGCCGATTTGATAGATGGTCTGAATTTCTTCGTCGGTCAGCTCGTGATCGGCCAGCGCCAGCAGAATCATCTCGCGCAGGATAAAACGCTTGACCTTGATGTCTCCGATTCCCTTGATGTCTTTGGCCAGTTCGCCGGCCGTTTTAACCTTTTTGGCGCTGCGAAAGTCTTTTTTGCTCAGGCCGATTTCAGCCATTTGTGTTTCCATATATTCTTTCTTTGCGTCGTTGTTGCTTTTGCCGACGTTCAGAATAAAGGCCAACGCTTCCATATAGACGTTTTTTTCGTCAACCGATAAGTCTCTGCTAAAAAACAGCATTAAGTTTCCCCATTCAAAGTTTCTTGATTTGAAATACTTATACATTAAAAATAAAGATTTGCAAAAAGAAATAAATCAATTATATAATACCGAAAAGTTAAAAAGAACCAACACTCTCTCAGGAGCCTGAAACAAATGCCTTTAAAAATCGAACTCAAACCGCACGAAAGCATCATTATCGGCGAATCTCTCATTACCAATGACGGCGAGCGCACCCGTTTTTATATTGAAGGCAATGTTCCCATCCTGCGCGAAAAGTTTATTCTGCGCGAAAAAGAGGCCAATACGCCCTGCAAACGCGTTTATTTTGTTGTTCAGCAGATGTATCTGGCCAAAGATCCGACCCCGCTGCAGCCGATTTATCTTGAATATGTCCGCGATTTGCAGTCGGCCGCGCCGAGTCTGATTCCCTATATTGCGCCGATTAACGAAAACATCATTAACAACGACTATTATTCGGCCATCAAAAACGCCGACCGTCTGGTTAAAAAAGAAGAGGAATTTTTCGGCAAACTTTGAACCCTGCCGCTTTTCTCCGATTAATGTTTTATTTACGTTTGCCCTCTAAGATGAGTCAATAAAGTATTGAGGTAATACTTTTTTTGTGTTAAAATAAGTTCTGTAGTGTCAGTAGGACACCACAGACAATGTGTTCAAAAGTATTTTGGAGAAAGACCATGGCAGATATTTCATTAACAGCAAGCATGCGTTCCAACCTGCTTTCCTTGCAGCAGACGCAGAGCTTGATGGATACCACTCAGGAAAGACTTTCCACCGGTAAAAAAGTAAACTCGGCGATTGACAACCCGTCATCGTATTACACCGCGCAGTCTTTGACCAACCGTGCGAGCGACTTGAGTTCGCTGTTGGACAGCATGGGTCAGGCGGTTCAGACGATTCAGGCGGCCAACGAAGGTATTGAGGCGATTACCGAATTCGCTTCGCAGGCGAAGGCGATTGCCAACTCCGCTAATGATACTTCAGATACAACATCTGTAGAAAACTACATGAAACAGTTCGACGAAATTCTGAAACAGATTGACGGTATCGCAAAAGACTCCGGCTATAAGGGTGTTAACCTCTTGGGCGGCAAAGATCAGGAACTGAAGGTTGTCTTCAACGAAGACCGTTCTTCTTCTCTGACCGTTAAGGGCGATGACGCTTCCTCCAAAGGTCTTAACATTAATGCTGTTGACGGCAAATGGGTCAAGAGCACCGAAACCACTGCGGAAGATTATGCCAAAAGCAAGGAAATTACCGCCGGCAAATATGTATATGGTGATGACGGAAAAGTTTATAAAGTTGAAACCACAATCGCTGCCTCAAACGATAAAAAACTTGCCGAACTGGTAGAAGCAGGTGTTTTGGTTGAGACAAGCTATAAAGTCGATGTTTCTGGAGGAGCAACGGGAGCCAAAAATTTTGATATCAAGAGCATTAAAAAAGATGCAATTAATGCCTCAATTACCGAAGTTGAAGGTGCCGTTTCCAAACTGCGCAACATGGCTTCTGTATTTGGTAACAACTACTCGATTGTTGAGAACCGCGAAGAGTTTACCGAGAACCTGATTAACGTTCTTGAAGAAGGCGCCGACAAGCTGACGCTGGCCGACATGAATGAAGAGTCTGCAAACATGCTGGCTCTTCAGACCAGACAGCAGCTGGCCATCAACTCTTTGAGCCTGGCATCCCAGGCAGCCCAGTCGGTATTGAGTTTGTTCTAATCCGGCGGCGGAGTTCAAAAAAGAGCGGTGGCGACTTCCACCGCTCTTTTTTATTGTGTTTAAACCCGATTCGACCTATAATCTATAAGTTAAGGAAGAAAACCGAAAGACAGAAGAATGCTTAACGATACGGAATTCAGCAGAAAAATATACAAAGAACTTTGTGAAGAATTCGGCGATAATTTTTTGGAACAGTCTGAGAAGTCTGTTTTTGAACGCACCATTACCGCTAAGGACATCGTCAAATACAGCTCGGAAGAAATTGACGCCATTCAAAAGGAATATGACAAGGAAAACTGCCGCGAAATTTTTCAGGCCTATGTCGAGCACCGCATCAATCAGGAAGAGGTGCTGTTTTTGCTCAATTATTACCGCGACGGCATGAAGGCTTATCGCGAGGTCTACCGCGGCCTCTATGAAATTTACGGCATTCCGGAGCAGATTGCCTGCATGAATCAGCTCAACGGCGAACTGGAAATGCACATCCAGAAGATTCCGCATGTCGACGCCAAGAAAAACAGGATTATTACCGTCCGCGAAAATGTCGTTACCAATTACAGCCTTAAGGAGGTTACGCCTTTTACCTGTATGCGGCTGGAATACCGCGACAACGAAAACAATCCGGTTTACGTTATCCTTCCGGTTATGAAAAAAGCGCGCCGTGCGATTGAAAAAATTCAGGATTATCGTGTCGAACAAATGGCCGAAGTGCGCAAAATCAACGAGAGTTTTCAGCAGCACGGCGACGTTAACCGCCTGCAGCAGGAGCTTGCCGGCGTTCGCGGCCATCTTGACCGCGTTAATGACATTCTGCGCCTGACCATTACCCGCAAATATTATACCGGTGTCAGCAAAACCCGCAGCACGCTGACGCGGGCGCCCAATCTCGGCGTCAATCCGGCCGAAACGCGCAGCCTGTTTTATGACAACGACATGAAAAACTGCGCCCAGCTTAAGAAAAACGGCAAAAACTATTATGACGACAAGTTGTATCTGCATCTTTCGCTGGGCGGCGGACGGGAATTCAAGGCCGAGGTTCAGATAAAAATTGACGCCTTTTATCGCGCCGACCTTCAGACACACTTGCTTTATGAAGAGCAGCGGGCTTTGGAAGAAAATCTGAAAGCAAGCCGCAAAAAGATGTCTGCGCAGGAGGTTCAGCGTGCCGAATACCGTATTGAGGTCTTGAAAAAAGGCATTCAGAAAATCAATAAACAGGCCAACCACGAATATAATATGATGGTGCTGGAAAAAGTCCGTTGGCTGGAGGACGGCTACCGCGCGCTGCGTATCCCTCCCGATTATCAAGACGGCACCTACAAGGCCTGCCATGACCTCATTAAAAGCTGTTATATGGTGCGGCCGCATAAGATATTTGACGTTGAAAAGGAATTTGACTTCAGGGACAAGGACAACATTGCCATCGCCGCCCGCGGCAACTATGACCTGAAAAGCATCTATGAAATTTCCGGCCGCTATCGGGAAAGCATTTCGCGCAAATATTCGCCGCTGCACGATAAAATCGACGTAACCGGCAAGGACAGAACTTATCCGAACTTCATTTCCGCCCAAAAGTATGATCCGCGCAAAGACAAAAGCGATTGGGACGGTTATGGCAAAGCGCGCAAATTCCGCGTCGACATGAACCGCAACATTTATCGCGACAATTATGAACGGGATTACTGGCAGGATTATGACGCCGCCGAAAATGAGGTTGCAAAACGCGAAAAGAAATTGACGCGGCGCCAAATAAGAATATATCATAAAAACGTCAGTAAAGAGCGTGCGGAGATTGAAGTTCCGCTGAGCAACCGGTCGGAAGGCAGATAAGGGGGAAAAATGCGCAAATTGGTTTTGTTTTTGGTATCGTTGCTTTTTGCGGCCGAAAATGCCGCGGCGCAGGTGCCGGACATCGGGCAGAAAAAAGACAAGCCCCAGCTGAGCCTGACCGATACGGTTAAGAACATTGACCGCGGCGACGGGACGGAAACCAAACCTGAAGACGAAGAGGACAAAGGTATCTTCTCGTTTATGAACTTTTCCTTTTCCAAAAAGAAAGAAAGCAAAAAGGTCTATGCCCGGCCGGACGAAAAGAAGGAATCTTTTGTGCAGCGCATAACCCGGCAGGCGGAAGAGGGCGACGTTAATGCCCAGCTTACTCTGGGCTATATGTATCTGTATGGCGAAGAAGGCGTTGAAATTGATTATGATAAGGCTTTCCGCTACTATTCGATGGCCGCGGCCCAGAAAGACAATGTGGCTATCAACAACCTTGGCAGTCTGTATTACAGCGGTATCGGCACCGAAAAAGACTATTTGAAGGCCGCCACCCTGTTTGACGAAGCGGCCAAACTCGGCAATGTTGAAGCTTCGGTCAATCTGGCCTTTATTTATCTCAGCGGTTCCAACGTCGGCAAAAACAGCCGCGCCGCTATGGAACTGTTTAAGAAGGCTGCCGGCAAGGGCAATCCGACCGCCAAGTTTATGCTCGGCTATGCCTATTATAAAGGGTTCATTTATCCGCAGGACTACGGCAAGGCGGTCAAGCTCATCCGTGAGGCGGCCAATGCCGAATATTCGGAAGCGCAGTACGTTTTGGCGGAAATGTATTTGAACGGGCACGGCATTACGCAGAACTACGGCAATGCGGTTAAGTTCCTGCGTTTGGCGGTTAATCAGGGCAATGTCAATGCCATGACCGAACTCGGCGATATTCTGGCGCTGGGCACCGCTTATCCGAAAGACATTTACCGCGCTCATGTCCTGTTTAACATTGCGGCGGTTCGCGGCGCGCCCAAAGCGGCCGAAAAACGTGACGCTCTGGCAAAAGTCATGAAGATTGAAGAGCTTTTGCAGGCGCAGACCGAAGCTGAAAAATATGTCGAACAGCCCTCGGCGCTGACTTCTTACATTAAGCAGACTTTTGGCCGCGATATCCGCAGTTATATTGACGAAAATCTCAAAAACGTTAATAACCGCGGCCGCGCTTAAGGCCTCTTCCACAAAACTGTGACCGATTGTCTTTTCGGTTTGCAAATCTGCAAATTTTCGTTTATTTTGAAAGGCAGGAAAGGTTGGCTTTTCCTGCCTTTCTGGTTCTTGTAAAAGAAGCGGAGCCCTGAGAAGCTCTTAATCTGTAGTAGCCTCGTAAGCTTTAATTTTTGCAAAAAAAGCTTATGTCTTCTAACCCGAACCCTTACCGGTCGGGGAGATTTTAGCGAATGTACAGAGATGTTTGTCTTAAAGGCTAAAATGTCATTTCTACAGATATGATTCTCAGCTCTCCGACCACCTTTTACAGGTGGTTTTTTTTATGACATATAGGAGGGCTTATATGCCAAAAGTCGGTGCAATAGATGTCGAGCTGGGAAAAAGACTGCGCTTCTTCCGCGAACAGAACAATTTCAGCCAGGAGCGTCTGGCACGCGAAATCGGCGTCGTATTTCAGCAGGTGCAGAAATATGAGGCCGGCGTTAATCGTATTTCCTGCGCCCGGCTGTTAAAGATTTTGAGCGTGTTGAATATCTCGCTGGTCGATTTTTTTGCCGGCATCTGCGTCGATGAAAAAGTTTTGGTATCTGACGCCGAACTTTGTCTGGTTAGAGGTTTCCGCCGCAAGGATGAAAATGTCCGCCGCGCGATTTTGACGCTGTTGCAGTAACGTTCGCCGGCGCCATAATGGAGTTTTGAAAGCAAAGCTCCCTGGGCTTTGGGCGTAAGTCAGTTTTTGACTTTGAAATCGTCAAACAGCAAGCCGTAAACGTGAAGAATCAGCCGGTAGGCTTCCGGCCGCAAATTGTAAATTCCTTCTTCATAATCCTGAAGAATTTCGGGGTCAATGTCGCAGAGTTTGCCCAAGGCTTCGAAAGTCAGCTGCGCCTCCCGGCGAACATTCCTGAGCAGCTGCCGCATGTCGTCTTGCGAAAGCAGACAGCCCTCTTCGCCTTGGTCATTGTGAATGATTGTGAGAGATAGTTCTTTTTCCATAGTCCCTCCTTTTCGTAAGATGAGAGAGCTAAAGAAAAACCACCTTGAAAAAGGTGGCCGGGGGAGTAGAACAACCATGATACACGAAAATGGCTTGCCCGTCGTTGCCTCAGGGCCTCCCCGGCCATAAAAGGCTTTTACAACCGGGGATATAGTCCTAATTGCGGAAAAATCCACAATTAAGTTTCAGAGTCATATCCAAACCCTGTCGTGTATCTCTAGACGTGTTCTAAACGCCCGGACTATCTCTAGCCCTTCGATAACCGCCTCTTACTGCGGCTATTCTTCCGTTGATAATAATCAAAATTTTCAGCTTTGGCAAGTAAATATCATGCGTATTTCCGCTTGCCGTTTCAAATATCCTTTTAGGTAAGTATAAAGAGCTATGGCTGAATGTCAAGTTAATTTATAGTCTTGTTATGAATAAAAGAGAAGCACAGACCATAAGCGATGAAATTGTTGGCGTTTTGCGAAAAAAACGCATTCAGCAGGGCATCAGTCAATATAAATTAGCTCAGAAAACCGGGCTGAGCAAAAGTTCTATATTGTATATCGAGCGGTTAAAACAAAAACCGGCATTGTATACGTTGTTGATGATTGCCGACTGTCTGAATGTTGATTTGTCCGATGTTTTGAAGTCGTTGCGCTGATTTTTATATTGTTTGGTTTTTATTGCATATAAAAAACCCGCCGTTTCCGGCGGGCTTTTGTTTTTGCCGTGACTTATTCGTGCAGATGCGGCATCTGCGCTTCTTTGACTAAAGCGGCGACAAAATCGTCAAGTTTGACCGTTTCCTGTTTTTCGGAACCAAGACGGCGGACGGTAACCGTGCCGTTTTCCTTCTCCTTGGCGCCGACAACGGCAATAACCGGAACCTTGGCTAACGAATGCTCGCGTACCTTGTAGTTGATTTTTTCGTTGCGCAGATCCGATTTGGCATACAAACCGGCCTCTTGCAGCTTTTTGACAACTTCTTCGGCATAATCGTCAATGTCGCTGACAATCGGGCAGACCACAACCTGTTCCGGCGACAGCCACAAAGGCAGTTTGCCGGCATGGTTTTCAATCAGGATGCCTAGGAAGCGCTCAATTGAGCCGAACAAAGCGCGATGCAGCATAACCGGCTGATGTTTTTCGCCGTCTTCGCCGATGTACGAAATGTCAAAGCGCTGCGGCAGGTTCATGTCCATCTGAACGGTGCCGCACTGCCATTCGCGGCCGATGGCGTCGCGCAGAATGAATTCCAGCTTCGGACCGTAGAACGCGCCTTCGCCTTCGTTGATTTCATATTTGTAGCCGTTATGCTCCAGAGCATTGGCCAGGGCTTTTTCCGAAATGTCCCAGATTTCGTCGGAACCGATGCGGTAAATGCTGTCCGGACGCGTCGACAGATAAATCTTGACGTCTTCAAAGCCAAAGTCTTTGTAAATGTCCAAAATCAGTTTGATGGTCTTGACGCATTCTTCTTCCATCTGTTCCGGCGTGCAGAAAATATGCGCATCGTCCTGCGTAAACTCGCGGACGCGCATCAGTCCCATCAGCGAACCGGAAGCCTCATAGCGGTTGACCATGCCGAACTCGGCCACGCGCAGCGGCAGGTCGCGGTAAGACTTGATGCCCTGCTTGTAAACCAGCAGGCCGCCCGGACAGTTCATCGGCTTGACGCAGAACTGTTTTTCGTCTTCGGTCTTGCCCGAGTAGTTGTGTGCGCCGTATTTGTCCCAATGGCCGGAAATTTCCCACAGAACGCGGTCCATAATGCGCGGCGTGGCAATTTCGATATAGCCGTTGTGCTCTTGGCGATTGCGCATATACTCAATCAGCTTGCGGTAAATCTTGTAGCCTTTGTCGTGCCAGAAAACCGCGCCCGGAGCATATTCCGGCTCAAAGTGGAACAAGTCCATCTCGCGGCCAAGCTTGCGGTGGTCGCGTTTTTCGGCTTCTTCCAGCATTTCCAGATAAGCTTTGAGGTCTTTTTTGTCCGCCCAGGCCGTGGCATAAATGCGCTGCAGCATTTCCTTGGTAGAGTCGCCGCGCCAGTATGCGCCTGCGACTTTCATCAGTTTGAAGGCGTCGCCGATTTTGCCGGTAGAGGGAACGTGCGGACCGCGGCAGAGATCCGTAAATGCCCCCTGACGGTACAGCGAAATCGTTTCGTCTTCCGGCAGGTCTTCAATAATTTCGGCCTTATAATGCTCCCCCATGTCTTTGAAGTATTTGATGGCCTCGTTGCGCGGCATGACAATGCGTTCGAGCTTTTCGTCGCGTTTGACGATTTCGTGCATTTTAGCTTCGATTTTTTCAAAGTCTTCGGTCGTAAACGGTTCTTTGCGCGCAAAGTCGTAATAAAAGCCGTTTTCAATGGCCGGGCCGATGGTAACCTGAACGTCGGGCCACAGCTCCTTGACCGCCTGCGCCATGACATGCGAGCAGGAATGGCGCAGGATGTGAAGGCCTTCCTTGTCCTTACCGGTGATAATGGTCACGGTTGCGTCGGTAGTGATGGGAGTGCTTAAATCCTGTGTTTTGCCGTTTACGGTAATGGCCAAAGCTGCTTTGGCCAGGTTTGGGCTAATCTTGTTTGCGACGTCAAATCCGTTGACCCCGCTTTCCATCTCTAAAATACTACCGTCAGGTAATTTTATCGCAACCATTTTAAAATTTTCCTTTTGTTAAATTAATCATTTGGTTTGTCCGAAGCCATAAGCTCCTCATAAACCTTGATAGTTTTAGCACACATAATTTCTTTTGTGAAGTTGTCTTTTACGTTTTTGACCGCCGCTTTGGCGATTTTTTCTTCCTCGCCTTCGGAGAGCGACAGTGCCCAGTCGATGGCTTCGGCTAAGGAAGCGGCGTTGTTGTTGTAAAAGAGGCGTCCGGTTTTACCGTCAATGACGCTGTCCAGCGAACCGCCGTGATTGGACGCGACGACGATTTTGCCCATGGCCTGTCCCTCAATGGCGATGCGGCCGAAGGCTTCCGGTTCGATGGCCGTCGACAGGATAACGTTGGAAACCATCATCAGCGCCGGCATGTCCAGCACTTTGCCGAAGATGGCTACCCGGTTTTCCAGACCGTACTTGGCAATCAGTCCCTTAAGCTCTTTGACATACTCCTCGCGGCCCTGTTCGTCGCCGGCAATAATACAATAATAATTCTGATTTTTGACTTTTGACAAAGCCTCAATCAGCAGGTGCTGCCCTTTCCACCGGGTAATCCGGCCGCCGAGCAGCAAAACTTTTTTGTCGTCGGGAATGTTGTAGTCCCGCACCGTGTTTATCATTCTTTCCGGCGTAACCGCTTCCGGCGAAAATTTTTCGGTATTGACGCAGCGGTGCACCAGACGGATTTTGTCTTCCGAAATTTTGTAATTGGCCAGAATATGGCGTTTAATGTGTTCCGAAATGGCAATAACGCGCTCGCCGTAGGTCATGACCCGGTTGTAAAGCTTTTTCAATCCCCAGGGGCCGAGGCCGTAAGTGCCGTGAAACGTGGTCATGTAATGGACGCCGGCCTTCTTTGCCGCCCAATAAGCGCTCCAGGCCGGGGCGCGCGAACGGGCGTGCACGATGTTGATGCCGTTTTCCCTGATAAACTGCGCCAGTTTGTCGGCGTTTTTGCGCATTTTGAAAATGTTTTTGGTTTTCAGCGGCAGCGTCAGATGC
>OWIO01002611.1_pt1 | contig 11386 bp, 7 predicted proteins | sample 1733011 | NCBI WGS metagenome assembly OWIO01 (sample SAMN05065779, study PRJEB22554) | human gut metagenome | biome: ENVO:2100002; feature: ENVO:00000062; material: ENVO:00002003 | host: Homo sapiens | place: USA | reverse complement strand
CGAGATGACGTCGAGTCTCGTGGGCTCGGAGATGTGTATAAGAGACAGCATAAGAATAGGAAAAAGTGATTTTTATATCAAAAAGTTAATTTTTCTATTATTTTAATCTCAAAAAGAAAGATATTACAAATTAAAACCAAAACAACTTTCCACACTTTCATATTAACGCAAAAACAAGACTGCCCACTTTCAAATTATCACCACTAAACGAGATCAATCGAAATCGTGTAACACAAAACCAAATAAATAGTATCATTATGAAATTAAATACATATTTTTGCAAAACATTTTGATAGACAAAACTGGTATTATCATACAATAAAGCTAAAAAGAATGAGAAAAAGAGAACTTTTTATCAGCCAAACAAAGAAATCACCTTACCAACGACAACCCGAACAGTTGGGATTGTATGATGCAGCAAATGAACACGATGCATGCGGAGTTGGCATGTTGGTAAACATTCATGGAAAAAAATCGCATGATATCGTAGAGTCGGCACTAAAAGTGCTCGAAAACATGCGTCATCGCGGTGCTGAAGGAGCTGACAACAAAACAGGAGACGGCGCAGGTATCTTGTTACAGATTCCCCATGAATTTATCTTGTTGCAAGGTATCCCTGTCCCCGAAAAAGGGCGTTACGGCACCGGACTGCTCTTTCTGCCTAAAAACACCAAGGCACAGGCAGACATCCTGAGTATCATCATCGAAGAGATAGAAAAAGAAGGACTCACGTTGATGCACCTGCGTAATGTACCTACTTGTTCCGAAATTTTAGGAGAGTCGGCATTAACAGCAGAGCCGGAAATCAAACAGGCATTTATCACCGGATTCACAGAAACGGAAACAGCCGACCGGAAATTATATATAATAAGGAAAAAGATCGAAAACCGGATAATGAAATCAACAATCTCCGGGAAAGAAGATTTTTATATCGTTTCGCTCTCAACCAAAAGCATTATATATAAAGGTATGCTCTCATCGTTGCAATTGCGCAACTACTTCCCGGACCTTACAAACAGTTACTTCACCAGTGGGCTGGCATTGGTACACTCCCGTTTCAGTACTAATACTTTTCCTACATGGGGATTAGCGCAGCCCTTTCGCCTACTGGCACACAATGGCGAAATAAACACAATCAGGGGAAATCGCGGATGGATGGAAGCACGCGAAAGCGTACTCTCTTCTCCTGCCCTCGGCGACATCAAAGAGATACGTCCCATTATCCAACCGGGCATGAGCGACAGTGCATCACTGGATAATGTCTTGGAGTTTCTCGTTATGTCCGGACTCAGCCTGCCGCATGCAATGGCAATGCTCGTACCGGAATCATTTAATGAAAAAAATCCGATCAGTGAAGATTTGAAAGCTTTCTACGAATACCACTCTATTCTGATGGAACCTTGGGATGGTCCTGCCGCACTGTTATTTAGTGACGGGCGGTATGCCGGTGGCATGCTCGACCGCAATGGGCTGCGTCCGGCACGCTACCTCATCACCAAAAATGACATGATGGTAGTAGCCAGTGAAGTAGGTGTTATGGATTTCGAACCGGGAGATATAAAAGAAAAAGGCCGCCTGCAACCGGGAAAAATATTATTGGTTGATACGGAAAAAGGAGAAATATACTACGACCACGAACTGAAAAAACAACTGGCGGATGCCAAACCTTACCGTACTTGGTTGGCGACTAACCGTATTGAACTGGACGAACTGAAAAGCGGGCGCCAAGTATCACATAGTGTAGAAAGATATGAGCAAATGCTGCATGTATTCGGCTACTCCAAAGAAGATGTCGAGAAAATTATCACTCCGATGGCTACTACCGGAGCAGAACCTATCAGTTCTATGGGTAATGATACGCCGCTCGCTATACTTTCGGATCAGCCGCAATTACTATACAATTACTTCCGGCAGCAATTTGCGCAGGTGACCAATCCTCCCATCGACCCGATCCGGGAAGAGCTGGTAATGTCACTGACGGAATATATCGGTGCCGTAGGAATGAACATTCTCACCCCAAACGAAAGCCACTGCAAAATGGTACGCCTCAACCATCCTATCTTAAGCAATGCACAATTGGATATTCTTTGCAATATCCGCTACAAAGGGTTCAAAACGGTGAAGCTGCCTATGTTATTTGAAATTTCCCGTGGTAAGGCCGGCTTACAGGAAGCATTAACTACCATATGCAAGCAGGCGGAAGAATCGGTGGCGGAAGGTGTGAACTATATCATACTGACGGACCGGGATGTGAATGCCACGCATGCAGCCATTCCTTCGCTACTGGCAGTAAGTGCCGTACACCATCATCTTATCTCGGTAGGAAAACGTGTGCAAACTGCTCTTGTAGTTGAAAGTGGCGAGATACGCGAAGTAATGCACGCTGCCCTGTTGCTTGGTTTCGGGGCAAGTGCCTTGAATCCATATATGGCCTTTGCCATACTCAACAAACTGGTTGCCCGAAAAGAGATCCAACTCGACTATGCCACCGCAGAAAAGAATTACATCAAAGCTATCTGCAAAGGATTGTTCAAAGTGATGAGCAAAATGGGGATCAGCACCATCCGTTCATATCGTGGTGCGAAAATATTCGAGGCCATAGGTCTGAGCGAGGAATTGAGCAATGCTTATTTTGGCGGTCTCCCGTCACGAATCGGCGGAATCCGGCTTGAGGAAATAGCAAGAGACGCCGTTTTTTCAGTTGAAAGTGGAAAATTGAAAGTGGAAAGTTCTATGCAGCAGGAAGACGTAGCAAACTCTCAAAACAGCTCTCAACCAAATAACTTTCAACTTTCAACTCTCAACTTTCAACTAAACAACAGGGGGTTGTATTCTTTCCGGAAAGATGGAGAAAAGCACGCTTGGAATCCGGAAACAATCAGCACACTGCAACTGGCTACGCGTTTGGGTAGTTACAAAAAATTCAAAGAGTTTACTTCTATGGTAGACAACAAAGAAGCCCCCATTTTTTTGCGAGACTTCTTTGCATTCAAACGTAACCCCATCAACATAGACCGCGTAGAACCAATAGAAAATATTATGCGCCGTTTCGTAACCGGTGCCATGAGTTATGGTTCCATTAGCCGTGAAGCACACGAAGCAATGGCAATAGCCATGAATAAAATTCACGGACGTAGTAATACAGGCGAAGGTGGAGAAGATGCAGCACGTTTCATCCCCCGTGCGGATGGAACAAGCCTGCGAAGTGCCATCAAGCAAGTAGCTTCCGGACGCTTTGGGGTAACAACGGAATATCTTGTCAATGCGGATGAAATACAGATTAAAATAGCCCAAGGAGCAAAGCCCGGCGAAGGCGGGCAGTTACCGGGATACAAGGTGGACCAGGTGATAGCTAAAACCCGCCATTCCATACCGGGCATCTCACTCATATCTCCCCCGCCCCATCATGACATCTACTCCATAGAGGATCTGGCACAGCTTATCTTCGATTTAAAAAATGTAAATCCGAAAGCCAAAATCAGCGTAAAGCTGGTAGCAGAAAGCGGAATAGGAACAATCGCCGCCGGCGTGGCGAAAGCAAAGGCCGATCTCATCGTGATATCGGGTGCGGAAGGCGGTACAGGCGCTTCTCCCGCTTCTTCCATTCGTTATGCCGGCATTTCACCGGAATTGGGACTGAGCGAAGCACAACAGACTTTGGTATTGAACGGACTGCGCGGGCAAGTCATGCTACAAGTAGACGGGCAGTTGAAAACCGGACGCGACATCGTACTAATGGCTATGCTGGGTGCCGAAGAATTCGGATTTGCAACTTCGGCATTGATCGTACTGGGTTGCGTAATGATGCGTAAATGTCACATGAATACCTGTCCGGTAGGCGTTGCCACTCAAAATGAAGAATTGCGTAAGCGTTTTCACGGCCGGAGTGAATATCTGGTCAACTTCTTCACTTTCTTGGCACAAGAAGTAAGGGAGTATCTTGCCGAAATCGGTGTGGAAAGACTGGATGATCTTATCGGGCGCACCGACCTCATCGAGCGCAAAGCCGATAATGGAAATCCCAAACATGCGCTCATCGACTTCAGTAAATTACTGGCACGAGTAGACAACAACGCTGCTATCCGCCATGTCACCGATCAGGATCACGGTATTTCTACCGTCAAAGATGTAGAAATACTTCATGCCGCACAAGATGCCATTGAGTATCAGAAGGAAATCTCACTGGAATACACGATTGCCAATACGGATCGCGCCGTAGGCGCCATGCTTTCGGGTGCAATCGCTGCCAAATATGGCGAAAACGGTCTGCCGGAACACACACTGAATATAAAATTCAAAGGTTCTGCCGGACAATCGTTCGGTGCATTTCTTACTCCGGGAGTCAACTTCAAACTGGAAGGAGAGGCCAATGACTACCTCGGCAAAGGATTGAGTGGCGGCCGCATATCCGTACTACCGCCGGTACGAAGCGATTTTGAAGCAGAAAAAAACACGATAGCCGGTAACACTTTATTATATGGTGCCACCAGTGGAGAAGTCTACATCAATGGACGCGTAGGTGAACGTTTCGCCGTCCGTAACTCGGGAGCCATCGCCGTAGTAGAAGGCGTAGGAGACCATTGCTGTGAATACATGACAGGTGGACGTGTAGTAGTACTGGGACAAACCGGACGAAACTTTGCAGCCGGCATGAGCGGCGGAGTAGCATACGTCTGGAACAAAGAAGGGAATTTCGATTATTTCTGCAACATGGAGATGGTAGAATTATCTCTCATCGAAGAAGCAAGTTATCGCAAAGAATTACATGAGCTCATCCGGCAACATTATTTATATACCGGTAGTAAACAAGCACGTATCCTACTCGATGACTGGAACCGCTATGTAGACGAATTCATACAAGTAGTGCCCATCGAATACAAAAAGGTGCTACAGGAAGAGCAAATGCGGAAATTGCAACAGAAGATTGCGGATATGCAAAGAGACTATTAGGATTTACGATTAGACAATTTACGAATTACGATTGAAGTTACTTCTTTAAATGAACAAGTAGAATGACTTCAGTCGCAAATAGATGGTAAATTCAATCGTAATTCGTAAATCGTAAAATCGTAAATCAAAATGGTAATTTCAATCGTAAATTGTAAATCGTAAAATCGTAAACCATCATGGGAGATTCAAAAGCATTTTTAACCATACACCGTCAGGAGGCCGGATACCGCCCCGTACACGAACGTATCACCGATTATGGAGAAGTAGAGCAAACCCTTAATACCCACGACCGGAAACTACAAGCATCGCGCTGCATGGATTGTGGAGTACCTTTCTGCCATTGGGCTTGTCCATTAGGCAACAAGCAACCCGAATGGCAGGATGCTCTCTACAAGGGAAAGTGGAAAGAGGCTTATGAAATCTTGGCTGCCACATGTGATTTTCCAGAATTTACAGGACGCATCTGTCCTGCCCTTTGCGAAAAAAGCTGTGTACTAAAGCTATCGTGTGACGAACCGGTAACCATTCGCGAAAATGAAGCCGCTATTGTAGAAGCCGCTTTTCGTGAAGGATATATCACTCCGGTAATACCCGTACGTAATGGAAAACGGGTAGCAATAATCGGTGCCGGCCCAGCGGGATTGGTAGCTGCCAATCAGTTGAACAGAAAAGGATATACCGTCACCCTTTTCGATAAGGCAGAAGCACCGGGCGGCCTACTCCGTTTCGGTATTCCGAACTTCAAACTGAATAAAAACATCATCGACCGCCGCATGGAAATATTAAAAGCCGAAGGGATTCTGTTCAAAATGAATACAGCGATAGACACGGCTCATCTGCCCGAAGGATTCGATGCTTACTGTATTTGTACCGGTGCAGAAACGCCTCGCGATCTTTCCATACCGGGACGTGAACTGAAAGGAATCCATTTTGCATTGGAAATGTTATCACAACAGAACCGGATTATAGAAGGACAGACTTTTGCTAAAGATAAGATGGTGAATGCAAAAGGGAAAAAAGTACTTGTCATCGGTGGAGGGGATACCGGTTCGGACTGTATAGGTACCAGTGTACGACAAGGAGCTGTCAGTGTAACACAAATAGAAATCATGCCTCAGCCCCCTGTCGGACATAATGATGCGACTCCGTGGCCACAATGGCCGGTGGTACTGAAAACGACCTCTTCACATGAAGAAGGCTGTATGCGCCGATGGTCACTTGCTTCCAACCGATTCATCGGTAAAAACGGTAAAGTCACCGGTGTAGAGGTAGAAGAGGTAGAATGGAGCACTCCTGCCGCAGGTGGACGACCAGTCATGAAGCCCACCGGCAAAAAAGAAATCATTGAAGCCGATATGGTATTACTTGCCATGGGATTCCTGAAACCGGAACAGCCGGAATATCCGGAAAATGTATTCATAGCCGGTGATGCGGCAACAGGAGCCAGTCTCGTAGTACGTGCAATGGCAGAAGGACGCAGAGTAGCGAAACTGATTTATGATTTATAAATTAGAAATCATGACCGAAGCTATCAGAAGAAGCTATCAGAAAAGGAAAAGACCGGCTTAACGGGGGGCAGCAAAAAGCCATAATTCATAATTCACAAATCCAGAAATCATAATTCATAAACCATAAATCTCAAAATCATGTGTGGAATAGCAGGAATATTCAATATAAAGAACCAGTCGAAAGAATTGCGGGACAAAGCATTGCGTATGGCACAAAAAATCCGTCATCGCGGACCGGACTGGAGTGGTATCTATGTAGGCGGCAGTGCCATCCTGGCACACGAACGCCTTTCTATCGTCGACCCGGAAAGTGGAGGGCAACCTCTCTACTCGCCCGACCATAAAGCGGTACTTGCCGTAAACGGTGAGATATACAATCATCGGGACATACGTGCACAATATGCCGGACGTTATGAATTTCAGACAGGAAGCGATTGCGAAGTGATACTTGCGCTTTATAAAGACAAAGGCATACACTTCTTGGAAGAGCTTAACGGTATTTTCGCATTCGCACTCTACGATGAAGAAAAAGACGAGTTTCTCATTGCCCGCGACCCTATCGGCGTTATACCTCTTTATATCGGGTATGATGCAGACGGAAAGGTGTATGTAGGCAGTGAATTGAAAGCTCTCGAAGGTTTCTGCGAAGATTACGAACCCTTCCTTCCGGGACACTATTACCATAGTAAAGAACAAAAAATGAAACGTTGGTATACCCGCGACTGGATGGATTATGAAGCTGTGAAAACCAACACTGCCCATGTATCCGATGTACATGATGCCCTTGAAGCAGCTGTACATCGCCAATTAATGAGTGATGTCCCTTATGGGGTATTGTTAAGCGGCGGTCTGGATTCCTCCGTCATTTCGGCCATCGCCAAGAAATATGCAGCCAAACGCATTGAAACAGATGGTGCCAGTGATGCCTGGTGGCCACAGCTACACTCTTTCGCCATTGGCTTGAAAGGTGCTCCCGATCTCAGTAAGGCTCGTGAGGTAGCCGAATATATCGGAACCGTCCATCACGAAATAAACTATACCATTCAAGAAGGGCTCGATGCACTACGTGATGTAATCTATTTTATCGAGACTTACGATGTGACTACCGTACGTGCCTCTACACCGATGTATCTGCTGGCACGTGTCATCAAGTCGATGGGAATCAAAATGGTACTTAGCGGTGAAGGAGCGGACGAGATATTCGGCGGTTATCTCTACTTCCATAAAGCACCGGACGCCCGTGCTTTCCATGAAGAGACCGTACGCAAAATCTCCAAGCTGTATCTTTACGACTGCCTGCGTGCCAACAAGAGCCTTGCCGCTTGGGGTGTAGAAGGACGTGTCCCATTCCTCGACAAAGAATTTCTGGACGTTGCCATGCGTCTCAATCCGGAGGCCAAGATGGCATCGGGAAAGGTGATTGAAAAGAAAATAGTACGCGAAGCCTTTGCACATATGCTACCGGAAAGTGTGGTCTGGCGTCAAAAAGAACAATTTAGCGATGGTGTAGGATACAACTGGATAGATACGCTGAAAGCCATCACCGCAACAGCCGTAAGCGACGAACAAATGGCACAGGCTGCCAAACGCTTTCCCATCCACACGCCACAGAACAAAGAGGAATATTATTATCGTAGTATTTTCGAAGAGCACTTCCCCAGCGCATCGGCAGCGAAAAGCGTGCCGAGCGTGCCCAGTGTAGCCTGCTCCACAGCAGAAGCACTGGCTTGGGATACCGCCTTCCAAGGCAAGAACGAACCCAGTGGACGGGCCGTAAAAGGGATACACGAAGAAGCATATTGAAAATGTCTCCAACAATGACCGTTATTTTCTTGCTTTTTATTTACATAAATGTAACTAATTGGTTTCATTTATGTAAATAAAAAGCAAGAAAACAGATATTATGCTCGAAATTAGTAGAAAAACGAAACAGATATGCAACTTTCCAGCTTCCTTTCTTTGTCTAAGGCATTGGGGATTAAATTGAAAACTGAATATTAGCGCCCCATATTAAGAAACTAAAGACAGGCAGGTGGCTATGCACACATGTTAAAAACAGCCTTCGGAATCAATATAGCATGTTTTTATGGTGTGGCAGACATAGCTTTCTCCGTAAAAATGAATCTTGATATATTAACTAAGATTTAATAATGATGTAAAACAATCAAGACTTTCTTTCCTTACTTTTGCAACATAGTAAAAAAACTATTTGCATATGATGAAAATAAAAAAGATTCTACTTGCCTCCGCCCTCGTCCTATCAACATGCGGCGTAATGGCCCAAACTCAGGTTATCGCCCATCGCGGCTATTGGAAAACAGACGGTTCGGCACAAAACAGCATTGCCGCTCTTCTTAAAGCCGATTCTATCGGCTGCTACGGTTCCGAATTCGATGTGTGGCTCACGGCAGATGATAAGCTTGTGGTGAACCATGATCCTGTTTTCAAGCTAAAAAGCATGGAACGCTCTACGGCAGCAAACCTTACTTCACTGAAGCTGGATAACGGCGAGAGCCTCCCTACCCTTGAACAATATCTCAAAGCTGCTCTAAAAACCAAGACACACCTGATTCTGGAACTGAAAGAACTCAGCAGCCCGGAACGGGAAACGAAAGCCGTAGAAAAGATAGTGGCGATGGTGAAAAAACTCGGGCTGAACGACAGAATGGAATACATTACCTTTTCATTGCATGCCACTAAGGAATTTATCCGCCTGACTCCTGCCGGAACTCCTGTCTTTTATCTGGATGGCAAACTACCCCCGAAAGAACTGAAAGAGATGGGGTGTGCCGGACCGGACTATCATCTGAACGTCTTCCGAAAACATCCCGAATGGATAAAAGAATGCCACGATCTCGGCATGAAAGTAAACGTCTGGACAGTCAATAAAGAAAAAGACATGAAATGGCTTATCGAAAAGAAGGTTGATTTCATCACGACTAATGAACCGGTATTGCTGAATGAAATAATGAAAGAGTGAAATAATGAATTAGTGATAAGCGGATCAATGATAAGTGATTAGTGCCATGCAGCATATAGTGCAGCCTGTTTATCTCTTGTCATTAGTCCGCTTATCACACCAATTACATCACCAATTTCAGAACTCTTCCAATACCAGCCGGAATTCATCAACAGTCAGTTCCCCGATTTGCCGCCACAATTCCTTTCCACGGTGCAGTAACACAAAAGCCGGAACAGTTTCTATATTATAAGAATCTGCAACAACTTTGTCACTTTCAATATTCACTTTTACAAGTTCGACGACTCTCTTTTCATATGCATTAATAACCGGTTCCAACCATTCATAGTGGGGAGACCAATCTGCATAAAATAAAATCAAAACCAGATGATTGGTCTGGGCTGCTTCTTCTAATCGTTTAGTTACATCGTCCATCATTTATTTACTTTTTTAATTATACTGCATCAACAAAAGAAATAGAAAAAGGTTTCATCATGCCTTATCGAATTTCAATAATTCATCCTTCGAACGCCTTATACACCGGATATATAGGGGATGAAACGTCGCTGGCAGAAACAACATGCCACACCGGTAAGCCCAAGCAGGGTGCTTATCTTCTCTAAGCACTATCCATACAATCCATATGAACCGTGCAAAGCACTCCTGAGAATGGTGCTTAGCTGTGCTTTGCACGGTTCATAATAACTGGAACAAACTTTCCTCCTCAAACACCGACAAATAAAGAAATGCGGCAAAAAGGTCAAGATAGAGGAAAAAGATACATTCCATGTGATATTCCGCAGTTTCGAACCGCCTATACCACCAAACCGGCAACACATTGTTTCACTAAACGCCACCTCAGATTGATCTAAATCAAGATATTATTTCTTTCATATATACCGGAAAAATATGCAAAACAAAAAGGCCGGATAATAGTTTATTTAAATAGAAGGCTTTCTTGTTTCAAATTAAAAGAATAAAAGCCCCTATAAAAAAAGACTGAAAGTAGCAGAAAAATAAATAGATATTCGATCTAAATTCGAACTAATTACAGAGCAAAAAGTCATATCTTTGCATTATAATAAAACAAAAGGATAGGATAAACAATCAATAAACAACAAAATGACAAGAACAATTCAATTCACAAAAATGCATGGAGCGGGAAACGATTATATTTATATAAACGCCATCAAATATCCAATTGCAGATCCTGAAAAGCGTGCGGTTGAATGGAGCGCATACCACACGGGAATAGGAAGCGACGGACTTGTATTGATTGACACATCCGACAAAGCAGATTTTAGCATGCGCATTTTCAACGCAGACGGTTCGGAAGCCATGATGTGTGGAAACGCAAGCCGTTGTATCGGAAAGTATCTGTTCGAATATGGATTGACTACGAAAACAACCATAACACTGGATACGCTCTCGGGGATCAAACTGCTGAAACTCCAAGTAGAAGACGGCAAAGTGGCAACGGTAACAGTAGACATGAGTGAACCACAAGACACGGGAACTATTGATTTCAGAGACAAACTGCCTTATGTATCTACCACTGTGTCAATGGGAAACCCGCATCTGATTACTTTTGTCGAAAATATAGATGAGATAGACCTCCCGGAGATAGGTCCCAAACTGGAAAATGATCCGCTCTTTCCCGACCGCACCAACGTGGAATTCGCACAAGTATTAGACAAAAACAGAATAAGAATGCGCGTATGGGAACGGGGCTCAGGCATCACCCAAGCCTGCGGAACAGGAGCATGCGCCACCGCAGTGGCCGCCTTCATAGAAGGTAAAACCGGCAGAAAAACAGATATTATTATGGATGGTGGCACACTGACCATCGAATGGGATGAGCAGACAAATCACGTATGGATGACCGGCCCTGCCGTAAAGATTTTCGACGGTATCCTAGCTGTCTCTTATACACATCTGACGCTGCCGACGATACTCCTTGTGTAGATCT
>OWIO01002596.1_pt1 | contig 11436 bp, 9 predicted proteins | sample 1733011 | NCBI WGS metagenome assembly OWIO01 (sample SAMN05065779, study PRJEB22554) | human gut metagenome | biome: ENVO:2100002; feature: ENVO:00000062; material: ENVO:00002003 | host: Homo sapiens | place: USA | reverse complement strand
TCTTGCGGGGAATATTGTTCACGGCGCAGCATTTCAGTTCCTCATAGATTTCGCCCCGGAGCGGCAGATCGTCGGTCACTCTGCCGTCCGGTGTAAAGAAAGCACCATCGGCAAAGATGATTTTCCGGTTGCTCAGAAATTCATCACAGAACAGCGCCTCATTGATATTTGTGCCGTCAAACCAGATGAGCGCGTCTAAATTAGCTGATTTCCGTTTCGTCACGGGCATCCACCTCCTTTTCCGTCCGTTTCAGGCGTTCTTCCAGTCGGTCGATCATGCCGTCCTTTTGAAGCATATCCACGGTTTTAACGCGACCCTCCAACTCTCCGAAGGCCAAAATATCTGCCAGATCCTCGATATAATCGAGCATCTGGCAAGCTTCCACAAAACGGTCATCAAGAGTATCCTCCGGCGTTTTGGGTGCGTACTGCATCTTCCAGCGCTCCAAAAGATGCAGATAATCGTACAATATCCGCTGACAATGCAGCGTCTCATTCTGGAACGCCTTTGCCAGCGGATATTTCGGTTTCCGCAGCGCTGCCGCAGCCGGGGGCTTGTCCGGGTCGATCCCAAAGTCATACGCCAGCTTCTTCGCCGCTTCATAGCCGCTCAGGTTGAACAGCCTTGCTACAAGGTCGATCACGTCACCAGTTGCCCCGCAACCGAAGCAGTAGAAGTAATCCTCATTCAACTTCATGCTGGGCGTGCGGTCGGCGTGGAAGGGGCAGCAGATCATGTTGCCTTGCTGGATCGGCAGCCCGTACCGCTCCGCCGCCATGCGGGGGGGTAACGGCGGCCTTCACGGTATCAAATAGGTTCATAGGCAATTTCTCCTTTCAGATTTTTGCGACAAATTTCCTTTGTCACCTGAATATACGGAGAAAAGGTCTTAGACCGACGAAATCAGGCACTTATGCAAGCGAATAGCAAAAAGCCTCCTGCTTTCTTGCAAAAATGCAAGAGCACGGGAGGCTTTTGTCGAGAAGATATTCAAGTCATTTTGCGAAACAATTATAGAACATTTGTACTAGATTTTAGGCGGAGTATGTGCTATACTGAATTTACAATATCTGCTTGGCGCAGGATTTTTACTGGAATCGGAGGCGATATGTTCATGAGCAACGAATCGGTATTTCTCCCCGCGGCTGTCCGTGACCGCATTTGGGATCTGTTGAAGGAGCGGAAGGTTACGCAGGCCGAGCTTGCCGCAAGAATCGGCTGTTCGGAAAGCTCGCTGAGCCGCTTCATCAGCGGCAAAACGGACAAGCTGGGTGACGAAAATATCATCCGCATCGCCCGCGCGTTTGATGTGTCCACCGACTTTCTTCTGGGCGTAACGACTGTGCCGGACAGAAAGAACTATGAAATCGGCGAACTGGGCTTGTCGGCGCAGGCGGCGAGAAACCTCTATACCGGAAAAGCAAATGCGCAGGTCGTGAATTATCTGCTGGAAAGTCCGCGCTTCCTTGAGCTGACCCACACATTGGAGCAGTATTTCAACGACACGCTTGCCGCCGGGTACGCCGCGCAAAATCAGCTCTATACCACGCTCAGCGGTCTGATGCGGAAAACGGTAAAGACGAACGCCGCTGCGCGGGCCGCGAATGAAATCAATCGTCTGAAAACGCCCGTTTATCAGGCGGATCTTTCCACCATCGAAAATCAATTCATGCTGGCGGTCAAGGAAGTGAAAAAGGAGATCGGCAATGACTTCGCAGCCATTCAGGCAATGACAGCTGCGAAAGCGGAAACAATGTTTTCGGAGATCATGAAGGGACAGGATACGGAAAACCCGACCGTTGCGCCGGAGTTCGTGTCAAACCTGATCACAGGCTGCATCGCCGGTGCAGATGGTGTTGACCCCGATGCGCTGAATCGGCTCGGTCAGGCATTGACCGACGTTTTTCAGTCTGCCACAGCGAACGCTGCATCACAGGAGAAGGACAATGCGCAAGCCGTGCAATGAGCAGCTTTGCGCTCTGGCTCAGAAGGGAGACGCCCATGCCGCCGATCTTCTTCTGGAACACAATTCCGGCTTCATCCGCAAAACAGCCAGTGAGATTTTCCTTAAATCCAATCTGGCGGAGAGCGATCTCAGCATCGAACCCGGCGATCTGGAGCAGGAGGGCTGCATCGGCTTATTGAAGGCAATTTCCAGCTATGATAAAAGCGTCGGCGTCAAGTTCCTGACCTATGCCGCGCCGTTCATCCGAAACGCCATGACCGATCTGGTTCGGGACGCCTTCTCCCGATATGAGCAGCGGATGGTCGATTCCGAAAATGGGCTGGGGCTTCAAAAAGTCCGGCTGGATGAAGTTCTCCCCGGCGAAGAGCGATTGCTGCGCATGGAGGCGGTTGCCGACATCGCCGCCAAATCTCCGGAACAGGTTTATGAGGAAAGAGAAACCTTGCGGGAGCTGTACGAGGGCTTGGGGCAAATCTCCGAGCGGGAACAGACGTATCTTCTGTACCGCCATGGCTTTACGGACGATATTGGGCACACGCTGATCGGCACAGCGATTCATTTTCATCTCAGCGAGAAAAGGGCAAAGAGGCTGGAAGGCGAGGCGATGGACAACCTCTGGCTGGAGCTGCCGTGGTGGTTTTAGCGCGCGGCGCTGCGGCGGGACGAGAGCTTATATATACCTCTGCTTCCTTTTCCGGCCAGTCGGATTTTGTTTCTCAAAAATCCTGCATTTGTGTCACCTTGGTGTCACAAAATCCGCCTGTCCTACTGACGCAGAAAAGTGTTTGTTGCCACACTCTGCCGCACCGCAGAGTACGCCGCCAACCCCTTTCCCGCGTCAGCCGGAAACAAAGGTATAACACACTAGACTTTGCGAAGCAAAATCGTGTGCCAACAGGGATGCTACGCGCCCCTATTGGAAACCCAGCGTCAAAGGAGATTGCTCCCCTCTGCACTCCCCTTGTTTTAGTCGCCTATGAAGATGCAACTATATCACAGCTTGCACATTCATAGCCTCCTAAAACATAACCTTCCACAGATTTCATCCAGTGGGGAGATGAATTCTGTGGAAGGTTTTGTTTGTTATTATCCAACTTTGCTTCAAAAGTATCGAAGTTCCAGATGTTGTGAAAATACCTAGATATTATGATTCTTACTCGATGACACCATCTGTATCGAAGATATGATCTAGCTCATCTGTGTTTATCGCACAAGAAACCTTTTCACGGATTGCTGTTTTATACATATCTAGTCGTCTGAACTGATTTCTTCCCGCTGCATCCTTACCCATACGGATAAGCTGGATTCTACCGACACCAGGATTCTGTCTTGCGTATTCTGCAAAACCTTTAGCCTTTCCAAGATTGTCCTTAAAGTCTGCACTGTGTGGCTCAAGGATATCGATCACATAGCCAAGGCGCTCATCTTCACGCACTATGATAAAATCGGGATAAGTTGGTTTAATCTCTCCGTTGATTTCATAGGGAATGCACAGTGCCCATGACGCTCTGGAAGGATTGCGAATCCAGCAGACAAAATCCTGCCGCTTTTCTTCCTCTGCAATCAGATCAGCCTCCCAGCCGTTTAGCTTCAGTTTCGCTGTTCCCGTGGTATCACTAACGAACAAGTGATCACGGTATTCTTTGCCACCAGCCTCATGTGGAACCTGTATTGTCTCTGGAAGGCGGAAGTTATGCTTGCTGACCACATCACCATCAGAGACGATGCTGTCGTAATCTCTGCGGATTTTCTCTGAGTTGATAGTGGCAATATATCTGCGATAATCATCATTCAGTCCGTGGAACCGGTTTTCCGCATAGGTATGAAGTCTGTTCATGCAGTTCTCGTCAGCAACAAAAAGAATGACGTCTATCTTAAAAGCCGTGAGGTCACTGAGGTCGCCATACTTATTGCCATATGCCATACCAATGCCTTCACGTCCCAACTTCACATCGGCAATCTGGAACTGACGTTCAATATCTGTATCGGTCGTCGTAAACATATCATGAACAGAATAGTTGTCCACAGTCTCGCCGAACGCATCAAAAATCTGCGTGGCCAGCTTGAACTGTTTTACCTGCTGCACAAGATCATCGTACTTGCCCGCAGCTTTCAGATCTTCCACATAATCACGAATTATCTGGACAATCTCATTCTGCACCTCTCTGATTGCCTCACGGTGCAGCTTGGACATACTAAGCAGGTGTGCCATCCGATATAGCGATTTGAGGTAATCGTTAATCCGGAGCGCTCTGACATTATAAGAAAGCAGACCAGCATCATTGATAAATTTCATAACCGCTTCACGGTCAAATAAATCCTCTACTTCTTCCTGCTGGCTATCTGGAGCCATAGTTTCAGGTGCAGTAACTGCGCTCGGCTGAGCATCTGCTGTCGGTTTAACATCCGTCTGAACGGTCTGTGTGCTATCGGCGCTCATTTGCTGGAAGGCATTTGTAGGCTGTGCGGGTGTCACTTCTGCTACATCCGGGATCTGTGTCTGCTGCTGTACCGGAGTAGGTGCACCCTGTGTATCCGTTATGGATACCAAAGCTGGCGCCTCGGTACCTTGATTTGCAAATACCTCCAAAGTCATCTGTCCCGGAATTGACATTTGCATTTTCTTCTTCGGTTTAACAGTTAGTGTCTCGAAGCGTTTTCCAGATAGTGACTCGCCATATATGTCTGTCGGAATATCTCCACCCTCAGTGCTCTGCAATGCCTCCACGACATCTTTGACCGTTTCCTCGTTAAAATACGGTAAATACAGATGCACATCATTCAGGACATCATCGACCTGAATATGCATCTGCATCGGAGTTCTGACCATGCGTCCAAGGAGTTGGGCAATATAGGTAGCGTCATTCGCGTGTTTGAAGGACATCATGGTCTCTGCCCTTGGGCAATCCCATCCTGTAGACAGATTTTCTTTAAAGAACACAACACGGATATTTCGGTCATCTGCGATACGAGAAGGTTCCTCATAACGTACTTCAAACCCGTTTACCGTAAGGGAGGCAGTTGTTCCTCCGAAGGTGTGGACTACCTGACCGTTTTCCAGCTTGAATCCTGTCCGCTCCTCGATCTTTGCGATGCAATCATCCAGATTGGTATCGGTCAGCTTGCCCCCGGTTCCATTTAGCACCTGGATGATCAGAATTGGATTCACATAGGCGTAATGCTGCTCAAAACAATACTGCGTCCAATGTTCCCACTTTTCCTTCCAGTCGTCTGCTGCCGCCTGCAGGATAGCCATATCGTTGTTGACCGCACTGGCCTCTGGGTAAGTGATGACAATGCGGTCTTTCAAAAGTCCGGACGCTCGCACTTCATCCGCTGTGACAATGGACTTATGTATGGTTGAGGATGTGCCCTCGACCAGAGCATTGAACCGTTGAGTCGTCGCGGACATACCAATCACCACTGGCATCGGCGGAATATGATCCTCATCGCTACCCTTGATAAATTTCTGCATGATTGTCGTGGCCTTGCTGGCCTCACGTCCCTGCATGCCGCGGTGTGCTTCATCTATGATAAAGTACAGCCTGTCGCTCTTTTCCCGAACAGTATTTGCAAGCGTCTGCCAAATTGTATAAGTCCTGCCATCGCCATTTTTCGTTAGCTTGGAGGTAACCGACAGCTTCTGCGTATTCAGAAAATAAACATGACCGTCCTCAAATACCTCTTTATCAAAGGATTCCTCGGAAACTGTAACGCACTGCGACAACTTGATCTTATCAGCCTTGGAGTCGATCTTTTGCTTTGACTGCTCGTTCAGCTGAGGCGAATCCGAAAGCCAGACGATGATTGCATCCTGCTGCTCCATATACTGTTCATCACCGAAAAGAATAGCTTCAATCAGCGCGGACATAATGATGGTCTTTCCGGCTCCGGTTGGAGCAGTAAAGGAAACCACCTGCGGCGCATGTGTTCTGTGATAGCTACCCATTGCCTCCGCAGTCTTCATACGGATATCAGCAAGCGCTCTTTTCTGAAAAGGGAATAATTCTACTCTCATGGTTACCTCCCTGTATTGATCCTGAAATTATCCAGATAGTCTCTGTAAAGTTGATAGCAGTCTTTGCCATCGTAGGTGCGGATCATCGACCGGTATGCTGTCTCTGAATCCGTTATAATGAAGACTGTCTGGATTTCTGGATGCCGGCTCAATTCGGCATCGAACTCTGAATAATATATTTCATCTACCAGAACAGCCATTTTGTTTTGCGGCAAGATCAGCATGTTCGGGAGATTATCATTTTCAAGAGCCGGGCACTTGCCAACAGCTCCGCCCTTCATCCAGAGCACCGGAAGCAGCTCGCGGAACTGCCTGCCGAGGGCAACGGAGGTTTTGTCGAGGAAGCTCAGTTTGAAGAAGGCCGCATTTGTAGGAAAGCCGTCTGCCATCTTCATTTTTGCCAGTAGAGGCGTGTCAGCCATCTTAACTTTTTTATATTTCCCGTTTATTTCTTCATCAGGCAAGTATCTATCGTGGTAGGTACCATAATCCCCAGACAAGGAATTCCCAGAAATATCTATGCCTTTAATGGTGCATACCGTTCGTGGCCATGTTACATTGTGTGCAATTCCTAAGTTCTCCCACGTTTCATCTCCGGGCTTGAATCCTAACTTTGTAAGCTGCTTCTGTTCCTCATCAGAGACCTCATTATTTGTTACCATTATGCAGCGGCGTTTTCCCTTATCCATTGCATTCAACAGATTCACTGCATGAAGTGTTGTCCCTGATCCTGCAAAGAAATCCACTATTAAGGCATCTGGTTTATATGCCGTGCAAAAATGCAAACAATCCATCACGGCATATACCGACTTAGGAAAAGTAAATCTCTTCTTGCCGAAGATATTTCCAAGCAGCCGAGAACCATACTGCGTCGAATCATGCGATGCAATTTTCCAGATGTCACCCGGAACCGCTAATACATATTCTGTATCAATATCTTCCACGATAATTTCATTATTTACCCCGCGCCCACTGATCTCAAATTCTCCGTTGACAACCTTTGCATATTCTGCACGTGCCAAACGATATACGGTAAATCCCCTGCGGTTATCGCCACCAACTCTAACACGTCCCTCTTTCAAGCCATCCAACAAAGTAGTTGTTGACCACTGCCACCGACCTTCTGAGCCATCATTACGAATGGGAAGAAGGCAATATAAGCCTTCAATCTGCGGTGCTTCCGACACCCCTTCTGGCAGAGGCTCCCCAATTTTTTCGATTTTTCCATTCTCAGGATTAATGTATATTGGATAGAATCCTCCCGGAGAATCTTTTCTCGTGGCTCCCGTACCAGAACGCTTAAGAAGATCCCAGCGGAGGTTTCCAGTGTGAGTCCTTCCTCGATCCGAAACCCACTCTCTGTTTATTTTCACTCTCTGCGGGGATGCTTCTCCAAAGTAAACAAAGAAAATATACTCACCGCTCCTGCCAAACTCACCAGCACGTGCAACGATTGCTGGATTGATCATAGTGCTGATCATCTGAATTCTCGCATCTGGAAACAGTTCTTCAAGCAAACATCCAAGATGCAGATATTCTTTTTCATCTATAGTTACGATCAGAACGGAGTCCTTCGGATTAAGGAGCTTCTTTGCGATCTTCAGGCGCTTCTCCATCATGGAGAGCCATTTGCTGTGGCGGTAAGCATCAGAGCTGTCAACATAATCGTTGTTGTACTTCCAGTCCTTTGCTCCGGTGTTGTATGGTGGATCGATGTAGATGCAGTCCACCTTCTCTGCGTACAGGTATTCCAGCAGTTGGAGCGCGTGGTAGTTGTCCGCCTCAATCAGCGTATGCCAAAGGTCGCTATCTGGAGCGTTCTGAACTGCATCCAGCGGTTTTAGTGTGGGATAGATTGGCTCGCCAAATTCTGCAATAGCGACAATCTCATCCAGCTGGAAAGTTACTTTCTCATGCGTCTCTCTGCGGTCGCAGAGAGCTTCGTTCCCATCGAGCTTTATGACCATATAAATATCGCTGACATAGCCTGTCTTTAACGCCACTTTTGAACCGACACGGATTGGAACATCATGAAGTGGCGTGCATTCGGGCAGATGCTCTTCAAACACAAGCCCGAACTTTTTTTGTTTCATTAGTTTATCTGTTTCCTGCAAAATCCTATCCCTGAGTGTTGGATCGTTGATCTGCCGGATCAAGTCTTGTAATAACGCCACTGTTTCCACCTCATTCTTCTGTGATCGTCTTTTCCTTTATGTGATAATCAATGCCGCGCTCTTGACAGAAAGCCGTCACCTCTGCTGCGCATTCATTGTAAAAGTGCCTTTGTCCTTCATAGGCGTTTGCTGTCTTGCTGTAATTCGTTCTGCCGAAGATGATCCTGTCGGTAAATGCTACAGCTTCCAAGATTTCGCGTAAATTCTGCTCTATCATGTTCGGCGTTGGATACGGTTCTATGCTCACCCACGTCTTGCAACCAACTTCGTGAAGCGCTCTCAGCGCTGCCAGTCGGTCTGCACAGGGAACAGCTCCCGGTTCCATCTGTTCCCGGTATGCTTCATCCAGCGTTATCAACGTGATCCCATATTCATTTTCCGGAGAAAGTTCCGCCAATTCTATGGGAAGCAATCCCTTCGTCAATGTAGTGCATTTGATACCGGCCTCGTTCAGTTTTCGGATAGCCGCAATGCTCATCTGGGACACCTCTGGATATCCTTCCATGAACGGATCTGTGGTAAAGCAAAGCTGCACAGACTGAATCTTATCTCTGAGCCTCGGTATCTCTTTATCCAGCAATTCAAGCGTGTTTGATACAAGCACTGGCTCAAGCCAGCTCTCGTAATCCTTAATTTGCCCGAATCGCTTCTTCATCAGGAATGCATAACATGGATATTTGCACCCATGTGCACACCCCTGCACGTGATTCATTGTGTAGTCACCATACTCTACCCCTGTTTGATAAAGCATGGATTTTCGTTTTATCATCTTCAAGGTGCTTTCATCCTCCGCCTACTTGTTCTTTAATATGTAGTCTGCCATCCGCAGTGCAAGTCCCTGCGCTTTCGGACTCTCACTCGCAATGGCAAAGCAGAATAGGAACATCGGCGAGTTCCTGCTGTTCCTGAAAATCCGCGCATGCTTTGACACACATGGAAAGATTGTCCCAAGTCGAGAGAGGATATACTCCTTTATGTGATCTGGATTTGCGTCCTTAACCATCCGTTCGCCATCGCTCTGTCCGGGCTCCGGGAACAAGTCAAAAAGCGTCATCTGGGGATCTTTCTTATAGAATTCCTTCCTCCATCTGGCATCTCCAAGCAATCGATCTATGCAATCCTCCCATTTATCGTACTTTCCGTTTTTCGGCAGCATACGTTCAAGTGCAGAGAACGGAAACAGGTACCATACGTCTATCGATTTCGTCTGTGCTACATTTTCAAGCGTAGCCCAATTTACCTGCGTCGCATATGGATCTAAGAACAGCAATCCTCTGTTATATCTCCAGTCTACGTTGCTAATAATCTCCGCGAGCTTATCATTCGCATCGCCGCAGTAAATTGTAATAATTCCCCTCATCTGCGGAAACTCGGAGTTTATCATATTCTGAAGTTCTCCTGCCTTCTGAGAGTCCGCTTCTATGAAATAGTAATGATCGAACTTCTTTTCAGACGCCAGTGCACGCTTAGCAGAGCCCACAAGAAACTGCCCGCCGTCACTGGTCTCGATCTCACCGGTTCCAGCAAAGGCATCTATATAAATCTTCTTAAACTTCTGATTTTGCAGTGCAATCAGGTATGCGTCCAGGTAGCTGGTGAAGATATTCAACTTCTTCTCAGTCCAATTGCCACCAAATTTCTGCGACGTTGCCATAAATTCCAATCACCTCATCTATTTGAAACTCAATCTCAAGAAGAGAAAGAGATCACCGTTTCCTTCTTTCCTGTATCAGGATTCACAATCTGCTCAATCTTCGCGCCAAAGAAATCGGTCAGATCGCTCTTTACCTCATTGCGAAATCCCTCTGACGGGAAAATCGGGTGGTTATCCAGAAGTTCCCACATCTCATCCAGCGGCACCTGCTTTCGGCCTCTAAAGCTGCGCTGCAGGTATTTCGCTATATCGATAACATGCAAGCAGCTTTCATCTTCCTCTTCAGCAATCTCACCGAAAAGGTTAAATGACAACTGCCTGTTCTCAACCGAGTGCTTGGTAGAGGACTGTGCGCCAAATACCTTCCAAGCACTCTTCTTGTAGAGCTTAAATCCCTCCTTGTTGCTCGTGCAATGAATCAAATTGTAGACGAGCGAGTTCTGCGTGTTATAGAACGGAAATGCCGATACGTAGTACCTGCGAGCTCCTTTCAGTGAATTTATGATTTCTTCCACTCTAGCCTCATAGGCCTTCTTGTCACTTCCGTAAGGCACCAGTTTCTCAAAGTCTTCCAGATAAGTGTTCTCGTACTTTGCCTTTGTCGTTTTCTTCTTGGCGCTTGTGATCGCCCGCACCGGATCTGAAACCATGTGATTAATCATAACTTCACCCCAGTTACGGAAAAACGGTAGAAGTGCTTCCCAGTCAATAGTCGCATCATACGGATCGTAGAGCAGGAAATAATGCAGGTGCCCAGTTCCATATAACTGTGGTCCGATAGTTCGGAGTAGCTCGTGCGCATCACCACAAGAGGTGACAATCTTAAAATTGCGCTCATCCTGTGGAAGATGCTTTTTTAGCTCATCTACGCGCGCTTTATCCTTGTCATTCAAGTAAATGTGTATATTTTTCTCCGTATAGCTTCTTGATGCTTCCCTAAGTGCCTCTGAGACGCGTACTGCTGTACCTTTCACCAATTGTCCGGCATCGTCGGTGTATACACCACTGTTGCACATACAGTCTATAAAGATCAGCCCATTGCAAGACTCAGTCAACAGCAACTTCTGTGCCCACGATTTGATGTACTCTTCTATCAGCTCAAATTTTTTTATTGTGTGAGGGCTAGCCTTGCTAATTATGTTTTTCTTTTTTGCCGCCATACCATCCACCTCTTATTCAACGATGCCTTCTTGGGAAAAAATCAGCTTTCGGATATTCCCAATATCGCAGTTCCGTGTTTTACGCACCTTCGTTAGCATTCTTATACTGACAGTTTAACCTTTAGACAGCTTGTTAGCGAAAGATCATTTGGTACCAACCTTTCTTTCAAAAGGCATCTACAAAATCATCCCGAAGTGCTTCAGTGCCTCCGTAATTGCCTTTTCCTTCTCCGGTGGGCATTGCGGTTGCTTGACGTTTTCAGATTTTGGCTTATTGTAGTTCTCACGCTCAATGATGCCGTATTTCTGCTTCACCTGTGCGATATAGAGGTGGCTGACTTTCAGTCCGGTATGTTCCAAGACATATTCCCGGATTTCCTCGTAGGTTGCTTTACTCTCCGCCGCAGTCAAATCCCTGTCTCTTATACACATCTCCGAGCCCACGAGACTCGACGTCATCTCG
>OWIO01002589.1_pt1 | contig 11463 bp, 5 predicted proteins | sample 1733011 | NCBI WGS metagenome assembly OWIO01 (sample SAMN05065779, study PRJEB22554) | human gut metagenome | biome: ENVO:2100002; feature: ENVO:00000062; material: ENVO:00002003 | host: Homo sapiens | place: USA | reverse complement strand
CCTGTTTACCTCTTTCTCAGGAAGTTTAGTCTCCAGGATTCCCGGGGCGGTTCAGAATATCAGCAGAAAATACCTGACATGAAAAAACAAATAATACCACTGGTATATATTTCTTCATTTTACTCTCCGTCACTGATTACTTTTCGTGATTGCATGAATTCCATGCCGGGATGAATAACGGCTCACGTATCACGCCAAAAATAAACCGTTGAATTGTGATCAATTCGACAAAATAAGATGAGGTGGCTTAATACACATATGGCTATGTGTTACTAAAAACGCTGGTCAGCCAGCCTGACCAGACACATAAGAAACAAAGTCTCATGCATTATTCAGCCTTCTGATACCTGGAGTAACGGAGGCTGCTTTTTCTGTCACGTATTTCCCGTGACGGCGTTACCGGTTTCCGGGGGTAACATGTGACGGAGATTATATTTTTAATCTCCGTGTATTCATCATACCTGCTCTTACTGATAGGATAACTGTGTTATATCGCAGGCTACCAGATGTGGCGCTGAATATAACGGTCATAGATAAGTCATACATGCCCTGCTCAGGGGATTAGCGATAAGACGGACCGGGAGAGTCATCTCCCGGTTTTTCTTTATCCTGCCGCGAATACAGCCCGGCTGTCTGTCAGATTCACCGGACATAACCGTACTGTTATGCATGCTACTGTCACCTTCTGCTTCTTGAAATTCATCACATTTTTTATCCCTGCTGGCTTACCCGGGATGTGAAATATGTTAACTCTGTGATGTCCGTTTGAAAGACAGGGCAACTCCTTCTTACACCACTATAATAATAACGATCTGCCATATAAGCCTGATCCCCCGGAGCTCCGCGACGGGGGTTATTTTTATCGGCACTTACACCGGCATGCAGATGCCCTCTTCAGGGCAAAATCCCGCCATGCTTCACAGGGTGCCAGCCGGGCCGCATTCTGCCAGGCCTCAGCGGCTTCCCTGAAAAAACCACGAATCTCCTGACGGACGGCATGACGCCCCACGCGCTGATAGCGATAAATACCGCTGTGCTCAGATAATCCACTGGATACAGCCATTTTTTATCCCCCCTCTTGACCCGGCTCCCGGATTATGTCAGAAACATTCTGAAACATCCCTGAACGGTTGGGTGTTTTCTCCATCAAAACTCTGGATTTCTGTTTTCCCGATTTTTTCTCGCTGTTGCCCTCTGTCATACAGAGGGCTCTTTTATTCCGCCAGGATCGCCCGCAGCTCATCCTTGATCCGGTTCTGTCTGCGCACCTTTTCCAGGCGCGCCTGCGCATACTGTTCTTCTTCCTGTGTGATATGTTCTGTCACATAGCCTTCCGTATCATAGCGGCAGGCGCCGGCTTTCATTGCACACAGATAACTTTCCGAACGGGTGATAGCTTTCAGCGCCCGGCTGAGTTTTTTATGAGAGAGCGGGATATTCCGCTGAAACACCTCATCCAGTAAAACCTCCCGGATACCACAGGCAAGAAGCCTGGGCGTGTTACCGTCAAACAATCCCGGCCACCAGGGTTTCAGAGTGTTCACCGCCTCATCCAGCGAGGGCAGCGTCAGATAAATGGACAGCGCCTGTCTGGCCTGCGCTTTTTTTGCCGCCAGCTCCGCTTCCCGGGCTGCTTTCTCGGCCAGCTTCTGCTTTTTCACCTTCCACTTTGGTGGCGTGGTGACATTGATGATGGTTTTCCGCCTGCGGACAGGCGTCTCCCCTTCCGTTTTCCGCTTCAGTGTCAGTACCGGTCGCTTCTGCTCTGTCATGCTGTGTTCTGCCTCTGACGAATCATCCTGTTACGGTCAAAGATACCACACCCGTCACAGCGCCAGAACGCCCAGCACAGCCAGATGACAGGCGTAGAATACCGGGAAAAAATCCCCGGGCCAGAAACGGGGTAATGATTTTCCTGCACAGGACACCAGACCAACGGTCAGCACCGTCATCACAAGACCAGCCACCGCCGCTGCATCACTGGTGGCAAGGTTAAGCGCCGGAATAACAGCCAGCAGACAGGCGACCAGCGCCAGACGTTCCGCTCTGTCTTCCGCCCGGTACAGCCGGTGGCTGACTGCCAGCATCAGCAGCCCGGCAATGCCGTAACTGGTGCCGGACAAAGGCCCCCACAGGGCCATCAGAAGAATGGCCGCTGCTGTACGCCACCCACTGCGCGTTTCACACCACGTCAGCACCTGTGCCGCCACTGCAAAGGCAAACAGGATATTCCCCTCATACCAGGGAAAGCCTGCCAGATAATATGCGAACTGGGCAATAATCCCCCATCCCCACAGCCGGTTAATGGCCGGTTGCCGGATATGCGCATGACGGGACAGATTCAGCCCCCACACCAGGGCAAACAGCGGAAAGGCTCCTCGCCCGGCCAGAAACATCCATTCCTGCTTCAGCTGGAATATCAGATTGATGTGGTCCAGTACCATCAGCACCAGTGCCACCGTTTTGATGATATCCCGCTGTCCGGGTGACCAGACCAGAAATGACTGAAACCAGGTATCGGTCCGTGCAGCCAGTGAATCGTTACGTGTCGTGTTCGTGTTATCCGTTGTCATCAGCGTTTATCTTCCTGTATCAGTCTCCGCCCAGGGTTTTCTCTTTCTGCAGGTCACGAACCATATCCCGCTCCATCTGCTGCAGTCGCTCCTGCAGCAGATTTTCCCGGGCAACCTCCCGGACCGCTTCCTGCTCCCGTTGTGATTCACGCAGCACACTCTCCGGCAGCGCGGCTTCCCGTTCAGTTATGTCAGCCCGGTCACGCTCCTGCCCGGCAATTTCCCTGACAGCCTGCTCTGTTTTGCCATCCGGCAGGTCAGGTTTGTTCTCTGCCATTTTTCTGACAATTTCATCTGCGCGGCGTTCCGTTTCACGGCGGATGGCCTCTTCAGCCTGCCGCTGTGCCAGCACCTCTGCCGTGACCGGTTCGCCATTTCCGGCTCCCGGCTGGACGCTGCTGTCCGGGATATCCCCCCACACGCGATCGCCGGTGATGGCACCGGGATTCCACGGGCGACCTTCACCGGCAATTCTCACCACCACACCGCTGTCAGGATTATCACGGGCAATCCGGACACCATCCTGCATATTATCAGCCAGCAGGCTCTCTCCGTTACGGCTGCCCTGCAGGGCCACGAACTGCGCATCCCCGCTGCCTTTCACCCGTCCTTCACCACTGAATCCCCGCAGCCCGTTTCCGTCATCCGTGGTCAGTGGGTTCAGCCAGATACCGGCGGACCTGCCGTTACGGTCAAACGCCGGCAGTGCCACATACGGCTGCGGATATTTACGTCCCGGTGCAATAAACCGTGCAGGGCTGTCTCCCCCGGCCAGCCCCGCCTGACGGAGAACGGCACGGCCTGCCGCCACGTCCCGCAGTTCCCGTGCCGTACTGAACAGCCGCTCTGCATTCATGACCTCCCGGTCAGCCCTTGGCTCAAACACATCGTGGGCTGTTCCTTTCTGTACGGCATTGTTAATGGCATCCGTCCAGCCCTGACGGTTATCGGTGTACACCTGCACATGCTGCTTCATACGCGACAGGGCCACGTAGGCTGACTCAAAGCCTGCCATCAGTTTCCGGTTACCTTCCGTGCCTTCAAGCGCGATGGCAAAGGTTTCACTCGCCCCCTGCGCACCGTGGGCGGTGATGGCATAGGCCAGGTCAATATGTTGCTCTGCCCGCTCCTGGCCGGGGCGAATCACCCGGGTCTGCTGTCCGTCCGACAGCGTGACACTGTCACCGGAAACCGCCGTCACCGTCCAGACGCTGTTGGCCACATAACCGCGCTCCCGGTCACTCTTCGTGAAGCGCATCCGGTCACCGGTCCCCACCCGGATGGTGTCCGGGGTGTACAGTGTGACGCCTTCAGCCACCGCCTCCCGGGGCGAAATTAGCCGCGTGTTACCTTCCGCATCCTCCAGGGTTATCAGCCCGTCATCCTTGCTGATACCGGTAATCCGGTGATACACACTATCCACCAGGGCAAGGGCATCCGGGTTATTCTCCCAGGTGGAGAGACGACGCAGTTCCCCGTCACGTATATTCGCTGTGTTCAGGACTGGCACCATGACCTGCTCTTTTCCCAGCTCACCGGCCTTTTCCCGTGCATCATGAATCATGCTGTTCAGTACGCGCCGGTCCTCATTCAGGTGCGTGACAATCAGCGTCTGCTCCCGTGCTTCCGGTGTCCTGCCGGTATAGTCGCGGACAATGGCTTCATACAGTGTCATGGGGATATCCGGGAAAGCCTCGCCTTTCAGCATCGCCTTCTGCTGCGCTTCTGCCAGTTTCGCTTCCTGGCTGTGACTGAACTCCGTCACGGAGTGCTCCGGTGCCCATGCGCCCTCCAGACGTGGCACCTGAGACGGTTTCACACTCTCAAGCCCGGACAGTGCCCTTTCCACATCCCGGTTAATCAGGCTGTATACCGCCTCCCGCAGTTCCGGCGTCTGACGCACAATCTCTTTCATGATGACCACATCGGCAGCACTGCGCGTCTGCTGGAGCCGGAAAGGCTGACCGGGCGCGATGGCCTGCAGCTGGTCCGTGTCACCACTGGCCACGGCACGACCACCACCGGCCGCAATCAGGGCATATGCCCGTGCCATGTCGGTATTGCCCACCATTGAGCTCTCATCGAGCAGGAACAGCGTGTTGCTGAAATCCGGCGTTTCTCCGCTGCGCTGCTGCAGCTGCGTGTCATGCAGAAAGGACGCCAGTGTCTGTGCATCCACGCCGGCGCTGCGCATCTCACCGACCGCACGGTGCGTGGGCCCCAGCCCCACAACTCGGGGACGCTCACTCGCCGGCAGCATGTTCACGGCTGACATCACCGCCCGGAACTGTGTGGTCTTACCCACACCGGCATAACCCTGTACCACCGTGAAACGGTCGGACGTTTCCAGTATCATACGGGTGGCGGCACGCTGTCCCGACGTTAACGTCTCCATGAGTTCGCCGGGTACTCTCTCCATCAGCGGCGTGACCGCCTCCTTACCTTCGAGAATATGGCGAAGAATACTTTTTTCTGCCTCATACGACGCACGGGAAACCAGCAGGCCTGTGCCATAGCCTTTTGCCACATCCACATACAGTAAGTCACCGCGTTTTATCTGCGCATTGATTTCCCCTCCCAGTTCAGTAAAACCGGTTCCTTCTGCAGCAAACGACTTCGCCTCTGTCAGCAGGTCCACCATGCTGAAGGCCAGGTTTTTACTTTCCAGCACAGGAAGGGCCAGATGAATGGCCTGCTGTGCCGGCGTGTGAAGCCCTGCTTTCTGCAGACTGATAGCGGTTTCCAGCAATGTCTCACCGGCACGCGCCTTTATCTGCTCAGAAACCACCGTAAAGGAGGGATGGCGGGCAAGTTTTTCCGCAGTACGGGTTTCATCCAGTGAGGAATACAGCCGGACATCACGACCGCTGCGGGCCAGACCGTTCAGGGTGGCGTTGTCCATTGCCATCTGTGTGACGGAGGCAAACACCGTCGCACTGTCACTGACGGAATGCCCGGGCGTTTCCACCCAGCCGTTCTCCAGCTTCAGTGCCGTGAACGGTGAATCAGCCACAGGCAGGGTGGCCGGTTCAGCCCGCCCCGGCACAACAACCGTCATCGCATCTTCACTGACGGATGCCACCTGCAGGCGGTCACCGCCGGAGACGCGGAGTCCGGGAATTTTCCCTGTCACCCTCAGTCGCTCGCCGTCTGCCACCGGCATTTTTTCCGGCCGGAACAGCGACCAGCTGCTGTCCAGGGAGGAAATACGCACCACCTGCGTTTCGCCCTGCGCATCCCGCAGGGTCAGGCTGTGACTCTGCGCCGTCACCCGGTCGATAACATAGCGGTCATGACTGCGTGTCTCCGGGTTCCACTGCTCCATCACCATCCCCGGTCGGTACATATCCCGCAGATAACGGCTCCGGCTGTCCAGCCAGACCGGTGACAGTGCAGTCATGGTCACCTCCGGGTGTCCGAGCACGCCCTGTGTTTTCAGCTCACTGCGAATGGCCTGTGTCAGTATGGCCTGTTCCCGTACCCCGCTGACCTGTGCCACGCTCTCTTCTCCGGCTTTCACGCTGGCCGCAAAATCTCCGGCCAGCCGGTCATAGCGGACATTCCGGTCCGGTTCACTGATGATGGTTGCCGGTCGCTGTTCTCCGCCCTGCCAGCGATACGTGTTCACCCCAGCATCCTTCATGGCCATCAGCGCACTGCCTGTACCGGTTCGCTGCCCGCTGTCGGTTATCAGGACCTGTACGTTATGACGTGCGGCACCGTCCAGCAGGGTTAACGTCTCTTTCAGGGAGAGTTTTTCGCCCTGGTCAACGATAACGGTACTGCCCGGCGTGAAGGCCATGCCTTCCAGCAGCTGACGACGTCCGGTTATCAGTTCACCGGACAGCCGTTCATCCTGCTTCAGGTTCATCTGCGAGCGACGGTCAGCAGCGATAATCTGCACCTCCCGCCCCTGTACCCGGGCCATCATGACCAGTTCAGCCACCCGCTCACGCTGCCCGGCTGCACCGCCCTGCCCGGACACAATGGCCAGCGACGGGCGATCCTGTGCCAGAACACTGACGGCATCGCTGTAGCCGGCCGTCCGGGGGACACTTTTCTCCGGATGTACGGTCACCCGGTTCTGTTTCATGATGTCACGACTGAGTGCCCGGACTGACAGCTCATCGAGCACATGAATCCCGGACGTGAACAGCCCCTTCTCACGATCGAGGGGGATAAGCTGCTCACGGCTGATGGCCTCATCGATACCGGCGCGTGCCCGTTCAATCACACCATTTTCCGGCGGCAGTATGCCGACCGTCCTGGCCAGCACGTCCGTGTACGTGAACTGCACTTTTCGTTCACTTAATCCGGCAATCGCCTGTGTCACCGCCTGCTGCACATCCGGCCCGTCCTGTGAAGCTGGCCCAGGCGCCTGCGTGCGGATCTCCGCACGCTGATCCGCCGCGTCACGATATGCCCGGATGTCGAACCCGGTTTCCTTCAGCGTCTGCATCCATTCATCCATTCTGATTTCCGGATCGACGTGCTGTTTGGATTTACGCGTATCCAGTGCCGCCACATCCCGGGATTTCAGCGAGGCATCTTCCCCGACGGCCTCCCGGATAGTCTGTGAGCGTCCGGAAAAGGCCTCCACCGGTACGCCCGGCATCTCCCACATACCGTGCTTACCCACCACTTCGGTTTCATAGCCCAGCGCCTCAACCTGCTCTTTCAGTTTTTCCCGGTAGAGCCTGCCAAAGGCAATCTGATTAGCGTACACATTCTCAATGAACCCCGTTTTCCCCACTTTGTCACTGCTCAGTGTCTTCCACTCACCGTTATGCTGCGTGACATTAACCACCGCATGCGTATGTAACTGTGGTTCCTGATCGCGACTGGTGTCGTGGTTAAACAGTGCCATCACCAGATTACCGGTCAGTACCGTTTCTGACTGTCCGTCCGTCATCACCCGTGTGGAGGCCAGCGCCTCCACCTGACGAACAGCAAAGTCCACGGCCTGGTTATGTGCTTCAATAAGACGTTTGTCCCCCCCGAGCATGGCCATCATGGAGACACTTTTGGGGGCGGAGAAGGTCAGGTCGTAGCCGGGACGATGCTTATTACTGCCATCCTGCATGCGGCTTAGATCCGCTCCGTCCGGCAGCCTTCCCTCCAGAAGACGGGTAAAAACATCCTTATCGACACTGCCCTGCAGTCCCAGCTGTTCAGCCCCCCTGCCGGCCCAGCGTTCTCCCATGCTGCCCAGTACATAGTAATTATCCTTGTCGGTATAATAGTTACCGGCACTTCCGGCCGCTCTGACCTGCGCGATACTCATCATCAGAAATCATCTCCCGGCTCAACATCCTCCCCACGCTCCCGGTGCACATTAATGTTCACCTCTTCACGACGCTGCATCTGCTGCTGGATGTCCGGATGATTTTCCTGTTGCCATGCCTCATTAGCGGCCATATCCACCACTTCACCGGATTCACTGATCCCGGGTGGCAGTTGCTGTTCCATCTCTTCTTCCGGTTTCATTTTCAGCTCCTGCTCGATCCCCCCTGCCGGAACATTCACACCTGAATCTGACTTCTTATCGTTGATGGCAGGAGACACCGGCTGTTGCGGCTGTTGCGGCTGTTGCGGCTGTTGCGGCTGTTGCGGCTGTTCAGCCTGAGTCACGTCTTCTCCGGAAACAACTTCCGGCACATCCGGTTCGAAGAGGCTGGCCATCTGACGACCTTCTGCTTCCCTTGCGGCAAGTACGGCACTCAGACGGTTCTCCATTTCCGGGTTGATGTCACGCGGAATAAACTCAGGGGCAACCTTCGGACGTGCCTGATATTTCAGTGAGAGTTTTACTGCCGGATACGGTCCGGGCAGGGTGACATAACAGGTCAGATCCGGCAGAGACTGAATGTCGGAATAACTGACCAGCGTCTGGCGCTCCATATCCTTACCGGTCGATACCCCGTCACGTACCGGATCAGCACCGTAGGAATACTGCTCGCTGGCTTTCAGGTGCTCTTTCTCACCAATCTCACCGGCAGCGAACTCTGCAATCTTATGGCTGGGAGAACGGAAAAAGGCACGGGTGTTCATGACGTCAAACAGCGTGGCAGCCGCTTTCTCACCGTAGATATCTTCCAGCTGGGCATAGGACTGGATACCAAACACATAACAGCCACCGAACTTACGGGCTTCCGGCAGGATCTCCACCAGGTCCGGCAGTTTGTGTAACGTGGGTAGCTCATCACAGAAAAACCACACACGACGGTTACGGTTTTCTCCCATTGCCAGCAGACCACGAATGGCAATGGACAGCCACATGGAGATCACCGGCTTCAGGGAGGCATGGGTGTCGGCATTCGACGAGATAAACAGCCAGCCGTTTTTCTGATCTTCCCGGACACCCCGCATCCAGTCACGGATGGTAAAAGACTCACCGTTATGCTCAATCCCCTGCAGGTAACGGATGGCTTTCACGTAGTTGGTCAGCACAGCACGGATGGAAATCGCCGTTTTCTCAATTTTCTCTTCCACCAGGTTGGCCGCCGGTGAATTACGCAGGAAGGTACGCAGTTTTTCGATTTTGATGGAAAGCAGTGTGTCCACCAGTTTGCTGTAGCTGCGGTTGGGGTCATTACGCATCAGGTACGCCGCTTCCGCAAAAATGGTACGTCCTGAACCCTGCCAGAACGGGTCCTCTTTTGTACCCATAGGGATCAGAGTATTTGCGGTATTATCAAAACCCGGCTGTGTCAGGCACTCCTTCCACAAATCCCATGCGGCACAGCGGGCATCCAGCGGATTCAGGATTTTATCGATGGAGGGATCATAGTAACTTTTAACAAATTCCCCTGAACGGTCATAAATCACCACCATATCACCGCGCTGACGGGCGTAGTTGGCCAGACGACGGATAACCTCCGACTTACCGGCCCCGACCGTGCCGTGCAGACAGAAGTTCTGGATTTCGGAATCCCGGATAATCGGCAGGTCGCCAATCCGGATATCGGAGTCCTTGCCGTCTTTTTTCAGCATCCGGGCAACGTCTTTCGGATTGTCTGTCAGCTGACGACCACCTGTAACTTCATTTTCGCTCTGTTGTTTACCCTGACGCCCCAGAATCCAGGAGACAACAAAGAAGGTGATCAGGCAAATAACCAGTGCCACAACTGTGGCCAGAACGAATGCGGACCATAGCTGCTCTCCGCACCAGATCATATATTTATCATGCAGTACCTGAGCAGCATTCATCCGGAAGGTTTTGCCGTAATACTGGATCTCATATACCGGCTGGGACTTGATTAAATCCCGCATGCCTTCCAGCGTGGTACACCACCAGTAAATACAGCCGTTCACAAACGTCTGCCAGCTTATTTTTACCCATAAAACCAGACCAACGTAAGCGTCAACGGAGCACCGTATTGACGCTTATTTATTGGTGAGTACTACGTTCCATGGCAGGAGTTCGTCAACACGGTTGGAGGGCCATTCCGGCAGTACGCTCAGAATATGGCGCAGATACGCTTCCGGATCGATACCGTTCAGACGGCAGGTGCCGATCAGCCCGTACAGCAGTGCTCCACGCTCGCCGCCGTGATCGCTACCGAAGAACACGTAATTTTTCTTTCCGAGACAGACTGCACGAAGCGCTCTTTCCGCTGTGTTATTGTCCACCTCCGCCAGACCGTCATCACTGTAATAACAGAGGGCGTCCCACTGATTCAGTACATAGCTGAACGCTTCGCCCAGTCTGGATTTTTTCGACAGCGTGCCATTCTTCTCCACCATCCATTCATGCAGCGACGTCAGTAACGCTTTGCTTCGCTGCTGCCTGGCTGCAAGACGCTCTGACTCTGGTAATCCCCGTATTTCATCCTCGATGGCGTACAGTTCACTGATTCGCTTCAGGGCTTCTTCTGCCGTCGCACTTTTGCTGCTGATGTATACATCGTGGATTTTTCTCCGGGCATGAGCCCAGCACGCAACTTCTGTCAGCGCACTACCTTCACGTTCTGCACTGAACAGCCTGTCATAACCTGTGAACGCATCCGCCTGCAGGATACCCCGGAAGGGGCGGAGGTGTTGCTCCGGGTGTTTCCCCTGCCGGTTCGATGAGTACGCGAACCAGACCGCCGGAGGAGATGACGAACCCGCATTGCGATCATCCCGGACATACGTCCAGATGCGCCCTGTTTTCGTCTTTTTCAGGCCCGGTGCCAGTACTTTTACCGGTGTGTCGTCAGTGTGAAGCTTGCGGGTATTCATCACATAACGGTACAGGGCATCATTCAGCGGCGTCATTAACTGGCAGCACGCGTCAACCCAGTTGGAGAGTAATGCACGGCTCAGTTCGACACCCTGTCGGGCAAAGATTTCACTCTGACGATACAGTGGCAGGTGTTCGCAGTATTTTCCCGTTAACACGCGGGCAAGTAATCCGGGGCCCGCGATACCACGCTCTATCGGGCGGGACGGCGCCGGTGCTTCAACGATGCAGTCACATTTTGTACAGGCTTTTTTACCCGTTCTGTGCGGATCACTTTCAGGGCGCTGCTCACCAGTTCCAGTTGTTCTGCGCTGACTTCCCCCAGATAATCCAGCTCACCGCCACACTCCGGGCAACAGCTTTCTTCAGGCTCCAGGCGGTATATTTCACGGGGGAGATGTGCCGGTAACGGACGACGATGGCGCGACTGTCGCAACTGGCGGGGAACCAGCGGGTCATCCTCACGCCCACTGTAACGATCGCTTTCCTGCTCGCGTTGTTTCAGCAGGGCTTCAGCCTGTTCAACCTCACGACGCAGTTTTTCAGAACGGGTTCCGAACAGCATCCGGCGCAGTTTTTCTATCTGAGCCCGCAGATGCTCTATTTCTCGCTCATCTTCTTCGATCTTTTCTTCGGCACGTGCCAGTGCAGAGCGCAGGAAGGCCT
>OWIO01002581.1_pt1 | contig 11496 bp, 8 predicted proteins | sample 1733011 | NCBI WGS metagenome assembly OWIO01 (sample SAMN05065779, study PRJEB22554) | human gut metagenome | biome: ENVO:2100002; feature: ENVO:00000062; material: ENVO:00002003 | host: Homo sapiens | place: USA | reverse complement strand
CCAAGGGGGTCAAATTAAAGTTCGTTTCGGGGGTACTTTAAGAGTTCGCCCAACAAACGTCAGGCAGCAACAGTGTTTCAGAAGAGGCTTTTGGACATGGGCTTCTTTATGTGTCAGTACAGCGTTTACATTCGTTTTTGTACCAGTTCTGCTGACGTTGCCTCCTATACAAGGAAAGTTAAAATGTTTCTTCCAGCCTCAGGTCATGTTTCCATTCTTGTAATCACTGATGCGCAATACAAGCGCATTCTAAATTTCTATTCTAGGCAAAGATCCATTGCAAAAAACATACCGAACCAGTTGGAATTGTTCTAGTTTGATTAAGTTTTTTAAAAGCCGAACCGCCAAAAAACTCTTTTAAATCAAGCCATTGGAGCGGTTCGGATTTTATCAGTTAGGAAATGAACTTAGACCAGAACATATGACTGCACGTCTTCCCGGTGTGAAAGGATTTTATCAGTTAGGAAATGAACTTAGACCAGAACACATATACACTTTTGGCGTTCTGGAAATTGGATTTTATCAGTTAGGAAATGAACTTAGACCAGAACATGTGTATGTCGTTCCGGGACGGAGAACCGATTTTATCAGTTAGGAAATGAACTTAGACCAGAACTCGTCAAGCCGTACCCCTTCGGGTGCTTTAGATTTTATCAGTTAGGAAATGAACTTAGACCAGAACTTCTTCGGACTTATCTCCGTTGACCTTCTGATTTTATCAGTTAGGAAATGAACTTAGACCAGAACGTTTCACCTTCGACCTTGGTCTCTGTCGGGATTTTATCAGTTAGGAAATGAACTTAGACCAGAACATTTACTGGGTTGATAAGCGAAGGACAATTGATTTTATCAGTTAGGAAATGAACTTAGACCAGAACTTGAAGGCTCCTGTGCCGTAGGGATTGCACGATTTTATCAGTTAGGAAATGAACTTAGACCAGAACATTTGCACCATCCCGTCTTTGCTACTGAAGTGATTTTATCAGTTAGGAAATGAACTTAGACCAGAACAGTGCGTCGAAGTTGGGTATTTTGATACCGATTTTATCAGTTAGGAAATGAACTTAGACCAGAACCTTTTACGACAAAAACCGCTTTTAACAGTGGATTTTATCAGTTAGGAAATGAACTTAGACCAGAACGTCACGGACAAGGGGACGATGGCGCTTGAGGATTTTATCAGTTAGGAAATGAACTTAGACCAGAACTGGTATTTGACGCTGACGAGACAAGTCAAAGATTTTATCAGTTAGGAAATGAACTTAGACCAGAACACATTCCCCCAGCCCGGGCAGCAAGAACTGATTTTATCAGTTAGGAAATAGCCTTCATAGGTTTACTTCCTTCGAATCGGAATGGCGCACTTCACAACATCAAAAAACAGTCAGAACTCCCTAGATTTTTCGACTCACAAACCGAGTACAATCGAGCGTTGGAGTCAAGTTATTCAGAAAGGTGAGCACATGGCACAAATCTTATACGGTGTCTGGAACGGTCGTGTCTTCGATAACCGAAAATCCGAAAGCCCATCCGAGGATTTTCCCGTTGATGCAATTGCCGAATTCGACCCGAACAACCCCATGCGCGCCCTGGTTGCGCACGCGGGTTTTCTGGTTCTCGATAAAACCGTCTCTCTTGCACGCGTTCTTTCCGATTACTACAAGACCGTGCGAGCCAATTCCTGCGGACGCTGTACACCGTGCCGAAATGCCTCTGTCATTATTGATGAAGCGCTCACAAGCCTTGTAGCCGGTCAAGGAGCGGCTATTGACTGGGATGCCGTCTTAAGTGCCGCCTGCGAAATGGATCAAACGAGCCTTTGCGGCATCGGACGCACAAGTGCTAAACCCTTGATTGCGGCTTTGACGCACTTTAAAGACGAGCTCTTTAAAGCCGTTACGGACAACAAGGCCCTTTCTTCTTACGGCGTTGTCACCGCAAGTTGCATCGAAGGATGCCCTGACCACGTCAATATTCCGCGCTATATGGATTTTGTGCGGGACGGACAAAACGCTTTAGCGCGTGCCGTCATTCTCGAGCGCTATCCGATGGTTGCGACCTGCGGGCGCGTGTGCGTTCGGCCTTGTGAGAGAGCCTGCCGGAGAAACGCCCTCGAAGGCCCCCTTGCCATTAAAGAAGTCAAACGCTACATTGCCGAAGCAACCCGAGGCACCATTGCTTCGCTCTTTAAGAGGACGGTTCCTGAGGGTGTTCAAGCGCAGGTTGCCGTTGTCGGTGCGGGTCCTGCCGGGATTAACTGCGCCTACCACCTCTTACAAAATGGTGTTGCCGTCGATATCTACGACGCGGACACCGAATCGGGCGGCATGGCCCTTCGCGGCATTCCTCCGTATCGGCTCCCCAAAGACATTCTGAAAAACGAAACCGATGCCGTTAAATCCTTAGGCGGAACATTTTTCTATGGCAAAAAGCTCGGTCGCGATATGACGCTTGCCGATTTGAAGGCACGCTACAAAGCCGTTTTCCTCGGAATCGGTTGCGCTAAGGGCGCCTATCTGGGCTTACCTGATGAAGATACGAGCCTTAAGGGTTACCGAAACGGTATCGATTTTCTCCTTGAGATTGAAAAAGAAGTTATCGCAGGACGCCAACCTAAGATGGACGGCGACATTGCCGTCGTCGGATGCGGAAATGTGGCTATGGACTGCTGCCGCACGGCACGGCGTGTGACGACAGGGCGTGTGCACCTCATTTACCGCCGTACTCTCAAAGAAGCGCCGGCTGATAAAGAAGAGATTCGCGAGGCTCAGGAGGAGGGCGTTGAATTTCACTTCCTTACAAACCCCGTTGCCTTAGATAGTCGCGACGGCGCCCTAACGGGTATGCGGCTTACGAAGATGCACACCACCGAGCCCGATGCCAGGGGACGCATGGGTGTTGCGCCGGTTCCGGGCAGTGAGTTCACACTCACTTGTCAAACACTCGTTGCCGCCATCGGGCAGAAAATCGAGACACAAGCCCTGGAAAATTCGGAGCTGACACTCGGACGGCGCGGCAATATTCAGACCGACGCCACACAGATGACCGATGTAGACGGCGTTTTTGCCGGCGGCGATTGCGCCACGGGTCCGACCAGTCTTGTCGAGGCCCTCGCGCAAGGTGACAGGGCGGCAAAATCGATTGTCGCCTACCTTAAGGGTCAATCGCGCTTTAACCCCCGTGACAGGGCAAGTGACCTCATCATGCGGTTAAAACTTGTTTGGGATACGGTCGAGCCCTGTAAGCCTAAAAAGCGCATGACCATCCACCGTGTCGATCCGGCCGTTCGCTCTAAGAACTTTTATCCGGCCGATACGGGATTTACCGATGCCGAGGCATGTGAAGAAGCGTCCCGCTGCATGCGTTGCTATCGCGTCATCCGCTTTTACACTGATAAACCGGTCGCTAACGCCGACTGATCGGGAGGATACTGACTATGCTGGCTTACATTAACGACCGACCTGTTGAATTTAACGAAGGCGAGACGATTCTTGCCGCCGCCAAACGCGCCGGTATCTTTATTCCGACTCTGTGTGTGTTGCTTCCGATTGACCATACGCCGGGAACCTGCCGCGTGTGTCTGGTGGAAATTCGCGACGGCGTCTCATCGCGCATCACGACGGCATGCACGACGCCGATTGCCGAAGGCATGCATGTTTACACCCGTACCGACACGGTCCGGGCTATGCAAAAGCAACAGGTCAAATGGCTTTTTTCCGACCACGACCAGAACTGCGCCGCCTGTCCGAGACACGGAGACTGCGAATTGCAGGATGCGGCCGTCTACGTCGGACTGACGCAAAACCCCGATAACGGCAACCGCAAAGCGTCGCGTCCTTATGACGATTCGGCCACGGCTCTTGTACGCGATGCGAATAAGTGCATTCGTTGCATGCGTTGCGTTGAAGTGTGCCGCAAAGTGCAGGGGCTTTCGGCATTAACGCTCGAAGGCTTCGGAAATACGGCCGGTGTCGGCATTGCCGGCACAGACAAGTGGGGTCAAAGTTCCCGCTGCGTGCAATGCGGACAGTGTACGCTCGTGTGCCCGGTCGGCGCCTTAGCGGAAAAAGACCAAATCGATACGGCGCTTGCTTGGTTTAACAACCCGGAAATTAAAACCGTCGTCGCTTTTGCCCCGGCCGTGCGAGTGACGCTCGGAGAAGCCTTCGGGATGCCGCTCGGAGAAAACTCCGAAAAGCGCATCGTGACGGCCTTAAAGCAAATCGGTGCCGACTTTGTCTGCGACATTAACTGGGCTGCCGACGTCACGATTATGGAAGAGGGTACGGAACTCATTGACCGAATCGAACACGGCGGGAAACTCCCGATGATGACAAGTTGCTGCCCGGGCTGGATTAACTTTGTGGAAAAGATCAATCCAGAGGTCATCGAAAACCTTTCGACCACGCGCTCGCCGCAGGCTATTTTCGGGGCTCTCGCTAAGACCTACTTTGCTAAGAAAAAGGATGTCGACCCCAAGAAACTGCGCTTTATCTCCGTCATGCCCTGCACGGCCAAGAAAGACGAAGCCCTTCGCGAGCAGCTTCGGCAAAACGGCATGCCTGACACGGACTTGGTCCTGACGGTCCGAGAGTTTGCGCGCCTGCTGCAAATGTACGGCGTGGACCTTTCGAAGACGCCTGAGTCGGAATTCGATTCCCCGGTCATGAGTGAAAACACCGGAGCCGGCGTGATTTTCGGGGCTACGGGCGGCGTGATGGAAGCAGCGATTCGCACCGTGCACTTTATTCTCACAGGAAAAGAATTGGGCCCTGTGGAATACGAACCCGTGCGCGGCATGGAGTGGATTAAAGAGGCCGCGCTCACACTCGGCAAAGCCGGAACTGTGCGCATTGCCGTGGTCCACGGCCTTGTCAATGCCCAGAAGCTTGTCGATCAGATTAAAGCCGGTACGTGTCCGTATCACTTTATCGAAGTGATGGCGTGTCCGGGCGGCTGCATTGACGGCGGCGGAACTCCGAGAGTCAAACGCGAGTACCTGACGCGGGCGCAAAAGCGCATTGCCGGCATCTATGCCATTGATTCCAAACGGCAATTGCGTCAGAGCCACAACAACCCCGATGTGCAGATTCTGTACACGGAATTCTTAAAAGAACCGTGCTCGGAGACTTCGCACCGACTTCTTCATACGCACTACACGGATCGAAGAGAAACCGAAACTGTTGTGGATCTTACGGAACTCAAGAAAAAGCTCTCCTAAGAGGTCGGGCCAGTTAAATCCGGAATCACGAAGCCGCGACGCATGTTGTACAAGCGTTGCGGCTGACTTATCGAGAAAAGTGCAAAACGGCCCTAAAGCGTTCCGTCATCGACGCCTTTGTGGGAGCCGTACGAAACAAACGGCATATCCAGGTGCCAACACACCAGGCGCAAACCGGCAATGAACACAGCCGAAGCAATAAAGGCCGTATCCACAGACATGTTGATATACACAAGTCCCAGATAAACCCAGTTTCCGGCAAACGCGGCAAAGGCGTAGGGTTGCTTATCCGATAGGACCATCGGGACGCGACATAAAAAGACATCTCGCAGTAGGCCCCCGAAAACCCCGGTGCACACCCCCAAGATTACAGCCGGCAGAGCCGGGACCCCCGCTGCCGTCGACATAGCCGTACCGCCGACGGAAAAGACCGCAAGTCCTATGGCATCTGACCAGATAAAGATGGCATACAGGCGCGTTTCCGTGAATTTGCGGACAATCAGCGGAGCAATCAGGGTCATAAAGAGCACGACCCAAACGTACTCCTGATGGGCAATCCAGTAAAAGGGACGGTTATCGATGATGATGTCACGAATCAGTCCGCCGCCGAAGGCTGTGGTGAAGGCCATAACGAAAACGCCGACCGGATCGACTTTGCGTCCTCGGGTGGCAAGGATTCCGGCTAAAGCGAATGCAACGATGCCGATAAAATCGGTAATTTGATACAAGTTCATAAAGAGTTTATGGTGAAAAACTCCCCCGACGCGAATGCTACAGGTTTTTAACGCATTTCGTATCGGTCGAGGGGAGTAGGAAGGGGGTGAAACCAACGCGTCCCCGATCAAATACCGGGAAAAAGAGCGCTTGCCGAATACCGTCTCGCAGAGTGCTACCCCTCGATTAAGGAGTCAATCTTAGTAAAAATCACTCAAGTAAGTTATCGCTCACATTTTGATTTTCTCTTGAAAATCAATGCGCTCTGTGTCTAGCCCGAAAATATCCTGTTACGCGCTAGCGCTACTGAGCGCCCGGACACTGTCTTCGCTCATCACAAGCTCTAATCGCACCGAAGCGCGCGTCATCGCCAGGTACAAGAGGGCCCGAACGGAATCATTGAGCTCTTTAAAATCCAATTCCGTCACGATGACGCAGGGACTTTGCAGACCCTTGAAGCGCCGCACGGTATCGGCAAAGAGCTCTCCGTCGGTAAAGATCATGTCCCCGTTCTGATTAAAACGTCCGGTCGGACGCTTAAGGGCGTACCCGCCCAAACTCTCCTTTTGTAGGAGCTTGGAGGAGGAAAGCCCTTTTGCACTTAAAAGGGCAATCTGTTCGGGAGAAAACCCGGCGGCAACGGCATTTTCAAGAGCTTTTTCCGCGGCTCGGCGAATCGATTCGATCGGCGCATACGAAACAATCGTATTCTCGCCGGCAAAATCCGGATTCCCTGTAAATTCAGGGCTCACCAATCCGAGCGCAATCATCTCGGAAGCGCGCGCCTGAGAGACACGGGCCGATTCGGTCGAACGAACGATAATGTGGTCAATCGGAGCAAACTCCGGATGCGATTTCGCGTCTCGGGCAAAAAGATCGCGCAATGTATAGAGGTGTCCGCCCGGGTTCAGCGCATTGGCAAGCGCTTCAATCCAGTCAAACTCAAAGTCTTCGGCGCCGTCGGCCACAATCAAATCGTAGGGTAGGGCCGTGGTTTTGAGCGTTTGACACAGGGTCTCGGAAAGCGAATCAAACCAGGCGACTCTTTCTTCGGGCGTGAGAGTGCTCGGATCTGTTGCATCGCGAGTTAACTCACGCGCTAATTCGTGCCAGGTTCCGATAAAGGCAATGCGAGAGGCAACCGGGGTTTTTCTAAGGCGCTCGACATTGTTACGGTGAAACCCCACATAAAGCGCCCGCAGCCCTCGGTCCGAAGCGCCTTTGAGAAGTGTGACGGCAAGTTGCGTTTTTCCGCCCCCTGCCGGTGCTTCGACCTCAATGACAGGCGAGGCGGTCTGAATCCGCGGAATCCATTCGGAAAGTCCCCGGGCCCGCGTGTTTTGGAGCGACTCAATGCCGGAAACCAGGGCCGAGACATCCGGCGTCAGGGCAATTTGCCCCTTGAAAAACTCAATGATTTCATCCGAAGAAAGCACATCTTCCGGGTCGATGTATTCGGCATTAAAGTTTTGAACGATTTCAGCGAGAAAAGGCACTCTCTTCGAATCAATCACGCTGGTGGTGAGGTCATTGAAGGAAGAAGCCTCTGCAATCTGCCCGTAGGGAATCACGAGAAAGTGCTTAAACCGCAGGTGTTTACCCGGAAAGCGGCTCTTTAAACGCGTCAGAATCAAGCGATGTTGCGTGGCAATCTGCGCGGAAATATCGAGAATGCCTTCCTTGCGCTCTCGAATGAGATTACCGGTCTCATCGACCGAAAGTTGTCCTGTTTTGACTTCCAAAACCAGAATGCCGCCCGTCGGCGTCACGACGACATCGTCAAACTCGCTTAAAACGCGACCGACTTGGCTCATCGCCTCGTAGTTTAAAAAGACGGTGTAGTCATCGGGCAGGACTTCGAGTTGACGTCTGACGGCCGCTTCTCCGAGGTCGCCGCCTCGCGCAGGCTCGGAAAAATGGCGTGGATTTTCAATTACCTTAGCCATAGTCGTTCACCGGAAAAAAGGAGCCTCTAAAGTTGCTCGACATCAATTCCGGCATGCTGCAGGAATCGGATTCCCGAATCATCGCGATAAATCTCGTGGTAATAGACGTGCTCGATACCGCACTTTTGAATCAAAAGAGCACAGTGAATGCATGGGGAGTGGGTGATAAAGATGCTTGCTCCGCGACTGGAAAAGCCGTTAAAGGCCAGTTTGGAAATCGCATTGAGTTCGGCGTGTTGCACCTCGGGACGCGTCACGAGTTTGCCGTCCACTTGCATTTCGCAACAGTTATCGTACCCGGTCGGCATGCCGTTCCAACCGATGGAAATGATGGCATTGTTCTTGACAATCACGCACCCGACCTTAAGCCGCACGGCATAACTGCGTTCGGATGCAATCTGAGCGATGTGCATGTACATCGCGTTGTCTTTTTTAACGTCCATGATGAAGTCCCCACGATTTGACCGATTCTCGGATTTTAGCCAAACCGAGAGCCCGAGACGCACCTGACACCGAGAATTACGCATAAGCCCCAACCTGAAAATCGCAGCCGATTGACGTCTTGCGACATCGTGGGCCGAATCCGCGCGCTTTGGTATTAAGCATGACTTTTCACTGCGAACCGAGCGCCGGACACCGTGAGAAGGACTGATTTTCAAAAAGAATTGCATTTTGTGAGTTCCATCTCGTAAAATTACGAGCAGCATCTCGTAAAATTAAAACCTTGAGGTCCCCAATGTTTACGCGAAAAGAATTTTCCCTGATTAAACAACGCGTTACCGAGCCACGACGTTTTATTCAGGTCGTCCTCGGTCCGCGTCAAATCGGCAAAACAACCGTTGTTAGGCAGGTGCTTGAGACATTGGACGCCCCGTCCCTTTATTACTCAGCCGATGCCGTTGCTGCCGCGGATGCCTCTTGGTTAAGTTCCTGTTGGGAAACGGCGCGTGTCGAATACGCCAAGGGCGGGGGCAAAGACTTTCTTCTTGTCATCGACGAAATCCAAAAAGTTCCGAACTGGTCGGAAACCGTCAAACGCGAATGGGATGCTGATACATGGAATGCCCGCTCCATTAAATTATTACTCCTCGGATCGTCCCGTGCTCTCGTGATGAGTGGATTGAGCGAATCGCTCACCGGGCGCTTTGAAGAAATCCGTATGACCCATTGGACATATTCGGAAATGCATGAGGCATACGGGACAAGCCTTGATCAGTACATTTGGTACGGCGGCTACCCGGGACCGGCCTTCCTGATTCCCGACCAAATCGAGCGATGGAAAGCCTATATCCAAAGTTCCGTCATCGATTCGACCGTCAACCGCGATGTTCTCGAAGACGGACACATTGCCAATCTTGCGCTCTTAAGAAAGACGTTGGAATTAGGGATTGCTTATTCAGGAAAGATTCTTTCCCTCACGAAACTTCTCGGGCAATTGCAGGATAGGGGAAACGTTTCGACGATTGCCGGGTATCTCGAAAAACTGAATACCTGCGGATTGCTCGGAACGCTTTCAAAATATTCGAACGACGAGGCTCGCAAAAAAGCGAGTATCCCGAAGTTTCAGGTCCATAACTCGGCGTTGCTTGCCGCATGCAGTGCGCTTTCTTTTGAGGAGGCACGAGCCAAGCCCGACCTATGGGGGCGGGCGGTTGAATCGGCCGTCGGGGCCTATCTCATCAGCCAGAGTTTTCGTAGCCGATTCGGCGTCTCGTATTGGCGCGAGGGCGATAAAGAGGTCGATTTCGTTTTAAGTGTCCGCGGGAAAACAATCGCTCTTGAGGTTAAAAGCAACGGGGAAAAACGTTCCGCCGGTTTGTCGCTTTTTCAAGAAAAGTTCCGCCCGAATCGCTGCCTTGTCGTCGGGGAGGGCGGTTTATCTCTCGAAAGCTTCTTTGAGCTTGACCCGGTCGCACTGGCTGATTGAAAATTTTTTAAGAATATCAATTAGATTTACACATAGGTTATTTGCTTTCGGCCATAATGTCTTACAACAGCAGATTAGCCGAGAGCTTAAGAAACGACCTATATTCATCGGAGTTTGGAAAGCATCGTCACTCAGGCTTCCGAGTGGTTTCAAGTCATTCTGGTCACCGGATCACGCCAAGTCGGCAAAACGACGATGCTCCGGCGCCTGATGCAGGGGAGCTCCCGCAGTTACGTCACACTCGATGATTTGACAGAGCGGAGTCTTGCGAAAAATGACCCCGATCTTTTTCTTCAAACGCACAAGACGCCGATTCTCATCGATGAAGTTCAGTACGCTCCGGAACTTTTTTCCGCAATTAAACGAGCCGCCGATTCCGGAGCCGAATCCGGGGCTTTTTGGCTAATCGGTTCCGAAGCGTTTTCTCTCATGAAGGGAATAAACGAATCGATGGCAGGTCGCGTTGCCGTCTTATCACTCACGTCGATTTCCCAAGCTGAACTTGCCCGAGCTCCGCAGCGTCCCTTTGCCGTCAATCGTGATTGGCTCCAAAATCGCGCAAAAGAGAGAAAGCCTTGCGATATCAACGCGTTATACGAAATGATTTTCCGAGGCTCTATGCCGGCGGTGATACAGGGGGCTCCGAGGGACCTCTTTTATAGCAGTTATATCTCCACGTACATTGAGCGCGATGTCAAGGGCATCCTCGAACGCGTCGATGTCTTGAAATTTCATCGATTCACGGAGATTCTGGCCGCGAGGACCTCGCAACTTGTAAATTTTGCCGCCGTGGCACAAGAGGCTGAAATCCCGCAAAAACAAGCCAAAGAGCGAATCGATATCCTTCGGATGCTCGGCATTGTCTTTCTTCTCAGGCCATATTCGAACAATCTCCTTAAACGGCTCGTGAAAACGCCGAAACTGTATTTTTTCGATACCGGTCTTGTCTGCCATCTGACACGATGGTCGAGCCCGGAGGTTCTGCAAGCCGGAGCAATGAATGGGGCAATTCTCGAAAACTACGCCGTAGCCGAAGTCGTCAAAACCTACCTAGGTTGCGGGAAAGAGCCTCCGGTTTTCTTTTTCCGGAACAAAGACAAGAAGGAAGTCGACTTACTCCTAGAGCAAAACGGCGAAATTAATCCGATTGAAATCAAACGGACCGCCAATCCGGGGTGTGAATTGACCGGAGTTTTCTCGCTTCTTGATAATGCGTCTGTCAAGCGCGGGCAGGGAGCCGTTCTCAGTCTTAAGCCCGACGTCTTGCCGCTTGATGCCCGAAACTGCACGGTGGCGATTTGGGCAATCTAAGGCGCATTCGGAAAATGCCTCAACGTCAACTTCCAGCGTTTTTCTAAAAAACGCTGGAAGTTAACGTCTATAAGTTAATTGCTGATGAGCGGGTAAAAACACTGGTTGTCGGGAATATTTGGAGGGAGAGAATCAAAATGGCCGACTTTGAATCTGCCGTCCGAAGCTTTAGGGAGGCAGTGCTTGCTCATCCTGATTTGAGGGTGTATGTGTTGCTTGACTATCCGTGGACTCCTTCCAAAGGCAACAAACAGCAGGGTGACTACAATCCGCTGCGGCATGTGAACCGTCTGCATCCTAAGGAAGAGGATTTCATAGAAACGCCGCAAGGAAACATCTGACTTAATGACATGGACCACACACTTATACCCGGCGTA
>OWIO01002576.1_pt1 | contig 11511 bp, 14 predicted proteins | sample 1733011 | NCBI WGS metagenome assembly OWIO01 (sample SAMN05065779, study PRJEB22554) | human gut metagenome | biome: ENVO:2100002; feature: ENVO:00000062; material: ENVO:00002003 | host: Homo sapiens | place: USA | reverse complement strand
ATGTGTATAAGAGACAGATCCTGAAATTGCCAAGATGCAAACGCGTGCAGTCATTCGTGCTGCAATCAATGTGCAGAAAAAGCATCCGGACTGGAAGGTTGAGCCGGAAATCATGATCCCGTTGATCGGTGATGAAAAAGAATTGAAATTTGTCAAGAAGACCGTCGTGGAGACGGCGGATGCCGAGATCAAGGCTGCCGGCAGTGATCTGAAGTATGAAGTCGGTACAATGATCGAGATCCCGCGCGCTGCTCTGACTGCTGACGAGATCGCAAAAGACGCTGAGTTCTTCTGCTTCGGTACCAATGACCTGACACAGATGACGTATGGATTTAGCCGAGACGACGCCGGCAAATTCTTGCAGGCATACTATGATGCAAAGATCTTTGAGAACGATCCGTTTGCAAGACTTGACCAGAATGGTGTCGGCAAACTGATGGAGATGGCAGTTCAATTGGGTAAAAAGACTCGTCCTGACCTGCACTGCGGTATCTGTGGTGAGCACGGCGGCGACCCGATGTCCATTGAGTTCTGCAACAAGATCGGTCTTGACTATGTGTCCTGCTCCCCGTTCCGTGTGCCGATTGCGCGCCTCGCTGCTGCACAGGGTGCTATTAAACAAAAGTAGGCTATCGTCCCGTTAGAGGAAAACTGAATAGACCTATTATATGTACGGTGAGAATGCTCGTCATTCTCACCGTATTCTTTTATCTCGACGGTTGCCTTGCCTTTACGTCCCTCAATGCAGCCGATGATAGCTTGTTTTGGCCCCGGTGCAAAGTTCAAATCCCAACGATAATGTCCGTTATCAATCGGCGTAATGCGGGAAACAAATTTATCAATCACGCTTTCGCTGATTTTAGGTTTTGAAAAGTCAAGGACTTCATTCAGTGCTGCTTCGATAGCGTCCATATCAAGCGCCTGTGCTGCTTCATCAGAAACGGCATTTAATTCGGCAAGTTCTTCGTTCAAAGCAGCAATTTCGATTTCTGCTTTGTGGCGTAAACTTTGAAATTGCTCCTTGGAAATTTCACCGTCAGCGCGCATAGCAACCAAGTTATCCATTCTCGCCGTTGCACGGGATAGTTTCCCTTGAATAGCCGAAATGGTGGCTCTGTTTTTATTGGCGTCGGATTGATAGCACTCTTGAAGTAGCTTATACGCTTCCGTGACAGCACTTTTTCTATCCGTCCAAATGGTTTCAAAAATCTTTTTTGCCATTAAATCAAGTTTCCAGTCGCCGATCATACGAATGTCGCAATAGCCCTCTGTATCAAGGCCATTTTTTTCACGGAATGATTTACTGCCGTTATTTACTTGGTTATAGCATTGATAGCCATATACGGTGTCGCCCCTTTGGTTTGTTCTCCATTTGTTTTTTCGAAAAGTAGAACCGCAGGCACAACGCAGTTTCCGCAGCCATACATCTTGTGAAGCCTTTTTTCCGTAGGTGCGTTCTCCTTTATTGACAATCATTTTGGTAGTCCGGCTTTTGCGGATTTCCTCGCAACGCTTAAAGACTTCTTCGGAAATGATTGGCTCAAAGTCACCTTTTACATAAAGGTAGGTACTTTCATCGAGATTCTTTATCCGTTTTTGTTCCAAATAGTTATTGCTGTATGACTTCAAATAGCATTTATACCCCATATAGGTTGCATTACGGAGAATACGGCTGATTTTTGAAACGCTCCAGCTCACATTTCCGTGGCCGTCTTTTCTCTGCCGTCTGCAAAGCTCTTTGCAGATTTTTGTTTCTCCGAGCCCCTCCAAATAAAGGTCAAATATCATTCGTACCGTTTCGGCCTGATCTTCATTGATAACATAAGTGCCATTTACCCGGTCATATCCAATAATGTTTCCGCTGCCATAGAGAACACCGTTATCACGACTGATTTTTTGACCTGCACGGACACGTTCTGAAATTTTACGGCTTTCTTCTTGGGCGAGAGTAGCCATAATAGTGAGACGGAGTTCTCCGTCACCGTCCATCGTCCAAATATTGTCCTCCACAAAATAGACTTCTACACCGTAGTTTTTTAATTCTCGTGTCATTACGAGCGTATCAACCGTGTTACGAGCAAAACGGCAGACTTCACGGGTAACAATTAAATCAAAGTCCCCTTGCTTAGCGTCCTCAATCATTTGCATAAAAGCAGGGCGCTTTTTTGCTTGCGTGCCAGTGATTCCCTCGTCTATATATTTGTTTAGGATAGTCCAGTTCGGGTGATATTTTGCTTGATCGTCATACCACTGCATTTGATTTTCCAAAGCCGCTAATTGTGCTTCGTGTTCAGTAGAAACACGACCGTAAAATACGGCTTTTCTTTCCCTGTTCCTATCCAAAATAAAAGTGTTTGGAATCCTAAAAGCTGTATTTGTCTGATACATAATGATTACCTCCTTTGATTTGGTATCTCTATTGTACTTACAATCAGACGGTTTGTGAAATGTGCGAATTTAGCCGTTTTCTCACATTTATAAAAGTCTGTCTGTTTACGAGCCCCTTTTCAAAGAGGATTTCAATTAGGAATACAGCCATATACTCATTATCAATTTTGATATTTTGAACCATAGCAGACCTCCCTATTTAACTTTTGGAATGATCTCATAATCAAAGCCCTTTCTGCTATTGCAATAAGTGCAGGTATCTTTTTCGGTTTGTGCCGGGTCGACCCGCCGCAAAGCAAAAGCACCTGAACCATAAAAATTGTTGGCACAAGTGCTGCAAAGGCAAAGGATTAACTTTTTCGGTACGCTGTCGATCAGACCGATACTGATAGCCAGAGCGTGGTTGATACCTTGTATATGCTTTTCGGGCAGATGACCGATAAACTCGCTCAACCGGCGTTTATCAACGGTGCGTAGCTGTTCCAAAAGAACGATAGAGGGGAGTTCCAGACCGGCTTCTATACCGATATAATAGTGAGTAGGTAATTTTGGCTTGGCGTCCTTTTTGCTTGTGATAGAAGCGATTATTACCGTTGGGCTGTGCTTGTTGCCTACATCGTTTTGAATAATAACAACAGGGCGATAGCCCTCCTGCTCCGAGCCGATACCGTGGCCTAAATCAGCGTAATACATATCGCCCCTTAAATATGTGCGGTTCATAATATTAAGACCTCCCTTGAATTTTTAGGCGGTATACCGCCTATGTAGAGGTCAAACGGAGAACAGAATTAAGGTCGGGGAAATGCAAACATATCCACGTTTCAAAGACCCGTCCAACCGTTTGACCTTGTATTTTCAGACAATCCTATTTGTCCTCGACACCCCGGATTGTTCTTTGTTTCGGGAAGTCATCAAGCGACTGGCGGCTTACCAGCTCCACGGGAATCTCACCCCCGGTAGGTTCTCTACCGGCTGCCCTCATTGATTGCGACGGTTTTATCACGCTCGACCTGTGACTAAACAGGAGTATCATTGTCCCTATTGCCTGTCGTCGCCGTATCGGGAGCCGCCCGATATTGATAGCCGGCTGATTCTCGCTCCTTGTCGGAAAACAGAAAGCCAAAGACCAAATCATAAAGTGTAATCTCGTTGCTTTTGATTTCCGCAGATCGTGGCGCAGCCGCTAATGTGGCTTATGCTCATCACAATAGCAATAGGAATGTGCTTGATGAATGGGTATTTAGTTGTCAAAGGACAAGCCCATTCACCGCACAAAGCAGAAAACAGGCAGAGACTTTTACCTCTCCACCTGTTTCCTCACTCAAAGTCTAAAACACAGGGTCTATTTCAAAAAACTTTTTAGATTTTTCAAGGCGGCATAGATGGATTCCTGTACCGTCTGATATTTGCACCCCTCCATATCTGCAATTTGGGCGTATGTAAGCCCTCCGAAGTAGTAGAATATAAGCCTGCGCCTTTGTGCTTCGGGCAGTTTCCAAATGGCGTTATATAGGGCTTCATATTGAAGATTTCTCAAAACGGCGTCCTCCACGGATTCGGGGAGTGCGGTAGCTCGGTTATAAAGAGAGATTTCAGTGAGCTCCGAATGTTCGTAATGCCGATCTACCTCGTTGAGATAAGAAAGGTCGTCAAGTTCAAAGCGGTCCAGAAGCTCGAATAGCTCTCTATCTATCGTGATTTCCTGTAATACCCCTTGTCCGTCCCGAAAGGAAAGAATATGCTTGTCCTTGATTTTGGTAAGGGTGTAGGGGTTATATTTGTCTTTTCTTCGTTTTGGACGTTTCTCGTCCATAGTCGTTTACCTCCGATCAATCTGAATTTCGAGAGAAATTCAGATTGTCGGGGGGCTACGACAGCCAACGCCAAAAGCAGGCTTGTCCTGCGTTCTGACAAAAAACGACGCAAAAAAATCCGCAAAGACCGTCAAGCCATTGCGGATATGGGAAAAACAAACTCTATTATGTAGAGATTTGAGTTCTACTTTTGGAGCATAAGAATGCCACGAACAGCCAAGGATTTTTTTAACAAATTATCTCCGCGACTGCGTGGCGCTATGTAAGTAATTGCTGCTTCTGATAAGCAGCAGGGCGGTCACAGCGGACCAGCACATAAAAATCCCTCCAAACTCAAAACGGGTTTGGAGGGATTCGGTAAGCGTGACAATACACCCCGCCAAAACCTCGTTTTTTTTATTGGCGGGGTTACACTTTGTTTGATATGTTCTGTGCTAACCTATTACTGTAATCAAGCGTTTACCCTTTCCTTTATCTCTCTTTTGATATGGAATATGTATAAATATTTCCATAATCGCTGAAATTATAAAGCAAACAATACTTATAACCAAAATCGGAGTAAGGCCGAAAGCTCCAAACAATACGCCTCCGATGGCAGGGCCTAAAAGGTTAGATAATGTGCTAACCATATTGATAATGGCATTTCCTTTTGCTAAAGCCTCATAATCCACTAACAAGGGAATACTTGCTTGCACCGAGGGTTGATAAGCTCCGGAAATTCCATATAAAAGCATAAGCATAACAATCATCAAGGGAACAAGCGGTATTTGTCCTAATGCAAAGTAAAAGACTACGATAATAATTGCAGTAAAAAAATCGAGAGCAACCATTATGTTTCTCTTGTTTACTCTGTCAGCAATCACCCCTCGGGTGAGGAGTACTTTTACCATAGGAATAAATGAGCAGGCAGTTACTGCCCCAAAAAGCGATGATGAATCTGTTTCCCTCAATAAATAGAGTGGTAGAGCAAAACGAAGAATCGCGTTTCCAAAAAGGGAGATGATTTGCCCAATAACAACCATAGTAAAATCACGTTTGAAAATTTGTGTGTTCTTCATAAAAAGCCTCCTTTAATAAACCGACCGTCGGTTTATATATTGTCTGAAATAAACTGCTCACAAAAGAGCAGTTTTTTCACTATTGATTGTGTTTCTGAACTTGCAGACAACAGTTTATATATCCCTCAATCATTTCATCGTCCATCAAGTTAACGCCGAGTTCAGAAAAGATTTTTCCATATACAATACATTTATTACGCATATCCTCAACGCTGACATCACGAACCAGAGGATTAAGCCATACATTTGCCAATATCATCATGGCTTCCGCCAATTCCTTGGGGTTTTCCGCATGAATTGAACCGTCTCTGTTACCTTCTTCTAAAATGGGAAGAATAAAATCAGGGGATACAATATCATAAATCTGCCGTATTTGCATTGCTAAAAAACGAGTATTTTCCAATAAACATGGAGTAGCAGTCATCATTATCCCTTGATTGGGATTGGTTAGAGCCGCCTTAAATATAGCCTTTAATTTCTGATAACCATTCAGTTTTTTATCATCTCTGATTTTGGCAAGTGCCTCGGAATTTTCGTTACCGATCCGACGATACATTGCTTCAAAAATTTCCTCTTTTGAAGAAAAGTGATGATAAATAGCTCCTTTTGAAAGTTTGGTTTCCGAAATTATATCCTGCAAAGAGGTATGGTCATATCCCTTTTCAGTGAATAATTTAGTGGCTACTTCTATGATTAAATTTACAGTTTCTTCTGGGTACTTATTTCTCCCCAAAATCTAACACCCCCTTACAAACAAACCGTCGGTCTGTTTGTATTATACCGAAGCGTCAGTATTTTGTCAAGAACTCTTTTTTCATTTTCTTTATACATTCCGCAAAAGTGAGAAATGATAGAAACAGCGCAGTTTTCCGCCATTATGAAGAAGCGAAAGCCAACAATCTATTTATCGGCTCTACTTCCGTGACATTGATATTATTTTGCTTGAAGCTTTTGTCAAATAAGCAACCGTCTGAAATTACATAGGTGGCAAAGATGATACCACCCTATTTGGTAAGAATTATTGAATAGGAACACACAATTCGCATAGGTGCCTGTCTACAAGGGACTTCTTGTAACGCTCTATCACAGGTCGGCTTTTATCTAATAAATGCCCCAATTTCTCCAATTCAGAAAAACACATTTCCCACGCAGTTTGGACTGCATCTGTTGTGTGGGAAATTAAAAAAACTAAATACTTCCCGCTTTCCAAGTTCCTACATTCAACTTGATTGAATGCCAAGGTTGCGGTCTCTGGTTTGGTGATACAGACATCATAACGACACTGGCAAGGCGGTACTATTTCAGGATTATCCATAACCTCCTTTGATACCATCATTGTACCAAAGGAGATTTCTGTTTGCGAATGTATGATTTTCAAAATGGCAGTTTAGCCCTCCAAGATACCTGCCCGTTCTTCGATCAGGCTTGCAAGGCGTTCCTGCAAAGACCCCGGCAACAGGGAGTTTTGGCACATGGCGAGGAACTTCTCTTTTTTCGCCATAAGCATGGCAATCATTTTCTCGGCAGAGCCTCGTGTCATGCCGCATTTCTCTGCAAATACCAGAAAATCCTTCCTACGGATATGTGTCTTTTTGCCGTTCATGGCAAGGGCGAACTGCTCCTTGTCCTCCGGCATGATAACATTGACCGGAAGCAGGTCGTATGCGGGAGAAAGCACGTATTTCCCGCTTCCTTCTTCGGTTTCAATGAGGGAGAAGTTCTTCAGGTGCATATCCGAATTGCCCACAAGAAACGAAAACACTAAGCGCAGATAGAGCTCGGTTATATCGAGTCCTTTGCGGGAGGAATACCGCTCGATGATTTTTGCACAGCGCTCATAAGAGCCCTTATACTTATCCTGCGTCAGGCGCAGATCAAGCTGACAGAAATCCTCCATCGCCAGCATCTGCATACAGTTTTTCGTAAATATGCGGTCTACTCTTTTTGTGATGTATGCCAGACTGTCTTTTTCCATGATGAGCGCATGAGGTACGGTGGAAATCCCAGCGGCGTCCGCCATACACATAACGAGGTGTTCAGCCTGCGGCAGCGCCTCAAATTCCGGAACCTGCGGCTTCAGGATATAGCCCGTAGGATAATTCACCAGCGTGAGCCTTGGAGTGTTTCCTTCGGAAAACAGATGCAGCGACAGTTTTTTCTGAACGCCGGGAACGGTATAGCCCTTGTTGGTGCTTTCGGCGGCAAGGGTTTCAAATGCGGCTTCATCAATGGCGATTTCGGGAAGCTCGGCTGTGCCGAAAAACCGCTTGATACAGCTTTTGTGCCAGCCGGAATCCGTGTTTTCGGTGCGAAGCGGTTTCCCGCAGCATAAACAATTCATATACGCTCCTCCCTGATACTGACATTGCCGATTCCGTCCTTGCAAGCCACCAGCAGTAATCCGAACCTGTCTTTGACGTCTATTTTCCAGTTCCGGCTCACAACGCCGAGCAGCCACCCTTCTGGGATCAGTCCGTCAAAGAACGGGAACAGCGTTTTGGATGTATATGTTTTTTCAGAAAGCGGCAAAGTAAGGGATACGGGGCTTGCATCCTTCCGGATTAAATACTGCTCGTCATAGGAGAAGGAATACCCTTCGTCCGTTTCGTATAGCGCTCCGGCAAAAACGTTTCGAATATAAACATAGGCTGTTCGGAATGCGTCCATTATTTATCATCCTTTCTGCCAGGGACAGCTTCCATATCGAACATGGCAAGAGCGGTGTTGACCTTATCCATCCGGACCGTTTCTTTTCCCTGCTCCAGTTCTCGGATAAAGCGAAGTCCCAGCCCGCTGCGGGCGGCAAACTCCTCCTGCGTCAGTCCGGCGGCTCTTCGGTTTTCTTTGATAAATGCAGCAATCTTATTCACGGCACGATAGCCTCCTTTGCACAAACCCATGTATATTTTACACCCTAACGGGTATAAAGTCAAGCTGTCATTCATAATATTATACCCGATAAGGTGCAAATATATGCAAAAGAGTCTTAATACACCCTATCGGGTATAAAAACAAGCCTCGTCCAGAGCATTTTCCGGAAAGAGGCTTGCTTTTGTTTATTCGTTCAGATAGCTTTCAAACGGAGCGTCGTCGCTGCAAAAGGTATCGAAAATCATTTTTGCACCGAGGCGGAATCCTACAATGAAAGCATCGAGGCCGCTTTCACCCATCAACTCTCCGTATGCGTTGCAGAAATTGAGGAACAGCGCCTTATCTTCGCCGCTTAAACGCTCGGTCAGCTTTTCTTCCAGCTCGTTTATATCTTTTGAAACCTTAAGAGTATGACTGCCCTTTCGGTATCCTCTGGCCTGCGGATCAATATTTCCGTAGTACAGCTCTTCTAAAAAATTTGTCATTACTCAGCACCTCCTTCGCTGTCTGCCGTGTGCAGGTCACGGATTTTTCGCCAGCTTGAAAAGCCTTGCAGGGTGCGGATGTGCCACGGTGATTTGCGGGTGATGGTGCGAAAGTAGGTAGAGCAGAAGAACTCCACCAAATAAACCTTCGGAATGTGGTTGACATTGTTTTTCCGAAAAGACTTGATGTGCCCCTGATTGCACCAGTTGTTAATTGATGTTTTTCCGTAGCCGGTGATTTTTGAAACCGTCTGCGTAGTCAGCACATCGGGATAGCCGGAGAGCAGCTCGGTATAATACAGATGCAAATGCTCCCGCACGATTGGGGGAACCTGTTCCTCCATCTGAACAGTATAATCGCCTTTGTACCAGCCCGCCGGGGCGGAGTAGCTTTCGGGGAACACCTTGCGGTTTTCCAGATAGGCAATCACATCCTCCTTTTTGATTTTGTAGCAGCGTGTTTTCCTGCCCGTGTACTCGCAGGGAATTTTCCCGCTTTGTAGCAGGTACAGGGCGGTGGATTTGCTGATATGGCAAATGCGATACAGCTGATCCTTCGTGATCACATCGGGAACAGCGTCCCAGTTGACTGCGTTTTCTTTCATGACAATACACCTCATATCTTGATAAGCTTTGCCGGTATTCGAACTGTCCGTGTATTGCCTTTTGATTTTTGTTCTTTCCGTTCTTTCCGCAGTTCTTTCCAAAAGCGGAAAAATCGTGGATTGGAACCGATGGGCGATTCCTCAGTGTTTTCGGGCGATTTTTTCAAAAAGCCCAGATTTCATGCGGGTTTGCAAGCGTACAAGGCTGACTGAAACTGACAGGAGAAACCATGTAATTAACAGACGGCGATAAAACTCGAAATCATGATGCCCCTTGAGGGACGTGGGTTCGAATCCCACCGTCTCCGCCAACGGAGCCCTTGAAAACCCAGTGTTTTCAAGGGCTCTTTCTTATTCGGTGAAAATTTACCGATTTTGATTTTTTTGTTTCTGCCACATTTTTGAGCCAATTTCATGCTCTTTTTCGCCCGTGAATATTAGAATAAAAAATCTCCAAATACCGCATGAAATGAGGCTTTTCAAGGCTTGCATACTTTTTGCGGCGTTAGAATCATTTTCGCCAAACAGAGAATTGCCGATTTTCAAAACACCCGGTTGAGGGCAACCGCACCAAAAATCATATGTGGTTTTTAGTGGGCGGGGTTCAAACCGGCAGAAAGAAAAATATGCTTTTCGACTCTTTTTGATTTGCGTAATGTAATCGTATCTTTGAAAAACAACAGTTTTATGTTATAATAATCACGCCACTTGAACGCAAAGAGGTGTTTTGATGGAAATTACGTCTTATTTAGATTTATTGAAAGAGCAGCGCAGACTAATGACGCAGCAGCAAATAAGTGCAATACAGGAGCAAGCAAGACTTCATGCAATTGCTTCTGAAAAAATGCAAATAAGAGACCGTTTGGAAGATCGCTACCGTGAATTGTTTGCTAAGGGCTTTGAAAAGCTTTCGGCAACTTCAAATGTGCTTGAATTACTGCCTGATTGCGATACGGATGCAGACAGGCTGAAAGCACTGATTGCTTGCACACAAGACAGCAATTCATCAATTCACGATATAACGGCAGCGATGAAAACAATTCCAGAATTTTCGGAATGCGAAAAACTGAATGTCGAAGTGGGCAAAGCATATTTTGAATTCTATTGTGCGAACGATGAACTAAACAGAAGGATTGATAGTGACAGAAGCATCTTGTTTACGCCGCCGTACCGAGAAAGAATGCGCCAATTGGCTGATGACGGCGTTTTGCTATATTTCCTTGAAACGCCGGATCTGCCCCTGCTGGAAGAAGAATGCACTTCGGATTATATCTTGGAATCGTTTTCATTTGCTGAATATTTGAGTGCAAGAGAACTGCTATCAACATTTTATCAAGTGCCGAATCCCGGAATCCCGCTGCAAAGGAAATTAGAAGATGCCCATGCGGCACTCGAGATGATGTACAACGGTTGCTATCGCAGTGCGGCCAGGAATTGGTTTGCACTTATCGAGCACGAACACAAGCGTTGCGCAGACATTTTGGAAGGATATTGGGAGATAAAGAAAGAATATAGAAACGGCGGTCAACGCTCCGAAAAGATCTATAAAATTGTGAATGACATGATGGGTGAATGGGACCAGGAAGCATGGAGCAAAGTTGATTCATACTACAAAAAGCTTACAGCCAACCAAAAGAACTCTGGTACAGCGTTAAACCGCAATCCGATCATTCACGGAGATTATTATAGTGATGCTATAGATGTATCGGAAAATGATGCCTTGCGGCTATTCCTTCTTTGGATAAACCTGAGAGTTATGACAGATCACCTTGCCTTTATCGAGGACTTTATAAGAAACAGGGTACTACTTCTGCCATATTTTTGCGAGATAATTCCTTCAGATTGACTTTATAGAATTCTTGTGGTATCATATTCGTAGCAACTTTCGGCCAAGCAACGGCGAAAGCCAGGAGGTTGCTGATATGGAATCTAATCGAAAGAAAGATCCCGAATTGGCCGATTTTTTCCGCAACAGTATCCAAAAATCCGGATTGACCTATGAAAAGGTTGCCGAGCAGCTTAACATAAGCGTTCGGGCGGTCGGTTACTATTGCAGTGGAGAAAGAAAACCCGGTCAAAAAACATTGCTCCGTTTTGTACGGACGATGAACATCCAAGCGAAAGATATCCCTTTCTGAGGGGTATCTTTTATTTTTCGAACCATGCGGTTCATCGACAGTTATCGGTTTTGATTATAGAATATGAGTAACAACTGAAAAGGAGGTACTCAAAATGTCAAAGTATAAAACCATATATGCTGTTCTCTTATACACATCTGACGCTGCCGACG
>OWIO01002574.1_pt1 | contig 11520 bp, 9 predicted proteins | sample 1733011 | NCBI WGS metagenome assembly OWIO01 (sample SAMN05065779, study PRJEB22554) | human gut metagenome | biome: ENVO:2100002; feature: ENVO:00000062; material: ENVO:00002003 | host: Homo sapiens | place: USA | reverse complement strand
AGTCCGGTTCGCGGCTCTATAAATCCTAAAACCACCCCTACAGGGTGGTTTTTTGTGTTTATGGCCCTCCACCCCAGAATGCACGTTATTAAAACAGGAAAAAGAAGGAATTTTCCTCAGACGACTGATTATCTTAACAAATGTTTTATATTTGCTCCCGCACAATTAATACTGAAAGCCATGAAATTTTCCGGTTTAAGGAGCCCTACGAGGGTAGTTGCATCCTTGTTTTTATTCCCCCTGCTATTCTCATGCACAGGGGATCGGGAGAATAACGATGTATATATAGGCGGGTATGTCCAGCGCACGCCGGATGATTCCGATAAAAGGCATCCTGATGACTATTGTGCGGTGTATTGGCTCAATGGCGAGCCACACTCGCTGGGAGACGGATATGAAAGTTCTGCAGTCAACGCAATGACGCTTGTGGGCAGCGACCTATATTGCGCCGGATATGTGCGGTCTGTCGGAGGGAACAATATCGCGGTGTATTGGAAAAACGGGGAAGAGCATCGGCTGACGAGTGGGGCGTACGATGCCCAGGTGCGGGGGATTTGTGTGACCGACCTGGGATATGTGCTGTGTGCCGGAGAGGAAAAGGATGGCCCGCAGCAAAAGCGCGCCTCGACTAAATACGGGACAGATTACCGGATGATCCGCGAGGATGTCGCTAAACTTTGGATAAATGATAGCCTTTCCTATGTGTTTTCCGATGGTAAATTAGCCGCTTCAGTCAGCTCGGTATGTGTGGATACAATGGGAATGGTGTATATGGCCGGGTATGACGATTGGATTTTCCGGCGGATCGCTTCCACTTATGAGTCATATATCGAACCGCGTTTTTGGGTAAACTGGGAACAAATCGCACTGTGGGACAGGCGCGGAGCGGCCAATGCGGTGGCCTGGAAGGATGGGTCTGTTTACGTAGGCGGATGGGTAGTCGAGGGCGAATCGGGTTCCGAGGCGACTTATTGGCAGGACGGAATACGCCGGGAATTGGAGGACAATTATGGCGGGCAGGTAAAATCGTTTTGTTTCGAGGGCTCGGATGTATATATGGCGGGTACGAACGGTTATCAGGACGTAAAGAGTGCGGTATATTGGAAAAACGGACAGATTGTTCCGTTGCTGGAAGATAAATACCGATCACGATCGTCTTGCAATGCGATTGCGGTGCTGGATGGGGCGGTGTATTGCGTCGGTTCCATGGGACAATCGGCCGCGTACTGGAAGAATGGGAAAGTGAGTCTGTTGGGCCTGGGTGCAGCCAATGGTATCGTAGTGGTGAGAAAGAAAGAAGAAGGGAAATAAATCGTATTTGTTATGAGAGGGATATCGAAAAAACTGTTTGCCGGAGGGGCACTGTTATCTGTGCTGGCAGTCGCGGTAGCATGTACTTCTACTGAGGTAGTAAAAACGGACGGCAGAGCATCCTTTGAGCGCAAAGGCAAGGACGGAAAGTGGGCATGGGTGGATCCGGGTTATATGTCCCCTAACGGTCGGGCGGGGGAAAGCCGCTCCGAGGCGGTTTACGACCGGTTTGAGAAATTGGGGATGGCTGATATTCCACATGGACGCGATTTGTACGTGCTCTACCGGGAGGAAAAAAAATATCTGTTCGACGCAGAAGCGGTTGCCTTGCGGCTTGACGGGAACGAATATACCCGTATAACCAAAGATAACGGCGGGTATCTCTACGCCGAAACCCCGGTGGGGTTATATCCGCTGAACGGCAATACAGGACTGCCGGAGCGGGTATCGACGATCTTCCGCTGCGGGCCGGAGATAAACGATGCCGCCTCGTTGGTGGTTATTTATTCACAGAATGGAAAATACGGTGTATATCGCTATCAGGCCGATGTGTCCGGTTCGGTTTTTTCCTCTCCGAAATATTCGTATGTGGAGATTATTCCGCCGGTATATGATCGTATTATCTATGTGGGTGGCGGCGGAGCAGGGCATTTTGTCGTGTGTAAGGATAGTCAAACAAGCCTGATCGACTCCAAAGGACGGCCACGGACCATGGGGCGCGACGAGAGCACCTGGTTGAAGGGATATTATCAATTCATGGGCGGCTTTTGGGCCCAGAGTGCGCGCCCGGCACAAAGGCGGTACTTAGCAACTATTAAAAGCATTCCATTGGGGACGGAAAATATGCGGGTGGCCGATTTGCGTTCTTACTGCACGCACACGGGTACGTCCAATGCAAGTTCGATCCGGATTGATCCTTTTTCGGACGATGAATACGAGGGGCCTTTTATGCCCAATCATGGCGACGGTTCGATGACCAATTTGGACTGATTGCACCAGGATTTTGCTTTTTTTCGGGGACAAAGCCTGAAAATAGAGTATATTTAGGCTTTGAAACTATAATGCATATGAGATTTTTCGTTTTGTTTTTTATGCTTGGGTTGCCACTATGCCTTTCGGCCCAAGAGGAGACCCAAAATAATGGGGCCGTTGTAGAAACAAAGGTGGGTGCCGAACTGAATTGGAATTTTGGGAAAAGAAAGCAGTTCCTCCTGGTTCCGTCGTTAAAGTCAGTGCATAATAACCAGAAAAACGGGGATAGTTGGACGAACTATCAAGGTATGGCGGCCGAAGTTTATTTTTCAATGCCGGTAGTGAAGTATCTCCGTTTTTTCGCGGACGCCGAACTGGATTTGAGTGAAACGGCGAACAGCCATACCACTTTCAGTACGGGATTCAATTCCACTTATACTATAAAACGGTTCTCTGTGTCCGGAGAATTCAAATACAGTACGGACAGGAGTCTGCACTATGTGGACCGGGAGCGGGATCCTTATTTTAAATATACAGTGGCAGGAGGAGTATATGTGATCGAAAACATCTGGAAATTTACTGTTCAGGTAATGACCCCCCATTGTTTGAGGGAAAATGCAATTACAGGGATAGATTTACAAGGCATATCGAATTTTTTTATTACGGAGCATTTTGGAATGAATTTTACGATGGAATGGTCTGATACATTTGCAAACGGGCGGAATTTTTTCAGTCCCCAACTTTCCGCCGTATTCCGTATTTAAATAAAGTTATATATATAAAAAACGCCGGGTTTAAATTCCCGGCGTTTTTTGTGGAGAAGATCGGGCTCGAACCGACGACCTCTTGCATGCCATGCAAGCGCTCTAGCCAACTGAGCTACATCCCCATTCAACGGGGCAAATATAGGGCTTTTATTTAAGCTGCAAAAATAATTATATGTCTCTGGGACTTTTGGATCACTTTTTTTCTTCTTTTACTTTCGCGGACCTTTTTTTCAAATCTATCAGAATATAGACCACCCATAGGACAATTGTTACTAAAGCTGAAAGTAACAGGAATATGCCGTCTTTTATTGTTATGAATATCGTGGTTAGTATCCCGATGACCAGGTAGAATTTTGCGCCTAAAAACATGTCTTTTCCGATTTTCATCAAAGGTCTGTGAGTGGATTATCATTTATGATAATTGATAGGCAAAGATAAATAAAAAACTTTGCTGTCAAATACGGACTACAAAAAATGACTGAAGAAGAATTGTTAAAATGTGTAGGAAAGAACATTAAAAAGTATCGCATGCAGAAGGGGATTCTTCAGCAGGACCTGGCCGCTATATGTAATATGGAAATACCTAATATGTCCCGGATAGAAAATGGGCGAACCAATCCTACTCTTAAAACATTATTAAAGATAAGTTCTTCTTTAGGGGTAGAGATAGTAGATCTGTTAGAGCCTGAATGCAAAGAGCCGGAGAAATAAAAAAAGCGTACGGTTTCCGTACGCTTTCCCCGTCAGGGATACTTTTCTCCTATATTTTTAATTGCCGCATATAGACGAGTTTTTCTTTCCACTGTTCCAGTGTTTCTGATTTCCGTTCAATGCTTCGGTTGACCTCGCGCACCAATGGGTTGTCCGAAGAACCGGAGGAGAAAAATTCAATGTTGTTTTTCAACTGTTGTACTTCCCGGGTGATTTCATCTATTTTCCGGCGGATAAAATCCATTTCGGCATAAAATTTTTGCTTGTTGCCGTCCTCAACCAGTTGATCAACCTTGTCCTTAAAGCGAATCATGGCCACATCGTTCCGGCTTACCTTTAGTTGCTCGAAATAGCCGTCCACCAGCGAATTGAACTTATCTTCTATGGCCCGAGCCGGATAAGGGACTCGTCCTATTGCACGCCATTGGGCTATAAGGGCTTTCAGGGCTTCGATAGAGGCTTCCGGATCTCCCGATATGGCGAATGCTTCGACTTCGGGTAAAAGCAGTTCTTTTTCTTTCAGGTTAGCTTGCGATTGGGCATCACCGCTTTTGCGTTGCCCGGACATATTCTCGAAGAAAAAGTTGCAAGCTGCACGGAACCTTTTCCATAGGTCATCTGATTTTTGGCGGGGTACATGCCCTATCTCTTTCCATTGTTTCTGGAGGGCTTTCAATTCAGAAGATGTCGCATTCCAATCGGTGGAAGCCTTGAGTTCTTCGGCTCGTTCGACCAAGGCAAGCTTTTTTTCCAGATTTGATACTTGGTTGCGCTTTAATTCCTTGTAGTAATTATTTTTAGCTTGGTTGAACGCGCGGTTTACTTCTTTGAATCGTTCCCATATTTCGGAATTCTTATTTTCGGGAACGGGTCCTGTCGTTTTGAATTCATTTTTTAATATTTCTACCTCAGCCATTTTCTTTTGCCAGCCGTCGTGAGAGGAAGCGCTATCACTCGTGATATCCTCTATTTTTTGGCATATGGCTAATTTGGCCTCCATATTCGCTTTGAGCGATTCTTTTTGTTCTTTTAGGAAGTTGTGCCGGCGCTCGTGAATAGCGCGTGTAGCGGCACTAAAGCGCTCCCAAACAGCATCCCGTTGATCGGCTGCAACAGGGCCGGTTTCCTCTTTCCACAGACGATGGAGCAATTGAAGTTCCTCGAATGCTTTTTTGATGGATGGCTCGTTTTTTAATTCTTCCGCCAGGGCAATGATCTTGTTTTTTTCCCCGAGGTTCCTTTCGAATTCCATATCCCGGAATTCCCGGTTGAGTTTTAGATAGTCGAAAAATCTTTCCACATGATGCTGATAGGTTTGCCATACAGCGGATGATTGCTCGCGGGGGACCATGCCGCATTTACGCCACCGGGACTGGATATTGTGAAATTCTTTAATAGAGGCATTTTCCTCTTTTTCGATCAGCTCTTTGAGTTCCTCGATAAGAGCGAATCTTTCTTCGAGGTTGGCCTTTTGTTCTACGGCCATTTGTGCGGCGAAATTTTCCCGTTTTTTCCGGTATTCGTCCCATAGAGCATCGAAATGCTCTTTAGCATCGGTCAATGCTTTATTTTCCTCGGCCGGGTTCTCGCCTTCCTGTTCTTTTTCTTTTTCAGCGTTTAAAGTGTTTTCAAATGCTTCCCTGAGGTTGCGTACCTGTCGGCCGATATACTGGATCGGTTCTTTGAGCAGTTCGCCGAATTCTTTTACGAGTTCATCGGCGGATAATGTGTTATAATCTTTGATGGATTGTTCTGTGGCGGCCGGCTTTTCTTCTGCAGGGTTCTGGAGTTCGGCCGGCTTATTCTCTGGCAGTACTTCTTTTTCTTCTTCTGAAGTCTCGTCTGCCGCATCGTTTGTTTTTTCTTTTGCGGCGGGTTCCTCTGCGGTTACGGCATTTTCGGCCGTTTCCTCAGGAGCGGGGACTATCTGCGGCTCTTCAGCTTTTTCCTCAGGAGGTTCAGGGTTATTTCGCGGAGTTTCCTCGCCGTTTTCTTCCTGGGTCGGCTGCTGGTTTACAGCCGTGTTTTCTACGCGGCTCTGGTCTTGTCCTTCTGCCTCTTCAGGAAGCAGGTTGTCTTTTTCTTGGTTGTCTGAAGTCATTTTGGTAAATGATAGTGAGTGATTGAGAAAAACAAATATATGAATTTAAATATACTATTGCCACAATTCCCAGGATTTTTCCGCCTGGAGTTCCAGCATGGTGAGTCCCGAAGATACGGCGGCTCCTCTCTCGCGGCCCTTTTTTAGAAAGAGTGTTTCGGGAGGATTGTATACCAGATCGAAGAGCAAACTACGCTCGTCCAAGGCGTAATAGGGGATATCCGGACACGTATCTACCTGCGGGAACGTACCCAGCGGCGTTGCATTGATGATCAGCGGGCAACTTTTTATGTGGATGTCCGTGAGTTCTTCGTAACAGAGATAACGGCCTTCCCGCTTTTGCCGGGAGACGAAGAAATATTCGATTCCCAGGTTTTTCAGGACATAGGCCACGGCATCGGACGCCCCTCCTGTGCCGAGGATCAAGGCGCGTTCGTGGTGGGGCTCCAGAAAGGGGGCCAAGGCCTGCCGGAAGCCGTATACGTCGCTGTTATGCCCGGAAAGGTGACCGTCGGGATGCATTTTCACGGTGTTGACCGCTCCAATTTCCCGGGCCTGTGGGTCTATGTCGTCCAGGTATTTTTGTATTTCCCGTTTGTAAGGGATGGTGACGTTGAACCCCCGGATTTCCGGGTCGGCCAGTACGGTTTTCAGTTCCGACAGGTCGGGCAGGTCGAAAATCTCGTAAGAACAATCGGCAAGCCCTTCCGACCGGAACTTGTCGGCGAAATATTTTTTGGAAAAAGAATAGGAGATGTTCCTGCCTATCAGTCCGTATTTTTTCATTCCGGGATGCTTTTTCTGGTTTTCACTGCCGGAAGATTATTTCCGCTGCGTTTGCGTTCGCTGTATGATTCCATTCGGATAGTGAACCAGAATCCGATGAGGATGAAGGCTGCGGCCGCCCAGGTGGAGAGTTCGCCCAGGCGGGGCAAATAATGATCAAATCCGATGATAATGTCCTTGTGTACCCCGTCGACGACAGTCCGATCATAGATATTGTTTTTCCACGGCCACATGATGCTCAGCGAACCGCCTATGAACCCGATGATAAGGGCGGTGACATTGGCTCGGAAATGTTTCAGCAAGTAGCCCAGGATATGGGAGAACAGCACTACACCGATCAGCGTACCCGCAGTAAATACCCCGCATATTTTGATCAGATGCATCTGTTCCACGTCGTAAAGCGCCGAATAGTCCCCGTGCAGGATTTTCCCGGCGGCGAAAAATACGGCGTTGACCGAATCGACCATCAGCAGCTTATAGTTCCCGATGACCATCAGCAGAAACGAACCGGACAGTCCCGGCAGGGTCATCCCGCACACGCTGATGATGCCGCACAGGAAGATCACGATCATATTGTCCGATCCTGGCAGATAGTCCAGCATGGTTACCGATATACCCACGAAGAGCCCGATGAGCATCATCCGCACGGTGCCCCCGCGCCAGGAGTCGAATTTTTTGATCAGGTAGAGCAAACTGCCGAGTACCATCCCGAAGAACACGGCCCACACCTGTATGCTGTAGTGGTCCATCAGGTAATCGATCAGCAGCGAAACGGAAAAGAAGCTGGTGATCGTCCCCCCAAGGATGCACAGTAGGAACCACATGTTGGTATAGCGGAAGAAACATCGCACATGGCCGCACATCAGCCATTTGAGGGATTTTTTGTTGATGCGTTGGAGGGAAAAGATGAATTCTTCGTAGAACCCGATGACAAAGGCTACCGTACCGCCCGATACGCCCGGTATCTTGTTGGCCGTACCCATGGCTATGCCTTTGATCCACAGCAGGAAATAATCCAGAGCGTTTCTTTTTTTCGTCATTGTTATTTGCAGGAATGCCGGCCTTTGGCCGGCGGAAAAAGGTTCCCGGAACTTCCCGGGCCTACAAATGTATGTTTTTTTGGCGAAATATAGGTTCCGCAGGCCTTGTTTTGGGAACAAAAGCCTAACTTTGCAGTGCGTAAAAAACGTTTTAGCGATAACGAAACGAATAAAACCGTGAAAAAGAACATAGCCATCGTGATGGGAGGGTATTCCTCCGAGCGCCTGATCTCCCTGCAGTCGGGAGGAGTGGTGTACCGCAGTCTGGACAAGGAAAAATACAACCTGTACCCGGTCGATATTTCGCGGGAAGGTTGGTTTTATATAAACGAACTGGATGAAAAATATCCGGTGGACAAGAACGATTTTACCGTGACGGTGGACGGGGAAAAGATCCATTTCGACGCGGTATTTAACGCTATCCACGGAAACCCCGGCGAGAATGGCCTTTTGCAGGCATATTTCGAACTGCTGGGTGTGCGCCATACCTCATGCGGGCATTTCGAATCGGCCCTGACGTTCAACAAGCGCGAATGCATCGCGGTGGTGCGTCAGTACGGGATCAAAACGGCCAAATCCATATTTATGACCCAGGGCGATCCGGTCGATGCGGACATGATCGTCAAGGAAGTGGGGCTGCCGTGTTTCGTCAAGCCGAACCGGGCCGGTTCATCGTTCGGGATCACGAAAGTGTACAAGAAAGAAGAGATCCCCTCGGCCTTGGAAGAGGCTTATAAGGAAGACAGTGAAATACTTATCGAGTCGTTCCTCGACGGGCGGGAAGTATCCGTCGGGACGATGCGCATCGACGGAAAGGTAACGGTACTGCCGATTACCGAGATCGTATCGATGAACGATTTCTTCGACTATAAGGCCAAATACGAAGGCCTGTCCAAAGAGATCACCCCGGCCACGCTGCCCGAAGGCATCGAACGGAAAATTCAGGAAGCGTCTGCTAAAGTTTTTGAGAAACTGAACCTGCGCGGGGTTGTACGCTCCGAATTCATCATTGTAGGCGGGGAACCGCATTTCCTGGAAGTGAATACCTGCCCGGGCCTTTCGGCGGCCAGCATCGTGCCGCAGCAGGCCAAAGCGATGGGTATGGAACTGCCCGAATTCTTCGGCTGCCTGGTAAGCCAGGCGCTGGATGCAAAATAATAAAGACCGAGAGCCATGCAAGAGAGGATCGCCGTATTTCCCGGGTCGTTCGACCCGTTGACCAACGGGCATTGCGATATCATCGCCCGCGCGCTGCCGCTGTTCGACAAGATCATCATCGCCATCGGACGTAACAGTGACAAAAACAACATGTTCTCGCTGGAGGAACGGATGGATTTCGTGCGCAAGACCTATGCGGACGAACCCAAGATCGAAGTGACCAGCTACCAGGGTATGACGACGGATTTTTGCCGGTCGGTGGGTGTGAAGTTCATGCTGCGCGGCTTGCGGAACCCTTCGGACTTCGAGTTTGAAAAGGCGATCGCCCAGACCAACCGCCGGCTTTGTCCGGACATAGAGACTGTGTTCCTGCTCACTTCGTCGGGCTATTCATTCATCAGCTCGTCCATCGTGCGGGAAATACTTACCTACAACGGCGACGTGAGCAAAGTGGCTCCCCCGGCCGTCAGCGAATACTGGAAAGAGAAAAATAAAGAAAAATAAAATGGATACACCCAAGAGATACACCGTCACGGCTGCGTTGCCGTACGCCAACGGCCCTATCCATCTGGGCCACCTGGCAGGGGTTTACGTGCCTGCCGATGTCTATGTAAGATACCTGCGGCAGAAAGGCCGCGATGTGGTATTCATCTGCGGTTCGGATGAACACGGGGTGCCTATCACGATCAAAGCACGCCGGGAGGGGGTAACCCCCCAGCAGGTGGTGGACAAATACAACAAGATTATCAAGGATTCGTTTGCCGAGTTCGGCATATCGTTCGACAATTATTCCCGTACTTCGGCGCCGGTGCACCACAAGACCGCTTCGGATTTTTTCCGCAAGATGTACGATGCCGGCCAGTTTACCGAACAGGAATCCGAGCAGTATTACGATCCGGAAGCCAAACAGTTCCTGGCCGACCGTTATATCACCGGTACCTGCCCGCGCTGCGGCAACGAAGGGGCCTATGGTGACCAGTGCGAGAAATGCGGTTCGACCCTGAGCCCTTCCGAACTGATCGATCCGAAAAGTGCCCTTTCCGGGGCTACCCCGGAACTGCGGAAAACCAAACATTGGTATCTGCCGCTGGAACAATACGAGACATGGCTCCGCCAGTGGATCCTCGAAGGCCACAAGGCCGACTGGAAGCCCAATGTGTACGGGCAGGTGAAATCGTGGCTCGACGACGGGCTGCGTCCCCGCGCCGTGACCCGCGACCTGGATTGGGGTATCCCCGTACCGGTGGAAGGTGCGGAAGGGAAAGTGCTCTATGTGTGGTTCGACGCACCGATCGGCTATATCTCCTCTACCAAGGAATGGGCCGAGCGCGAAGGCAAGGACTGGGAGCCTTACTGGAAATCCGAAGACACCAAACTGGTGCATTTTATCGGTAAGGACAATATCGTGTTTCACTGCATCATCTTCCCGGTGATGCTCAAGGCGCACGGCGATTTTATCCTCCCGGACAATGTCCCGGCCAACGAATTCCTCAACCTGGAAGGCAACAAGCTCTCCACGTCCCGCAACTGGGCTGTGTGGCTGAACGAATATCTGGTGGATTTTCCCGGTAAACAGGACGTACTTCGCTACGCCCTTATCGCCACAGCCCCCGAAACCAAGGACAACGACTTTACGTGGAAAGATTTCCAAAATCGCAATAACAACGAACTGGTGGCTATCCTCGGCAATTTTGTCAACCGGGTGATGGTGCTTACCCAGAAATACTACGGCGGGGTAGTCCCGTCCGGAAAATGGCTGGACGATGCCGACCGGGAGGTGCTGAACGAAGTGCGCCAATACCCCGGCAAGGTGGGGGATTCCCTCGAAAAATACCGGTTCCGCGAGGCGCTGGCCGAGATGATGAACCTGGCGCGTCTGGGCAACAAATACCTGGCCGACAACGAACCTTGGAAAACGCAGAAGACCGATCCGGTCCGTACAGAGGCAGTGATGTATACGGCTGTACAGATTGCCGGATGCCTGGCAACCATTTGCGAACCCTTCCTGCCTTTTGCGGCAGCGAAACTGGCCTCTATGCTCGACGTGAAAGCGGCGTCGTGGGACAGTATCGCGAAGAATGCGGAGGTCATCCCCGCCGGGCATAAACTGGGCGAAGCCGGTCTGTTGTTCGACAAGATCGAAGATGCGGCTATCGATGCCCAGCTCCAGCGTCTGGAAGATTCCCGCCTGGCCAATATCGCGGCCGAAAAACCGGCGGAACCCCAGAAAGAAACCATCACTTACGATGATTTCGACAAGATGGATATCCGGGTCGGAACGATAGTAGAGGCGGAAAAAGTGCCGAAGGCTAAAAAACTCCTCAAATTGACGATCGATACCGGAATAGACCGCCGCACGGTGGTTTCGGGTATCGCGGAGAGTTTCTCTGCCGAAGAGGTGGTGGGCCGGCAGGTATGTATCCTGGTGAACCTGGCTCCGCGTGAGATCAAAGGTATCCTTTCCAACGGGATGATCCTGATGACTGAACACCCGGACGGACGTCTGGAGTTCGTCGCTCCGTCTGCCAAAGTGAAAGAGGGATCGGTGGTCTGCTGATCAAACTGAATTTATCGTAAAAGAGGGTATCCCATTGGGATGTCCTCTTTTGTTTTTTATCCTCCTTTTAATTCTCTAATTGCCCTGTCCGGGGTCACCCGGTATTAACTTTCTTTT
>OWIO01002552.1_pt1 | contig 11614 bp, 8 predicted proteins | sample 1733011 | NCBI WGS metagenome assembly OWIO01 (sample SAMN05065779, study PRJEB22554) | human gut metagenome | biome: ENVO:2100002; feature: ENVO:00000062; material: ENVO:00002003 | host: Homo sapiens | place: USA | reverse complement strand
CGTCGGCAGCGTCAGATGTGTATAAGAGACAGCCCAGAATCCGCAGGCCTTCAACAACGGCGCCTTGTCGGGATCCTGACCGCGGAAATCGCGGTAGAGCGTCATGCCGTCGGCCTCGCCGCCGCGGCTGAGCAGCTTCTCGCGAAAAGCGCGGGCGATCTTGCGGTTGAAGATGTCGCCGCTCTGACGGAACGCCTCGTAGGCATCCTTGTCGAGCACCTGCGCCCAGATATAGAAATAGTAACCCGCCGAATAGCCGCCGTCGAAAATATGGCTGAAATAGGGGTAGCGGTAACGCGGTTCGATCTGCGGGATCAGCCCCCGTTTCGTATAGAGCGCTTCGCGTTCGAAGGCATCGACGTCGAACGGCGCATACTCCCGCTGCGAATGGATGTCCATGTCCGACAGGGCGGCGGCCAGCAGCTCGGTCATCTCGAATCCCTGGTTGAACTGCGCGCTGCGACGGATCTTCCGCACGAGCGATTCCGGAATCTTGTCGTTGGTGCGGTAGTGCAGCGCATATTGTTCCAGCATCTCGGATTCGGTAGCCCAGTTCTCCATCACCTGCGACGGCAGCTCCACGAAATCGCCCTCGACGTCGGCCAGCCCGCGGTACTCCACCTTGCGGAACAGGCTGTGCAGCGCATGGCCGAATTCATGGAAGAGGGTCTTCGTCTCGTCGAGACTGAGCAGCGTCGGCGTCGAACGGGTCGGACGGGCGTAGTTGGTCACCACCCCTACGACGGGCGCCACGCGCTCGCCGTTCTCGTAATACTGTTCAGTAAAGTTCCCGCACCACGCGCCGCCGCTCTTGCCCTCGCGCACGTAGTAGTCGAAGTAGAGTACGCCCAGATGGCTCTCGTCCTCGTCGAGCACCTCGTAGACCAGGCAGTCGGGATTGTAGAGCGGTGCGACGATCGGCCGGAAGGTGATGCCGTAGAGCCTGTTGGCCAGAAAGAAGATGCCGCCCTGCACGTTTTCGAGCGTGAAATAGGGACGCAGCGCCTCGTCGTCGAGCGCGTAGTCGCGGCGGCGCACCTTCTCGGCATAGTACCACCAGTCCCACGGCTCGAAGGTCGCATCGGGGTGGTCGGCGCGCAACATCTCTTCCATAGCCGCCAGCTCCTCCTTCGCCCGATCGAGCGCCGGCGTCCATATCTCGTCCAGCAACGCATAGACCGCAGCGGGCGTCGCGGCCATCTGGTCGGCAGTCACGTAGTCGGCGTAGGAATCGTACCCCAACAGGTGCGCCTTCTCGGTGCGCAGACGGATGTAGTCGTTCACCAGCGCCTTGTTGTCGTATTCGTCGCCATGGTTGCAGCGGTCGAGGTAGGCGGTGTAGAGCTCCTCGCGCAGTTTGCGGTCCTTGGCATAGCTCAGGAAGGGCAGCATACTGGGTTTGTGGAGCGTGAAAAGATAGGATTTGTCGCCGAGTCCCGCAGCCTGCGCCTTCTCCCGCGCCGCTTCGCGCACGGCGTTGGGCAGCCCCTCCAAGCGGTCGGCCGTCAGCTCCAACCCGAACGCATCGTTCTCGTGGAGCAGGTTGTTGCCGTACTTCACCGACAGCCGCGACAAGTCGCCGTTGATCTCTTTGAGCCGGCGCTTGCCCGCCTCGTCCAACAGGGCGCCCGACCGGACGAACCGGCGGTAGAGCTTCTCCGTCAACCGCCGCTGCTCGGCCGTGAGCGGCAGCGCCTCGCGCCGGTCGTAGACAGCCTTGATCCGCCCGAACAGCCGTTCGTTCATGCGGATCTCGTCGGCATGGGCCGCCAGCAACGGCATCGCCTCCTGCTCGACGGCCTGCATCTCGGGCGTCGCGTCCGAAGCGGCCAGCATCTCGAAGATCAGCGACGTGCGCTGCAACATCCGCCCCGAGGCATCGTAGGCCGCGATCGTATTCTCGAAGGTCGGTTCGTCCGACGTGCCGACGATCGCGTCGATCTCGGCGTTATGGAGCGACATCCCCCGCTCGAAGGCCGGCAGGAAATGTTCGGGCCGTATCCGGTCGAAAGGCGGTACGCCGTAGGGCGTCGTCCACTCCTCGAAAAAGGGGTTGGCCGTTTCGACCTTCTTTTTCTGACAGGCGGAAAACGACATGATAATAAAATAAATTAATAATAATCGTCCTAAACGTCCCATTCGATTGGCAATCTTTTTATAACTTTGCAAAGTTAAAAATTATTACAGAGCCATGCAACTATTTTACGCACCCGACCTTACGACGCCCCTCTATACGTTGGGCGAAGAGGAGTCGAAGCATTGCATCCGCGTACTGCGGCTCCGACGGGGCGACACGCTCCATCTGACCGACGGGCGCGGAACGCTCTACCGGTGCGAAATCACCGAGGAGGACGCCCGGCGCTGCACGGTGCGCGTCGTGGAGCGCTTCCCCGACTACGAACGAATGCCCTACCGCCTGACGATGGCCGTGGCGCCGACCAAGAATATCGAACGCTTCGAGTGGTTCCTCGAAAAGGCGACCGAGGTGGGCGTGAGCGAGATCGTCCCGCTCCTGTGCGAACGTTCGGAGCGGCGTGCGCTCAAAATCGAACGTGCCGAGCGGGTCGTCGTTTCGGCCATGAAGCAGTCGCTCAAAGTCTTCTGTCCCGCGCTGCGTCCGCTCACCCCGCTGGCCGACCTGCTCGCCGAACCGTTCGACGGGCGGCGGCTGATCGCCCACTGCGACGCGCCCCGTATGGAAAAACGCCATCTGTTCGACACGCTCCGCCCGCACGAAAACCTGCTGGTACTCATCGGCCCCGAAGGCGACTTCTCGCCCGCTGAAATCGATGCCGCGTTGAGGGCGGGCTTCGAGGAGATCACCCTCGGCCGGCAACGGCTGCGCACCGAAACGGCCGCCGTCGTGGCGACGGTCATGGCTGCCACACGCAATCACACACCCGACCAAACCGCATAAATCATGCTGATCGCCACACTTATCCTGCTGACCCTGACGGGCGCTGCAATTTTCGCCGCACCCCTGCGCTGCAAGGCGTGGGTCGCGCTGGCCTTCGTCGTCCTGTTCGCCCTCGGCGGCACGGCCGCGGCCGTCGGAGCGCTCGCCGGCATCCTGCCGCCGGCGGGGCTGTCGCTGCCCACGCTGCTCTTCGGCGAGGAGTCGCTGCGCATGGATGCGCTCTCGGCCCTCTTCACGCTGCTCGTCGCCGCGGGGTCGGTGGCCGCCGCACTCTACGCCAAGGGGTACGTCGACCGCAAACCTGCGGCGCACATCTCGCTGCACTACTTCGCCTTCACGCTGCTGTCGCTCTCGATGACGGCCGTCGTCACGGCCAGCGGCGGCTATACGTTCCTCTTCTGGTGGGAGCTGATGACCCTTTCGTCGTTCGTGCTCATCCTCTTCGACGCCGAACGCAAGGAGGTGCTCAAAGCCGCGCTGACCTATCTGGTGATGATGCACCTCGGCTTCTTCGCCCTGCTCATCGGCTTCGTGGTCCTGCAAGCCGCCGAGGGATCGGCCGATTTCGGCGCGCTGGCGGGCTACTTCGCCGCACACCGCCCGCTGCCGCTGCTGCTCGTCTTCCTCGCGGGCTTCGGCATGAAAGCCGGCCTCTTCCCCATGCACGTCTGGCTCCCCGAAGCGCACCCAGCCGCCCCGTCGCACGTCTCGGCACTGATGTCGGGCGTGATGATCAAGACGGGCGTCTACGGCGTACTGCGCACGGCGATGTACCTTCCCGCCGGCGAAACGCTCGCTACGGCAGGCGTCATCCTGCTGGGAGCAGGCATCGTCACGGGACTGTGGGGCGTGCTGCTGGCCGCCATGCAGAACGACATCAAGCGGCTGCTGGCCTACTCCTCGATCGAAAACGTCGGGATCATCTTCATCGCCATCGGCGTAGCCCTGCTCGGACGCAGCGCAGGCAACGACGCGGTGGCCCTGTGCGGCATGGCCGGCGCACTGCTGCACACCCTCAACCACTCGTTCTTCAAATCGCTGCTCTTCTTCGGCGCAGGCAACCTCTACGCCGAAGCGCATACCACCGCACTCGACCGCTTCGGCGGCGTGGCGCGCCAGATGCCCGTCACGGCGATCCTCTTCCTGGCCGGCACGGCGGCGATCTGCGCACTGCCTCCTCTGAACGGGTTCGTCTCGGAATTTATTATCTACACCGGCATGTTCCGCAGCATCGCCGAAGGGCAGCAAGTGCTGCTGGCGGCAGCCGGCGTCACGGCGCTCGCCCTGATCGGCGGACTGGCTCTGTTCGCCTTCACCAAACTCTACGGCATCGTCTTCCTCGGCGCGCCCCGCACGCACGAGGTGGCCGAAATGCACGAGGCGGACAACTACCGCATCGCCGCCATGGCGCTGCCCGCCGCAGGCATCCTCTTCATCGGGCTGCTGCCGTGGACGGTACTGCCGCTGCTGACGAAGGTAGCCGCGACGCTGCTGCCCGGCCTCGGCGCCGGCCGGCAACCGGCGGCCGAACTGCCGTTGTGGGCGGGCCTCACGCAGATCACGCTCGTCGCAGCCGTGCTGATCGCCGCGACCGCGCTGCTGCTCGTCGCCAAACGGCGCGCCCTGCGCCGCCGCACCGTCGCATCGGGGCCGACGTGGGGCTGCGGCTTCACAGCCGTCAACACCCGTATGCAATACACGGGCGAATCGTTCGTCGAAGGGCTGGAAAGCATCGTCCACCCCTTCACCGAGGAGGTCGTCGAGGGCAAAGCGGTCGACAAGCAGGAGATCTTCCCCTCGGCGCACGACTTCGACATCCGCCGCAAAGACCGCGTCGCGCGGCTCTTCTCGGCATGGTGGGTCGAATCGCTCCGCCTGCTCAACGCCCGCGTCATGCGGCTGCGCACGGGCAAGATCAACCACTATATCCTCTTCGCGCTGCTCTTCATCGTGCTCGTATTCCTATGTTCCATCCTCAACCTACTCTGATGACGACGCTGTTGAATATCCTGCTGCTCGTCGCCGTCGCCCTGTCGATCACGGGCGTCGTCAACCGCACGCGCGCACGGCTGGCGGGCCGCCGCGGCCCGCACTTCACGCAGCACCTCCACAATACGGCCCTGCTGCTGCGCAAGGGGGCCGTCTACTCGACCACGACCTCGGCGCTCTTCCGCACGGCACCGGCCCTCTACCTCGCGGCGGCCGTCACGGCGCTGCTCTTCATCCCGGTAGGCGACCTGCCGCCCGTCGTCTCGTTCCCGGGCGATCTGGTCTGCTTCATCTACCTGCTCGCACTGAGCCGCGCGGCGCTCATCCTGGCGGCCATGGACACGGGCAGTTCGTTCGAAGGCATGGGTGCCAGCCGCGAAGCGCTCTACGGCGCGCTGGTCGAACCCGCGCTGCTGCTCACCACAGCCACGCTGGCGCTCATGACGGGACATACCTCCTTCGCGGCGATCTTCTCGGCTGCGACGCCCGTCGAAGTGCGTTTCACGATCATCCTGTTGCTGCTGGGTTACCTGCTGACCAAAATCTTCATCGTCGAGCAGGGGCGCATTCCGGTCGACGATCCGCGCACGCACCTCGAACTGACGATGATCCACGAAGCGATGTGCCTCGACTACGGCGGCATCGACCTGGCCTTCATCCAGATCGCCGGCTGGCTCAAAGGCGCCGCGCTGGCCGTGCTGGCCGCCGACACACTGCTGCTGGGCGGCGCGCTGCACTGGTGGTGGGCCGCACCGCTGGCCGTGCTGCTGCCGGGCCTGGCCGTCGGCGTCGTCGAATCTACGCAGGCGCGCAACAAACTCTCGCGCAACGCAACCTTTCTGCTCACCATCGCCGCACTCGCCGCGCTGATCTTCTTCGTGGCGCTGCTGCTGCACCTCAATATCGACATCCGATGATACTCGCACTCGTACTTCTCTACGTCGTCTCGCTGGTCTACATCTCCATTACGGAGCGGTTCCGCAGCTATGCTTCGCTCGTGGGCTTGCAGGGATGGCTGCTGCTGGCCATCGCGCTGGTGCGCCTGCAACAGATCGAAATCTGGTCGCTGTTCTTCGTCGTGGCCGAGACGCTCCTATTCAAGGCGATCGTCGTACCGGCGATTCTCTTCGCCGTGATCCGCCGCACGAAGATCAACCGCATCGCGGCCTCCGGCACCTCGCAGTTCAACTCGCTGGTGCTGTCGCTCGCGGCGCTCGTGGCGAGCATCTCGGTCACCTACTGCATCGCCGAGGAGACGATCAATCTGGTCTTCTTCGGCGTGGCGCTCTACGCCCTGCTGAGCGGGCTGATCCTCATCGTCGTGCGCACGCGCATCTTCTCGCACATGGTGGGATTTCTGGTCATCGAAAACGGCGTCTTCCTCTTCTCGATGGCCGTCGGGGTCGAGATGCCCTCGATGATCGAAATCGCGATCATGCTCGACATCCTCATCTCGATCCTCATGCTCGGACTCTTCCTCACCAAGATCGGCGCCCGCTTCCGCATCGGCGACACCGACCTGCTGACCAACGTAAAAGACTGACCCTCGTATGATCGCACTCTACTTTCTGCTCTCCGCACTGATCGCCCTGGCCGCGGCCTTCGCCCGGCAGCGCCGCACGGTCAAACGGCTGGGCGCCGCCTTCTACCTCGTCCAACTGTCGCTGGTCGCTCACATCGTCGCCGAAGGCTACGGCGAGGTATCGTCGCAGTTCTTCCGCTTCGACGCGGCAGGCACGCTCTTCTTCGCGCTGCTGACGATCGTCTCGGCCTTCGTCTTCGTCCACTCGTGCGTCTACCTGCGCGACAATCCGATCAAGGAGTATCGTCTCTACTTCACGCTGCTGATGCTGCTCACCACGGCCATCACGGGCGTATACTTCGCCCGCAACATCGCCGTGACGTGGATCTTCCTCGAAGCCACGACCCTCTGCGCCGCCGGCATCGTCTACCACCGCCGCACGGCGCAGGCGCTCGAAGCGACGTGGAAATACATCTTCGTCTGCTCGGTAGGCATCGCCACGGCCTATCTGGGCATCCTGCTGCTCTCGTCGCTGGGCGACGGTTCGCTGCGCTACGAGGAGCTGGCGCGCAGCGTCGGCGGCGGCAACCCGCTCTACCTGAAAATCGCCTTTCTGCTGATCCTCTGCGGTTACAGCTGCAAGATGGAGATTTTCCCGCTCTACACGATCGGCGTCGACGCCAATTTCGCCGCGCCGGCACCCGCCTCAGCGCTGATCTCGACGGGGCTGGTCAACGCCGGCTTTCTGGCCGTTTTCCGCGTCTATCGCATCATGGAGCAGACCGAAGCGATCGGCTGGGTACGCAACGTACTGCTGCTGACGGGCATTCTCTCGCTGGCCGTGGGCGCGCTGTTCCTGCGGCGCACGAACAACTACAAGCGCTTCCTCTCCTACTCCACGGTCGAGAACATGGGCATCGCCGCGATCGGACTGGGCATCGGCGGCATCGGCGTCTGGGCCGCGGTGTTCCACGTCGTCTGCCACACGCTGGTCAAGAGCAGCCTCTTCCTGCAAATGGCCGTCGTGCGGCGCATCTACAACGGCTACCGCATCAACCGCATCGGCGACTACATCCGCATCAACCCCACGGGAGCCGTGGGACTGCTCGTCGGCATGGCCGTGCTGCTGGCCTTTCCGCCCTCGCCGTTCTTCGTCTCGGAGGTGATGCTCTTCCGCGAAACGATCGCCGGCGGGCGGTGGTGGGTGGCCGGCACGGTGCTTCTGCTGCTCTGCATCGTCATCTACTCGGTCTGCTACCGCATCGTCAAACTCTGCTACCAGCCCAATCAGGACTCTCTGCACCCCGCTCCGGCGCGCAACGCCCTGTCGTGGGCGGCCTTCTCGCTGCTGGCGGCGGCGATGGTCGTCGGCATCTGGCAGCCCGCGCTGCTGCAACAACTCATCGATCAAATCGTCTCGCTATAATGCACTACTACGTCACAGACAACCGCGCGGCGTGCGTGCCGCTGAACGAGATTCCCACCGCAGGCTACGCCGAGTTCTACGAAGACCTCGCCGAGCGCCTCGCCGACGAACGCTACCACATCGGCCACTATTTCGCGCTGCCCGACGGCGACGTGCTGCGAGCCTACTGTCTCCTGCTCGACGACACGGAGCATCGCGTGCTCGTCGCATCCTATGCGATCGGCTACTACGACACGCCGCTGCTGCCCTCGCTCACGGCGCGGCACCCGCAGGTGCACCCCTTCGAGCGCGAGATCACCGAACGCTACGGCGTGCGCTTCGCCGATATGCCGTGGAACAAACCTTTGCGCTTTCCCTTCGACCGCTACAACCGCAGTAGTTCGATCGACAACTACCCCTTCTACACGATCGAAGGGGCCTCGCTGCACGAGGTCAACGTCGGGCCGATCCACGCCGGCATCATCGAGCCGGGCGCCTTCCGCTTCATCTGCAACGGCGAGCAGGTGCTCCATCTCGAAATCGCGCTGGGCTACCAGCACCGCGGCGTGGAGCGGACCATGACGGCCGACGACAACGTGCTGCGCCAGACGCTCGTGGCCGAGAGCGTCGCGGGCGACAGCGCCGTGGCACACGCCACGGCCTACGCGCAGCTGCGCGAGAAGCTGGCCGACAGGAAGGAAGCACCGGCGACGCTCGACCGCGAACGAGCCATCGCGCTCGAACTCGAACGCATGGCCATGCACATCGCCGACACGGGGGCGCTCTGCATGGACGTGGGTTACCAGCTGGGACAGGTCGCCTGCGAGGCGCTGCGCACCGTGACGATCAACACCACGCAGGCGTGGTGCGGCAACCGTTTCGGCAAGGGGCTGATCCGCCCCTTCGGCACGAACCATCCGCTCACGGACACGACGATCGACCTCGTACGACGCAACATCGCCGACGTGCGGCGCCGTTACGACGAGGTGCGGCACGACATCAAGTCGTCGCCGTCGCTGCTCTCCCGTTTCGAGCAGTGCGGCATCGTCCCGCGCAGCGAGATGACACGCATCGGCTGCGTGGGCCCCACCGCACGCGCGTCGGGCGTCGGCCGCGACCTCCGCTCGTCGCACCCGTGGGGTGTCTACGGCGTAGAGATCGCCCACGAGCCCTTCGTCAAACAGCAGGGCGACGTCATGGCACGGCTCATGATGCGCTGCCGCGAGACGCTCCAATCGGCCGACTACGTCCTGCGGCTGCTCGACGCCTGCGATCCGGCGACGCCGCTCCCCTCGCCCGACTACGCGCCGACCGCAAGGCCCGATGCGCTGGCCTTCGGGCTGGTCGAAGGCTGGCGCGGCGAAATCTGCCACGTGGCGCTGACCGACGCGCAGGGCGCCCTGCGCGGCTACAAGATCAAGGACCCGAGCCTCCACAACTGGCTGGCGCTGGCGCTGGCCGTGCGCGGCGAGGGAATCTCGGATTTCCCGATCTGCAACAAGAGTTTCAACCTCTCCTACTGCGGACACGACCTGTAAAGAACACGCTTATGATCCTTCCCAAATTCATCGTCCGGCGCAGCCACGGACGGCAATATATCCCCGATCTGGACGCGGTCTGTCTGACCGAAAAGTTCCGCGGCCGCCCTGAACTGACCGAGCCGTCCGACGACGAACAGCGTGCGGCGTTGACGCGCGCAGCAGCGGTCTGCCCCACGCAGGCGATCGCCGCAGCCCCCTTCACGCTCGATCTGGGGCGCTGCCTGTTCTGCGGCGAGTGCGCCCGCATCGCACCCCGCGCGATCCGTTTCACGAACGACTACCGCATCGGATCGCCCACGCGCGAAGGGCTCCGCCTCGCACCGGGCATGGATCGGGTGCCCTTCGATCCCGCCGCCGTACGCGAGCAGATCGCGACGGCCTTCGGTCACGCCCTCAAACTGCGGCAGGTGTCGGCCGGCGGCGACGCATCGGTCGAAATGGAGCTCAACGCCACGGGCAACGTCAACTTCGACTTCGGCCGCTACGGCGTCGAATTCACCGCTTCGCCCCGCCATGCCGACGGCGTGGTCCTCACCGGCCCCGTAACGGCGAACATGGCCGAAGCGCTCGACATCTGCTACGACGCCGTGGCCGAGCCCAAGTTACTGATCGTCTGTGGTTCGGAAGCCTGTTCGGGCGGCCTCTACGCCGCAAGCCGCGCCGTCGACCGATCGTTCTTCGAGCGGCGGCACGTCGATCTGTGGCTGCCCGGCGCTCCGACCCACCCGATGACCTTCATCGACGGCATACGCACCCTGCTCCGCAAAAAACAACGCTGACATGACCTCGCTATCCGCACTTTTCCGCTCGTTTTTCAAGATCGGACTCTTCACCTTCGGCGGCGGCTACGCCATGATCCCGCTCATCGAAGCGGAGATCATCAACCGCCGGGGCTGGCTGGCCCGCGACGAATTCATGGAGCTGCTGACGCTCGCGCAGTCGTCGCCCGGCCCCATCGCCATCAACACGTCGGTCTTCATCGGCTACAAGACACGCGGCGTCGCGGGAGCGGCCGCCGCCGTATGCGGCGCCGTGCTTCCGTCGTTCATCTGCATTCTGGTCATTGCGATCTTTTTCGCCCAGGTGCGCCACAACGTCGTCGTCGACGCTGCCTTCAAGGGAATGCGACCGGCCGTCGTGGCGCTGATCGTCGTACCGACGATCTCGCTGGCGCGCGGGATGCATCCGGCGCTGATCGTCGTGGCGGTCGCCACGGCGCTGGCCGTCTGGTGGTTCGGACTCTCGCCGATCTGGCTGATCGCAGCCGGTGCGGCGGCGGGCATTCTGTGGACGGTGAAACTCGGAAAGGAGGTGCGGCGATGATCTACCTGCAACTTTTCGTCAGCTACCTGAAAATCGGATTCTTCGGTTTCGGCGGAGGTTACGCGATGCTCTCGCTCATCCAGAACGAGGTGGTCGTACAGCACGCGTGGATGAGCAACGCCGAATTCGCCGACATCGTGGCCGTCTCGCAGATGACGCCCGGCCCCATTGCCATCAACTCGGCGACCTACGTCGGCTACACCGTCGGCTGCCAGGCCGGCACGGGATGCTGGTGCGGTATTCTGGGCTCGGTGATCGCCACCTTCGCGGTCTGTCTGCCTTCGCTGACGGTCATGCTGCTGCTGACACGTTTCTTTCTGAAACTCAAAGAGAACCGACATATCGAAGGGGCGATGGCAGGCATGAAACCCGTCGTCATCGGCATGATCGCCGCGGCGGCGCTGCTGCTGATCTTCCCCAAGACGGACGAGGGGGCGAGCTTCATCGACGGATGGAGCTGGCTGCTCTTCGGCATCTGTTTCGCGGGATCGGTGCGCAAACTGAACCCGATCCTGCTGATCCTCTTCTCGGCCGTGGCGGGCATTGCGATCTACTACGTCCCGACCGTCGTCTGACGCACTACATGGCCACCAGCATTCCGCCGGCCAGCAGCAGGAAGAGGAAGGCCACCAGAAACAGCAGCCCGAGCACGCCGAACAGCGTCCCGATGCACCCCAGTCCCCGATCCGTTCCGACAGGCAGCGGGTCCGAGATCAGCGCGAGGAGCAATCCGACAAGCGGCGTGAGGAGCAGGCTGGCCAGAAAGGCCCAGCCGAAACCGATGCGGCGCTTGCTGCCGACGATGCCGACCAGCACCGAAAGAAAACAGCCCGACATCAGGCCGAAAAAGAGCGCGAACAGAGACATATCCTGTCTCTTATACACATCTGACGCTGCCGACGATACTCCTTGTGTAG
>OWIO01002546.1_pt1 | contig 11628 bp, 12 predicted proteins | sample 1733011 | NCBI WGS metagenome assembly OWIO01 (sample SAMN05065779, study PRJEB22554) | human gut metagenome | biome: ENVO:2100002; feature: ENVO:00000062; material: ENVO:00002003 | host: Homo sapiens | place: USA | reverse complement strand
TTGCCCCGTGACTCAGTAGGGAATCCTCGTCCTTCAGGGCGAGGAGGAAGTCAAGGAACAAAATACCCGGCAATCTGCAGTGCATAACCGACAAAAATCAGTGCGATACCGACAAGCACGTACCGCTTTTCCTTGACGGCGTTTTTATGTAGGTTGGGAATGTCGCGCCAGGTGCCGGCGATGCGCTCGTCGCGCATCAGAATGGTCCAGAGACTAAACGCTGTGCCTAAAAAAGAAAGAATGATGCCCAAGATGCTGTAAACCATACCCAAAATCCGTGATAAAACCGAGAGAAAATCGTTGCAATTTTAGTCACCTCGACGATCCGCTGTATCGCAAGGGGTCTTGGAAAAATAGGTCGTACCTCAGCCGCAAGGGCGAAAAGAGAAGATTTTTTGAGAAAAAAGCTTTCGCGTAGCCACGCGTCAATACAATAAAACAGACGGAAAAATTCTTGTTTTACAGGTTTAAAGTCGGGATTTAGACCCCCAAAAGTCCTAAACGCGAGAGGCGAAGGGACTGCGGGTGATTTCACTTAAAAGAGCGGCATAAAACGCATGGCGCTCCGGGTCGATTCTTCCTTCCTTTAGGGCTGTCATTACGGAACAGCCCGGCTCATGCGTGTGCGTGCAGTTGTAGTAGCGGCACCCGGTGACGTACCGGGCGATGTCGGGCATGGCGTTTAAAAGGTCGTAAGGCGTTACGTGTGCAAGACCGAATTCCTGAAAGCCCGGCGAATCGATAATTTCAAAAGAGGAGTTTTCGATTTTGACCGGATAAAGGCGCGTCTCGGTTGTCGTTTGTTTCCCGATATCAAGTGCCTCGGAAAATTCCCGCGTCCGAACCCGCGCTTCGGGAATGAGGGTATTAATGAGCGTACTTTTTCCCATTCCCGACTGTCCGACAAGAAGAACGGTTTTATCTGAAAAGGCACGTGCCAAAGCTTCGCGCGTTGCTTCGGGATCTGTTTTGGCACGGATTTTGAGGACCGTTTCGCCGATTGCTTCAAGCTTCCCGGCAAAAAGCGTGGCCGCGCTTTCCGGAGTCGAAAGTTCGGCTTTAGTTTGCAGCAAAAAAGGTGTAATACCGGCGGTTTTTGAAGCCACTAGCGCCTTCCAGACAAACCAAGGGTTAAACGTCGGGCGCTCGGCAAAAAGGACGGCGACCACATCGACGTTGGACGCGAGGGTTTTGACGCGTCTTTGATCGCTTCGAAAAAGGCAGTTGCGTCGAGCTTGAATGGCAAGAATTGAGACTTTTCCGCCGACCGGCGGCGAGCAAGAGACGACATCGCCCACAACGGCGTCGTCCTTTTTTCCCTTGCGCACGGCTTCAAATGTGCGACCTAAATCGTCGGTCACAAAATAGATTCGACCGTGTGAGGTCGTGATGCGAGCGGTAAAGGGGGCGGTATCAGTCATGGCAACGCTATAGCTTTATCGTTCGGTTTTTTAGGTTCGCCGCCTCGGCGATGGTCTCTTTGGCCGTCTGAACGCGACGGGAATTGCCCTTTTCGTCGTTTTCTTCACGGCGTAGGAGAATGGCATTAAAAAGCGCCTGTCGGTCCGCAAGTTTCTCCTGCCGCGCTTTCATCGCCAGGTGTCGTAATTTCCGGGCCTCGGCCTGTGCAGCGAGAATGCGTTGCGTGATGTGCGGTCGCCTGTGGTTAGCAAGCGAATAGAGGCGATTGGGCGTTAACGTATTGCGATAATCCGTATGGAGTTTCACAATGGCTCGAATAAGCGGCACGGCCCCGACCGTATGCACGACACAGGCATCGGCATCGTACTCGAGCATGCGGGTAAATAGGTGCACGAGAAAGACAACCGGGTACAAAATGACCGGAAACGTTGTCAGAACAATCCCGATTAAAACCCCGGGAATCACGGCGCCGTTTTCAAGGGCCATCGCCGGGTGAATTCCCAAGGCCTCGTAAAAGTACGGTTTTTCCGAGAGCCACGCAAAGCCCCACCAAAATCCGCACATGAGTAAAAAGAAGAGAATACAGCGCGCAAAGCGGTGCCAACGCGCCACGTGCGCAACGGCATTGGTGACCACGGCAAGGAGTTCTTCTTCCGTCAGTTTCGTGAGCGTATGCTGAAAAAGCACCAGACGCGACTGGCGGTTGCTTTGAGCAAATAGGGCATTGGCGTGTTTTAGGGCAGCCGGGCGCACCATCGTGTAAATCGTGGCATCGGCATAGCCTTGTTCAACTAGGAGCATCTGAAGGCGCCGCTTTAGGGAGCCCTCTTGCAGCGGGTGCGCTTTTTTGGAAAACCCGACAACCCAATTGGGGTATAAGTACTCGTGCCAGAAAAACCAGAGGCTACTTACCGCTAAGCATAAAATCCACCAAAAGTAAGAACTCAAATTTAAAACAAGCAGGGCAGCAAATACAATCGGCATGTCGGCTACCCAGCCGAAAAAGGTTTCACGCAGGCGGCGACGCATCCAAAGACGGGCATTGGTTCTTTCAATCCCGTAGCGCTCGTTAATGCGAAAGTTGCGCCACCAATCGAGCGGAAGATCCACGGCAGCCAAAATAAGCGTAATGAGAACGACAAGGAGAAACTGGGAGGCAACGCCCCGGTCCCCTGTTAGGACACTTACGAAGGCCCAGAGAATATCCAGACCCCCGCCCAAGGTAAAAATCAGGGCAACGGCGGCGCCGGCTAAGGCATTGACCGTATCGCTTTGAATCACCTCGGCCGTAAAGTCAATCGCTTTGCGGTGCTCGGCAAGACTTACTTCCCCGCGAAAGGCTCTCGGAACGGCATCGGCGGCTTTTTCGGCACTGCCGACTTCGGAAATTAAAAGCGCCACCTGGATGCACACGTAAAAGACAATGAGTGCCAAAAAGGTGATTTTCAAAAAGGCGGCAATTTCAGTCATGAAAAGCGGGCGTGTTCGTCACGGCGACGACAAGTTAATACAATAGCGGTTTCGGAAAGTAGTTTCCCACCTACAGAATTCGACATTTTAACAATGACAACGAGTGAAAAGGCCGCGACCTACGGCGAAAGTAATTTGATTTGGATTGACATGGAAATGACGGGTTTGCAACCTGAGGTAAATCGCGTCATTGAGATTGCGGCCGTCATCACCGACCCGCAGTTAAACATTTTGCACGAGGGGCCTGTGATTGCCATCCACCAGGACGAGTACACGATGACGCACATGGATGCGTGGAATACGTCCATGCACACGCGCTCGGGGCTTGTCAAGCGCGTTTTGGAAAGCACGGTTGACGAGGAAAAGGCAACGGATATGTGTTTGGAAGTCTTTTCGCGCTTTGTGCCGGCCGGAAAGTCTCCGATGTGCGGCAACACCATCGGACAGGACCGTCGCTTTATGGCGCGCTGGATGCCGCGTTTGGAAGCCTTTTTTCACTACAGAAGCATCGATGTTTCGACATTAAAGGAACTTGCATTCCGATGGAAGCCCGAGATTGTCACCTCGTTTAAGAAGTCCACAAAGCACGAGGCCTTAAGCGATATTTGCGAGTCGATTGAGGAATTAAAGCACTACCGGCGCGAGATGATGAAAATCTAGTTTGATGCGCGGGAGCAAAAAGGCCTTAGTGGCACCTCCGCTGGGACTCGAACCCAGATTTACGCCTTAGGAGGGCATCGTTCTATCCAGTTGAACTACGGCGGTAGCCTCGGCAAGTCGCCAGTTTAGCCGATTCTGTTTTGTCCCGTTATTCTCGGTGTGCTCTCAATAGGCTCTCGTTTGAAAACCCCCGCATAAGAAAAACGCCTAAGGCATCTTGCATAGGCGGACTGATACGCGTCAGGGGTGCGCAAAACGGGTGCGGTTAGGCGCATCGCTTTTGAAGGTACGCGCGGGGAAGGTCGCTAAAATGACGTTCCGCATGTTTAAAACCTGCCTTTTTATGAAGGACAGGAAGGAGTAAATACAGTATGGCTTTGCCGTTACGCATGAAATTCCGGGATTGGGATTTTTGGACACCGCTTCTTTTGGGCGATGTGAAAAGTGAGAAACTCGATATTAAGGCCACGCGTGTGGCCTCGCTTATTGATAACGTCGCCGATGACCCCGAGTGCGATGCCGCCGAGATGAGTTTTTCTCGCTACAACCTACGTGTCGACCAGGGAAAGGCCGAGGGAATCGTTGCCGTGCCGTTTTTCATCATGCGCGGGTTTCGCACACGCAACATTGTAACCACGGTCGATAGCCCCCTCGAGCGCATCGAAGATTTGGCCGGAAAACGCATCGGTCTTTCGGGCTGGCAGGATTCAGGCAACACCTGGACGAGGGCGCTCTTGCGCCGCATCGGTGTCGATTGCGATGCAATCCACTGGACACTTTCGCGCTGCACGGAAAAAGACGCCGTGGAACCGACACGTGGAAAAGCCTTCTGGAACGGAAAAAACATCGTGCATGAGGAAAACGAAACGCCGCTTGTGAAGCTCCTGCATGAAGGGAAAATCGATGCGATGTTCCAGGCCTTTATGCCGCAGGGTTACTGCTCGGGCGATTTGGGTCTTAGACCCGTCGTCCGCGACTTTAAAGCCGATGAAATCGCTTACTACAACGCTGTCGGCTACGTGCCGGGCATTCACATTTTGGCGTTTAAAGAATCCTATGTGCGTGCCAATCCATGGGCGGTTCGGGAGCTTTGTGTGACGCTCGATGCCTCACGGAAACTTTGGCGAGAAAAGCGCCGTCGCTATGCGGAAACCACACCCTGGATCTTGCAGGATTTAATCGATGAAGGGCAGCGCCTTGCGCCCGATTACGATGCGTGGGACTTGGAAAGCAACCGCACGATGATCGATGACTTCGGACGGGAAGCCTACGAGCAGCACTTAACGGAGCATCGCAATACGGCCGACATCCTTTTTCCGGAACGCTTTTAAATGAATACCTCCGTTTTACGTGTGGCGCTCGGGCAGTTTTTCGTGCAGCCCGAAAGCAGCACGAATTTGGCAATTGTCCGCGATTTAATCGACAGGGCTCAAGAGGGCGGCGCCGAGTTACTTGTCCTTCCCGAAGGCATCATTGCCCGTAAGCCCGGGGATAACACCTGGCCTGTGACGCATCGCGAGCCGATTGACGGCCCCTTTGTCACGGGGCTCTTAAAAGCCACCGTCGGTAAGGTCGTTACGGTCGTTTGCACGGCGCAGATTGCTCTTCCGAACGAAGGTCGGTACGCCAACGACCTTTTGGTCGTTCGGGACGGAAAGCTTCTCCTTTGCTACCAGAAACTTCATTTGTACGATGCGTTTAATGCCAAGGAAAGCGTCAATGCCGTTGCCGGCAACGTCGTTCCGTCTCTCGTGGATATCGGACCCTTCCGGTGCGGCTTTATGACGTGCTACGACATTCGGTTCCCGGAGATGGCGCGCTCGTTAGCGCTTTCGGGAGCAACGCTTCTTGTGGTTCCGGCTGCTTGGGTGCGCGGTCCCTTAAAAGAAATGCATTGGGACATCAATATTCGTGCTCGGGCCTTGGAAAACACCTGTTACGTTGCAGCGGTGAGTGAATGCGGACCCGTGAACGTGGGTCAATCAAAGCTTTCCGATCCGTACGGCGTTGTCGTCGCTCAGTGCGGCACGGCGAATCAACTGCTTTTTGCCGATATCGATGCAAAGACTGTTGAGGCTTGCCGCGAAAATCTTCCGGTTTTAACCAACCGCCGTTTTGCGGCGCCGCACTTGAAAGTGCTCGGTGAAAACTAAGTTCTTTTGTCTTGTCAGGAATACCAATATGAAAATCTTTCGCAATAAAACCCTTTTAACCTTTGTCGGTGTCTGCTTTGCGGCGATGAGTGCGACGGCTATGGATTTGCCGAGTGAGGCCATTGAGGCTCAGCCCTTTGACAAGGAGTTGGCCTCGCAAGTGCCCGAGGCGATTCGCACCTCCGGGCGCATTCGCAATGCCGTCACGGGATCGTTCTCTCCGTATTCGATTACGCTACCTGACAGAAGCATTGTCGGTGCGGCAACCGACCTTTCGACAGCCATCGGTCAGATGTTGGGTCTTAAGATTGAGTACTTTAAGAACCCGTCTTTTTCCGGAACTTTGATGGGTATTAAGGCCGGACGGTACGATGCGAACTTGGAGCCTGCCGGTGACTACCCCGATCGCGAAAAACTCTACGACTTTGTGGATTTTGCGCGTGAATACGTGATTTTTGCCGTCAAGGCCGGAAACCCCAAGAAGGTCAACGACCTTGCCGATACCTGCGGCCTTAAGGTCTCGGTGATGGCAGGCGGCAGTGCCGAGCGCGTCATCAAGACCCAGTCTGAAAAGTGCGTGAAAGAAGGTAAAGCCCCCGTTGAAGTGCTTGCCTTTGACGGACAGGCAGCGCCTGCCATGGCGCTTTCTTCCGGAAGGGCTGACGCGTTCTTTTCAAGTCAAGCGCCCTTAAGTTACTTTGTCAAACAAAGTAACGGTCGTCTGGAACTGGCTGCTGTCGGTAAGAGTAACGGCTTCGGAACAATCTACCAGGGTGCCACCGTCAATAAGGGCGACCCCATGGGCCCAGTGCTTTTAAAGTGCTACCAAAAGCTTTTTGCCAACGGCACGTATGAGAAAATCATGCGTAAGTGGGGCCTGGAAAATAACCTTTTGAAGGAACCGGGCATCAACTTGGGCGGGAAAGCCAAAAAGTAACCGTAGGCTTTGATTTTTCTTACCCGGGCTCTTGCAAGGCGCTTGTAAGAGCCTCGGCGGTTTTATTGACTCGGAAAAGCTTTGCGTAAAACAAGAAAAAAGGAACGCTTCTTATGACTGACTGTACTGACGTCGGCATCGATGTACGACAGGCTGTCAAGCTCGGTCATCCCGTGCGGCAGGTTGTTGTCGGCATCATTGCTCTTTTGCTTGCCGTTATTGTTTGGCTTTGTGCCGTCAATCCGAACTTCGGCTGGTCGACGGTCGGGTACTACCTATTTAACCCGAACATCATGACGGGCATTCAGATGACCATCGTCCTTACGATTGTCGCAATGGCAATCGGGACTCTTTTGGGTCTTGTGTGTGCGCTCGGGAAGATGTGCGGCGTTCCCTTTTTTATGCGACTGACGGATTTGTATCTGTGGTTTTTCCGGAGCACCCCGCTTTTAGTGCAGCTTCTTTTTTGGTACAACCTCGCGGCACTCTTTCCGGTTCTCGGAATTCCGGGGATTTATACGGTTCCGACCAATTCGGTGATCACGCCGCTGACGGCCGCCATTGTCGGTCTTTCGCTTAACGAAGGGGCGTACATGGGGGAAATTATCCGGGCGGGCCTGGAGTCCGTCGATCCCGCGCAAAAGGAAACGGCGCAGGCGTTCGGTATGAGCCGCTCGCAGATTCTTTTCCGCGTCATGCTTCCGCAGGCCATGCGTGCCATTGTTCCGCCGACGGGAAATCAAGTGATTTCTATGGTCAAGGCGACGGCCATGGTAAGCGTCATTGCGATGGACGACCTTTTGTACTCCGTGCAAACGATTTATAACCAGACGTTTGAAATTATTCCGCTCCTTATTGTGGCGGTGATTTGGTACTTAGTGATGACATCGGTTTTAACCGTCATTCAGGCGCGTATCGAGCAATACTATCGGCGCTCCGACCGCAATGTTTCCGGCACGCCGGCCGGTGCCTCGAGTCTATAGGAGAGGAGCCATGCAAGATGTAGTTGACGTCAAAGCCGTCACGGCGCCCGATGCCTCGCACCCCGATGTTGTCGTTTTAGCGCGCAATGTGTGTAAGTCGTTTAATGGGGTTCCGGTTTTAAAGGGGATTAACCTGGAAGTGCACCGCGGAAAGGTCGTGGCAATCTTAGGTCCCTCGGGTTCGGGAAAATCCACATTCTTACGCTGCATCAACCACTTGGAAACGATGGATTCCGGGTCGATCACGGTCGACGGCGTGCAAATCGGGTATGTTCGCAAAGGCGGCACGTTAACGGAAGCCTCCTATGCCGAAACGGCACGCCAACGGCGCCGCATCGGCATGGTTTTTCAAAGCTTTAATCTTTTCCCGCACATGACGGTTCTTGAAAACGTCATGGAAGTGCCGGTCCGGGTTCATAAGGAAGATCCGGTCGTTGTGCGCGAGCGGGCACTCAAACTTTTAGCTAAGGTGGGGCTTGCGGATAAAGCCGGCGAATACCCGCGGCGCCTTTCGGGCGGGCAGCAACAGCGTGTTTCGATTGCTCGGGCGCTGTGTATTTCTCCGGACTTGCTGCTTTTTGATGAGCCGACCTCGGCATTGGATCCCGAACTTGTGGGCGATGTGTTGGCGACGATTCGGGATTTGGCTGACGGCGGCTACACGATGATTATCGTCACGCATGAGATTCCGTTTTCTCGCGACGTGGCCGATTGGGTGGTCTTCATGGCCGACGGAGTTGTCGTCGAGCAGGGTAAACCCGAGGACATTCTCGTGCATCCTCAGCAAAAGCGTACACAGGACTTTTTAAAGCGGTACCTCTCGCAAACGCAGGCAAAAGCTGAGTAAGGCTTTGTGAGCGGCGCTTTTAAAAGGCGCCGCACTCGCAGCGCGTCCTTGTTGCATTTTCCCTTGTGCGACAAGGGCTTGAGGAAAAAATCTTATTATACTGATTGGCGGAAACGGGGTGCGAGTACAATTTCGGGCATCGAAAAACAGCGTTGCTGTTTTCTTTTCTCGGCGCGAGAAAAGTTTCTCCGGGCGCCCCTTACGAATCAAAATCAATTATGTTGTCAAACAAGGGCAAAAGTTATCTGTTTTTAAAAGAGAATTTCACGACGCCAAGTCGTGAAAATTCTCGAATTTTGCCCCCCCCTGTGAAAATTTAAGCTCCGTTTCGACTGGGCAAGATTATTTAAATCATTGTTTCTCTTGCCCTTCTTTTTTTGACGCTTTCTGCAACAGAGGCGTCGTTGCGTTTTTAGTCGTTCTGATTGCTTTCTTGGGTCGCGCAGCAGCATTTTGCGTTGTAGCGACCTTTGAAAGTTTGCATTCCCTTCTCCTTTCTTTGAACCGATTCCGTGAGAGTCACGGCACCGGTCTGTCTTTTCTCGGAACCAATATCCCATGAACCCAACAGAAGATACGCTTTATGTGGTCATGCCGACCTACAACGAGGAGGCCAACATCGAATGCGTGGTCGCCAAGTGGTACGACGTTTTACAGATGGCATCGGATAAATCTCGTCTCGTAATCGCCGATAGCGGAAGTACCGATAAGACGCATGAGATTTTGATGAATCTACAGAAGCGTTACCCGAAATTGGTGGTTCTTTCCGACACGATTCGGTATCACGGACCGAAAGTGATTGCGCTTTACAACTATGCCATTGCCAATGGGGCAGATTACGTTTTCCAGACCGACTCGGATGACCAAACCGACCCGGCGCAGTTTCCCGGATTTTGGACAGATCGCGCTACCTATGACGGAATCTTCGGCTACAGAAAGGTTCGCGGCGACGGACAAATTCGTGCTTGGGTCGAAAAGGTTGTGTGCCTGTTGCTGTGGCTTTTCTTTTCGGTACGGGTTCCCGATGCCAATGCGCCGTTTCGCCTTTTAAATTGCCGTGTTCTGCAAAAGTACATGGACCGTTTCCGTCCGGATTACAACCTTCCCAATATTATGGTGACGGCTTTTTTCGTTCATTACGAAGAGCGAACGGATTTCCGGGAAATTAGTTTCCGTCCTCGTACGGCCGGTGTTAACTCCGTAAATTTAAAACGCATCTTCGTCATCGGTTTTCGGGCCCTGTCGGACTTTATGGCGTTCCGTCGAGGGATGCATTAGTCATGGTCTCGCTGACTAAATGGGGCCTGGCTCTGTTGCAAAAGCACTGGGGCGTATTCCTGTATTTGGTTTTCGGCGGATTGACAACGCTTGTAAACATCGTTGCCTATTGGCTTTGCTCCCGTGTCGTGCTGCTTGACACGATAACAGGCACCGTGATTGCCTGGTTCCTGGCGGTTCTTTTTGCTTACGTGACAAATCGAAAATGGGTATTCGGAAGTTCGGCGCACGGAGCCAAAGCAATTTTTCTGGAGGCGTTCGCCTTCTTTTCTTGTCGACTGACCACCGGCTTGGCCGACATCGGGATGATGTGGCTGTTTGTTGTTGTTCTCGGTCTCAATGACTTGGTCATCAAGGTCATTGCCAATGTGACGGTCATTGTCATGAATTATTTGGCAAGCAAATTCATCATCTTTCGTAAAAGCCTTCAGGATTCAAAAGCGGAGCCCCCTAAGGAGGTGTTGTGAAACAGTACGATTTTTTGATTGTCGGAGCCGGTCTTTTCGGAGCTGTATTTGCCCATTTGGCTCGAGAAAGAGGAAAGCGGTGTCTTGTGATTGAGTCGCGACCGCACATTGCCGGAAACATCTATACGGAAAAAGTCGAAGGCATTGACGTTCACCGATATGGTGCGCATATCTTTCACACCAATGACGAGACGGTCTGGCGGTTTATTACACAGTTTGCCGAGTTCAATAACTTCGTGAATTCGCCGGTGGCATGCTACAAAGGGTGCCTTTTCAATTTGCCCTTTAACATGAATACGTTTTATGCGATGTGGGGAGTGAAAACACCGCAAGAAGCCGCTCGGCGAATCGAAGAACAACGGCGAGAAGCCGGCATTGAAAATCCGAGGAATCTGGAAGAGCAAGCCATCAGCCTAGTTGGCAAAGATATCTACGAGACGCTTATTAAGGGCTACACCGAGAAGCAGTGGGGCCGAGATTGCCGTGATTTGCCGGCATCGATTATCAAACGGCTTCCGGTTCGTTTGCGTTTTGATAACAACTATTTCAACGCCAAATACCAAGGGATTCCGACTCAAGGATACACAGCACTGATTGAGCGACTTCTCGAGGGCATCGAAGTGCTCCTTAACGTGGATTATTTTGACGAGAAGGCATTTTGGAATGATTCGGCCGAGCACGTCCTTTATACCGGACCGATTGACCGATTCTTCAACTATGAACTCGGTGCGTTGCAATACAGACGCGTGCGTTTTGAAACAGAACTTCTTGAGACGGAAAATTATCAGGGTGTCGCCGTGGTCAACTACACGGAGCGGGAGGTGCCGTACACCCGAATTATCGAACACAAGCACTTTGTGTTCGGGACACAGCCCAAAACGGTCATCAGCCGTGAATACCCGGCTGAATGGGCAATCGGTCAGGAGCCGTACTACCCGATTAATGACGCAAAGAATCAAGCACTCTACCTTAAATACAAGGACAAAGCCAAGACGCTGAAAGCCGTTACGTTCGGCGGACGCCTCGGGTCGTATAAGTACTACGACATGGACAAGGTTGTCGCCGAGGCGATGGCGCTCAGTGAAAAGATACCATCCTAAGATATTTTGGACTAAAACTGGACTATTTTAAACATTGCATAAGAAATGGCTGAGTTTTTGATAGATAAATTTCACATAATTTATAGAAAAATCATAGGATTGTTTCCGAAGATTGATAAATCATATCTTTTAGTGGCTCTCTTTATCTGCTTGTGCTGGGTTGGTATATATAAAAACCACTATATACCGGCTTACTTTGAGCAAACGTCTAACTACTACATAGATGAGTCTGAAAATGAAGTTATAAGGCTAAGAGATGTTGGGCGAACTCTTAAAGTACCCCCGAAACGAACTTTAATTTGACCCCCTTG
>OWIO01002525.1_pt1 | contig 11714 bp, 10 predicted proteins | sample 1733011 | NCBI WGS metagenome assembly OWIO01 (sample SAMN05065779, study PRJEB22554) | human gut metagenome | biome: ENVO:2100002; feature: ENVO:00000062; material: ENVO:00002003 | host: Homo sapiens | place: USA | reverse complement strand
TCTCCGTGACGGCTTGCAGTTGCTTTTTGGCAAGCGCACGGATATTTTCGTATTTAGCCATAGGCTGCTCCTTATCGCTCGTGCTGTTCTGCTTTTGACGGTGTGGCATTTTCAAGTTCCGGCAACAAGTTATCTACCTGCTTATACCCAATCGGCTGAACATAAAAAGCGTGTGTCTCGTTATCTTTGTGTGTCACAATAATATCGCTGACAGAGACGGAACGCATAGTTTTGGCGTTTGGACGGTCATCCCGATTATGCCGTGAATAAATGCTGTCCAGCGTTTCCCAACGCTCCATCTGCCCCTTGTACACGAGTTCGTAGTCCTTTGCTCCGGCAGCGAGCCTCGCAGGAGAATACTCCATAAAAACAAGGTCTCGCCTGTTAGTTTGATAGATTTCATAAGGAATTTGCGCTCGCTTTTCGCTGCGAAATCCCCACGGGAAATAGGTGTCTGAATCAAATTGGAGTGGCTCATCCAGTTCATCTGAGAATACGACCGGTGTCACTGGCCGCCCACAATCCAAGGAATCCAGAATTTCATCCTTGAATTTTTCCACGCTTGTGTAAGGAACGATTTCACCGATCATCCCGCCTGCACCGAGATATTCGATGTAGCCGACTACTTTATCTGTCTTTTCTTCCATTATCTTTCCAACCTTTCCCAAAAAGATAGTTTGTTCCCGTAGCGTTCATCCTGCGGGCGTACCTTTGCGGCGGGCAGTTCACCGCTTGCCATATCTTCGACTTGCGGTAGAAAAAGTAGACGGCTGTATCGGTCTGCTTGGTCTTTGGATAAGCCCACGACTTTATCACCATTTAGCCCGCAGATGAGAAATCGCCCGCGCACGGTAATTCCCTCGTCATTGACCTGTCTGTTATATTTCAGTCGGCTTTGGGCTTTGCTGCATATCAGCCCGATGCGAGGTGTGCCAAACGGTTTTAGAATTTGGCTTTCACCCTCGATTACCTCGGAAACCGCAGTCGCCGCACTGGAAAAACCCGCTTGATAAGGGCAGTAGCTGGGTTCAACAACTAATAATCTCGTCATCGGTGTCCCCCCTCATCTGCTGCCGTGCTGGTGGGCGCGGGCATAGTTTTCCAGCAGTTTTACGATAACCTGCTGCATCTGGTCGCTCGTAAATCCTTTGGGAAAATAGCGCTCAACTTTAGCAACTGGAATCATAAGCTGCGGGTCACGCGGCTTTACACTTGGCGGCTTGGCGGCCATAATGTGCTGGATTTTTTCGGATGTCAACACGCTTTCCTTGCTGGCCTCTTTGAGCTTTTGCGCCTGTGACAGCGATGGTGTGCAACCCTCGGATTCCATATAGGACAGGAAGTCCTCTTGTTCTTCGGGGGTAAGGTAGCTAAGTTCTACGGCGGGAGTGGTTTTTAGTTTGCCATCATCCACCATCTGCATAAGTTCGGGAGTGAGTTTGTTCAGACGGATAAAGCGCTGAACTGTTTTGTAGCCCTCGCCACTTCCATCTGCAACTTCTTGCACTGACAACTTCTGGACAACTTGTCCAGAAGTTAAATCACGGCGTTGCCCTTGCCTTTTAATAGCAGCCAATTTCATTTCATACGCTTTCGCCTTTTCGCTCGGCAAAATATGCTCTCGTTGGCAGTTACTGTCCACCATCAGAATAATAGCAGTATCATCGTCCATATCCCGCACTATGCAGGGCATAGTCTCCACGCCCGCCCGCTGGCTGGCATGACAGCGGCGGTGGCCCGCCACGATTTCATACCCACCATCTTTCCGGGGGCGGACAATGGCCGGGGTCATGACACCGTATTCCTTGACACTGTCCACCATTTTGTCCATTTCGTCATCGTCACGGACTTGAAAAGGGTGATTCCGAAAGGGATGCAGTTCCGTCAGCGGCAAAATTTGGATTTTCTCTAACTTGGCATCCTGCCGTTCCTGCTCACTCGAAAACAGATTATCGAGCGAGGGCAGATTGATGTTGCTGCCGTACTCTCTCATTCTCCGTCACCTCCTTGGCAAGCGCTTTATATGCCATACTGGCTGGCCCGTTGGCATCGTAGGTCAGCACGCTATGTGTACTGGCAGCGCTTTCTGCTGTGCGCGTACTGACCGGGATTTCTGCACGGTAAATTTTCAGCGCGTGACCGTAGGCACTGCGCAGGGCAGCACACACATCTTTGGATAGGTTGGTGCGCTTGTCCACCATCGTCAGCACAATGCCGTCAATATCCAACCGGGGATTGATACGGCGCTTTACTTGGTTGACGGATTTGAACAGGGACACCAGACCTTTGAGGGCGAAATGCTGTGCCTGCACAGGAATCAGCACTCGATCCGCCGCAACAAGCGATGCCACGGTGATGATGCCCAGCGAGGGCATACAGTCGATCAAGCAGTAGTCATATTTATCCTTAAACGGCTCCAATGCCTGTTCCATGATTTTTTCGTGCGCCATAACATTTACAAGGCTCACTTCCATATCAGACAGACCAATGTCGGAGGGAATGAAATCTACCTTTTCTTCATGGTGAATTACCACTTCTGGCGGCTTTTCGTCCTTGATAACAGATTCCATTAGGTCGCTGATTGTTGCGCCGTTTTCGGTGCCCGCATAGCCGAGATAGCTGCTCAAATCGCCCTGCGGGTCGGCGTCTACCAACAGCACCTTGTAGCCCATAGCCGCAAGTGCTGTGCCGAGGTTTACGGTGGTGGTCGTTTTACCCACACCGCCTTTTTGGTTTGCAACTGCAATAGTTTTCATATTCCGCTCCTTTACCGTTCCATGCTGATAAGTCTACGAGCCGCCAGCAGATAATCGTTATAGTCCTTGCCGATGGCCGGCGGCGCGTCCTGTACGATATATCCGCGTTCTGCCAGCCGTTTCGCAACAGTTTTTGTGAAGTTCCGTCCGGGGTCATCACGGTCAAAGCAAAGCGACACGCGCTTTACTTCGGGATGCTGCTGCAAAAAGTAGTCAATCGGCTGATGGTTCAACCCGCCCAGCGTCAAGTAGTGGACACTGCGCCACGGGGAATCATGTTTGTACTGCCGCAGTGTTGCGCCGGACATGGCATCAATGGGGGCTTCGTAGATCTCTACGGTATCGCAGTTTTCCGATTCCGCGGGAATCAGAAAGCCATACTGTTTTTGGCTGCCCGCGACATCTCCGCGAAAGCTGCCTTGACAGCCGCGCTGAAAAGCAGAGCGCGGTACGCCGTTTTCATCTTTGCCCACAAAAACGCAGTTGCGATAGTTGCCGTGCGTAGTTTGGTATAGGATTCCACTACCCACACAGTAGCGCAGCACTTTCGGGCTGATGCCACGGTGCATCAGATAGGCCGTTGTAGCTTCGGCGTTCCTGTCCGCAGGCGGCAGCACAAAGGGGCGGGATGTCTGCTGCTGCACAGGTGCTGCCTTAGCCGTCTGAACAGAGACCGGCATCGGTGTCATTTCGTTCAGCAACCGTACCGCTGAGACAAAATCCATGCCCTCGACCTTTACCAGATAGTCGAGTGCATTGTTGCCACCCTTGCTCTGCGAAAACCAGTGAAACAGCCCATTTGCGGGCGTGATAACAAGGCTGCTGTGCGTCTTGGTGCAATACTCCTTGTCCGTTTTGCGAACCAGTTCGCCGGGGTGATAGGTTTGAAGATACTGCATCACGCTGATACGCCGCGCAGCTTCGATATTTTTCTGATATTTGCCCATGATGACCTCCGATTTTTGAAATAAAAAAAGCACCTTGCCTGTGGACAGGTAAGATGCTTATAAGAACCGATATTCTCTTTTTCAGTTGGCTGTTTCTTCAGCCAGCTGGAGAGGGGGTGTGGGGGAGAGGAACGCGCCGCGCCCTATTCCTATAAAAAGATATAGTTTCCCCTTGGATAGTTGGTATGATGTGACATAGTGGCAGAATGGCATTTCTTAAATAATAGCGGGTCGCCAAACCGTTAGATAGTAAAAAAATGTCCGCTATTGGGTACTGCCGTTTTTTATGTGCCTCTACTTTCCGAATGCGTTGTTTTTTTGTCTGCCATTTTTGAAAGATTGTCCACAAAGCGAGAATGATTTCTCAACTACATTGGTCTGTCAAATTTTCAATCGTGAGTACGTTCGGAAATTGAAAATTGTATCGTGGATGGGTGCTTTTTCACTAAAAAAGGGCAGGAAATAAGTTCCTTGAAATTCCTAAAAAATCTACCAAGTTCTTCTCACTTGGGCCGACTCAAAATCCGTTGGTGGTGACACCGTATGGGTTCGACCCCCATCACCGGCACTGATGTAAAACCCCAAAAGGCGCAGAGCTTTTTGGGGTCTTTTTTTGGCATGGTCACGGGGGTTGAACAGGGCGGCACGGCTAAGCCGCGCACAAAAGTCTCCGGTGGAGACTTTTGAGGCCCACGCCCCCACCACCGCTTAACAAAACAGCCCGGAACTGCCGCCTGCATTTGCGGTGGTTCCGGGCTGTTGCTTTACCTATTCACCTTGCAGCTGTCAACGTGCAGGTATGGGTTCCTGGAATGCCTTATGCCTTTTTGCTGTAATCGCGTGCGCCGTAAATGGCGGTGCCGATGCGCACAATGGTGGCACCCTCGCGGATGGCATCGGGGTAATCCCCGCTCATGCCCATGGAAAGGATATCCATTTTGGCGTTCTCATAATGGCGGTCAGCAGCTTTTGCCAGCAGTTCCCGCATTTGGGCAAAGAACGCGCGGGTCTCATCCGGGGTTGCAGCTGCCGGTGGGATGGCCATCAGGCCGCGCAGGCGGATATGCGGCTGTGCGGCTGCCATATCCAGCAGGGGCCACAGGCTTTCGGCAGAAACGCCAGACTTGCTCTCTTCCCTGCCGATGTTGATCTCGATCAAAATTTCCTGGGTCAGGTTTGCGGCGGCAGCGGCGCGCTCCACCTTTTGCAGCAGGTGCTCGCTGTCCACGCTTTCAATCAAAGCAGCACGGCCCACCACTTTGTTGACCTTGTTGGTCTGCAAATGGCCGATAAAATGCCCCGGCTTACCGCAATAAGCGTTGGCGTCGGTCTTTTCCACCAGTTCCTGCACATGGTTTTCGCCAAACAGGTCAATTGGCAGAACGGCGCTGGCAATCACCTCTTCCACAGTGCGGGTCTTGCAGGCGGCGCACAGCAGAATATCTGCCGGGTCGCGGCCGGCTTCACGGGCGGCGGCGGCCATATTTTCACGGATGTGGGCCACATTTTCGGCCATCATTGTCAGTTGTTCCTGTGTCAGCATGGTTCACATCTCCTGGTAAACGGCGCGGCTGCCGCCGATGTATTTGGGGCGGGTGCGGGCGCAGATGATGGGCGCAGCGCCGATCTGCTTGATGGTCAGGCGCACCGGCACGGCCACGCGCTTTAAGTGCATGCCAATCAGCGTACCGCCGATATCAATTCCGGCAGCGGCACGCACTTCCTCCACCAGAACCGGATGTTCAAACGCCTGCCAGCAGTTGGTTGCCCAGCTGCCGCCCGCATGGGGCTGCGGCACGGCGTTCACCTGTTCATAACCATACTTTTCGGCTGCTTCCTGCTCGATGACAATGGCGCGATTCAGGTGTTCGCAGCACTGGGCCGCCAGATAGACGCCCTGCGCTTTGAGCACCGGCAGAATACCCGCCAGCACAGCCGCGGCGGCTTCCATGCTGCTGTCCTTGCCAATATGCCCGCCAACGATCTCGCTGGAAGAGCAGCCGACCACAAAAATATCCCCGGCGCGCAGGTGTGCAGCCGCCAGCAGTTCTTCCGCTGCCTGGCGTGCCTGCGCCGTAATGGCGGCGCAATCCGGTTTTTGAACGGTGTTTTGTTCCATAATCTACCCACCTTTTTCATTTACTGATCCGGCATTATTATAACACGGGATGCAAGGTTTGTACATTCTTAAACGGTTCTAAACCAATCTTACCCCCATACAAAAACGGTGCAGCAAAGCCGCAGCCTGCTGCACCGTTTTGGGGCACTGCTGAAAACAAACTTATTCTCAGCGCTTGATATCGTAATTCATGTCCATCAGGTTGCGGATGGTGGAAACATCATCGGTGATGTTGGCATCGCCATGGATGGTGTGCTTGATGGCGGAGCTTGCCACCGCAAAGTTGACCATATCCATCGGCTTGTAGTTGTGCAGCATGGCGTAAATCAGGCCGCTGGCAAATGCATCGCCGCCGCCTACACGGTCCAGAATATTAAAGGTAAACAGCTTGCTTTCAAAGGTATGGTCCTCATACCACATAAAGGCTTTCAGGCTGTTCTCGGAGCCGGAATGGGCATAACGCACATGGCGGGCAATGCACTTGATGTTGGGGTAACGCTCCACAAAGCGCTGGAAGATCTCATCCTGCTGTTCATAGCTGGGCTGTAGGGGCACGCCGTCTTTCCAGTCGCCCTGGGCGTGGTCGGCATCGTCTTTCCACAGGTGGTAAGGCTCAATGCCAAACAGAACATCCACATAGGGCAGGCACTTGGTGCAGTAGTCACGGGCTTCTTCCCAAGTCCACAGGGTGGAGCGGAAGTTGCCGTCAAAGCTGACGGTCAGGCCCTTTTCCTTGGCTTTTTTCAGGCAGGCCATCACAAAATCGGCGCAGTTCTGGCCTAAAGCCGGGGTAATGCCGGAAAGATGCAGCCAGTCAAAGCCGTCCAGCAGGGCGTCCAGATCCACTTTGGAAAGGTCATACTCCGTAAAAGCGGAGTGCTTGCGGTCGTAAGTAACCTTGCTGGGGCGGATGCCGTAACCGGTTTCCAGGTAATAGGTGCCCAGACGGTGGGTCGGGGTTTCATCCGGGGTGGAAAGGATCATCGGGGTGCAGTGCACATCATTGGAGCGCAGCCAGCGCACCGCACTTTTGCCCAAAGAGTTGTTGGGCACCACGCTGAAAAACGTGCTGTCCACACCCAGGTTGGCAAGAGCCAGGGCAATGTTGGCCTCGCTGCCTCCATAGCTGGCTTCAAAGTTGGAAGCCATACGGATCTTTTCATAGTTCGGCGGGGTCAGGCGCAGCATGACCTCACCAATCGTAATAAATTTAGCCGGGCTGTCGTTATGCAGGAGCAGGGGGTTAAAATGTTCCATAACATCTACCTCTCATTTCTGGCCCCACGGGCAAAACCAGGTCATGGCCCGCCGCAGGGTTTGTTATGTCATATTTATTGTACCGTATTTTCGTCCCGGTTTCAACGATTTTTACACAAACTGCGCTCATATTTTGCGTTCCTTTTCACTGTTGCACAAAAAGGGCGGTACCGGGCGGCAAAAAACATCGCACACCCATGATCTTTTGCCGCCCGGTTCGAATTGCATTTTAATGTCTTTTATTGTATAATAGTAGAAACTGTGCCCTGGCGGCGGCTGCCGCGCGGGGTGTTGATACAAGTGCCGCACAAAACAGCGTTCTGACGTTTTATGCGGGCCATAAATCTGGAGGGAGCCAAACATGGCCGAAACAATGCAGGTCTCCGCGCAGCGCGCCTGGACCCACCTGAAAAAATACCAACCGCTGATCCATGAACTTGTCAGCCGCGATCTGAAAGTCAAATACCGCCGCAGCTTTCTGGGTTACATCTGGAGCATTTTGAACCCGCTGCTGATGATGCTGCTGCAAAGCATCATCTTTTCGTACATGTTCCGCAACGATATCCCAAACTTCCCGCTTTACCTGATCTGCGGCAACACCCTGTTTACCTTTTTCAATGAGACCACCAGCATGGGCCTGACGTCTGTTATCCAGAACGCCCCGCTGATCAAAAAGGTGTACATTCCCAAGTTCATCTTCCCCATCAGCCAGGCGGTTTCCCGCTTTGTCACCATGCTGTTCAGCTTTGGTGCGGTTCTGCTGGTCATGATCTTTACCCGTGCCACCTTCTATTGGACCATCTTTTTGAGCTGGCTGCCGCTGGTGCTGCTCTTCTTTTTCAGCTGCGGGCTTGGGCTGCTGCTTTCCGCGCTGGCGGTGTATTTCCGTGATATGATGCACCTGTACAGTATCCTTACCATGGGTTGGATGTACGCCACCCCGCTGTTCTACCCCATCACCGCCCTGCCGGAAACCCTGCAGAAACTGATGAAGCTGAACCCGCTGTACCACTACATCAACCTGTTCCGCAACCTGATGATGTACGGCAACATTCCCGGCCCCAACACCTGGATTGCCTGCATTTTTTGCGCCGTTGCCTCTATGGCTATTGGCCTGTTGGTGTTCCGCAAGCTGCAAAAGAACTTTATCCTGTATATCTGACGTGAGGTAACGTATGGACGAGATTATTAAAGTCAATGACGTTTCCATGCGCTTTAACCTTGCGCAGGAAAAAACTGAGACCCTGAAAGAATACACCGTAAAACTGCTGACCCATAAGCTGTTTTTTAACGAATTTTACGCACTGAAACATGTTTCTTTCAGCATGAAGCGCGGCGAATCCCTGGCGCTGATCGGGCGCAACGGCAGCGGCAAAAGCACCATGCTGAAAGTGATTTCCGGCGTGATGTACCCCTCCGGCGGCAGCGTTGCCGTCAACGGCGAAATTGCCCCCATGATCGAGCTGGGCGCCGGTTTTGACATGGATCTGACCGCGCGGGAAAACATTTTCCTGAACGGCGCGGTGCTTGGCCACGACCGGGACTATATGATGGCGCATTTTGACCGCATCATTGAATTTTCGGAGCTGAAAGATTTTGTGGATGTTCCGGTCAAAAACTTTTCCAGCGGCATGATCGCTCGTTTGGGCTTTTCCATTGCCACTGAAGTACAGGCCGACATTCTGGTTTGTGACGAAGTGCTGGCCGTTGGCGATTTTATGTTCCAGCAGAAATGCCACCGCCGCATGGAAGAGATGCTTTCCAACGGCACCACGCTGCTGTTCGTCAGCCATGATATCAACCAGGTGCAGCAGCTGTGCCAGCGCTCCATCTGGCTGGATCACGGTGTTCTGCGCGGGGATGGGCCATCGCGTGAAGTCTGCGCGGACTATGTGCGCGCTATGGAGGCCGGTGAAACCTGATGGAAAAGCTGCTGACGGTTTCGGTTGCCGCCTATAACGGCGCTGCCACGCTGCAAAAAGCGCTTGAATCCTGCCTGGTGGCGGATGAAAGCCTGCAGGCGCTGCTGGATGTGATCATTATTGATGATGGCTCCACCGATGGCACCGCCGCGCTGGCGCAGGCCTTTGTGCAGGCACACCCCGGCAGTTTCCGGCTGGTGAGCAAGGTGAACGGCGGGTACGGCTCCACGCTGAATACCGCGGTAGAGCTGGCCTCCGGGCGGTACTTTCGCACGCTGGACTGCGATGACTGGTTTGACACCAATGCTTTGCAGACCCTTTTGCGCCGCCTGCAAAACTGCACGGCGGATGCGGTATACACCAACTACCGCACCGTGCAGGAAAACGGCAGCGGAAAGGCCTTTGATGTCTGCTGCAAATTTGATACAAACCGTGTGTATGCTGTGGGTGAAGTGCAGCAGGCCACACCTGATTTGTGCATGGAGATGCACGCGCTGACCCTCTGCACCAAAACTCTGCGCGCCGCATGGCGCCCTATGCCGGAGCATTGCAGCTACACGGATATGGGCTATACGTTTGTTGGCATGGCTGCGGCGCAGACCATCTGCTTTGTGCCGGTGGTTCTGTACCAGTACCGCCTGGGGCGGGATGGCCAGAGCGTGAGCATGGCCAGCTACCGCGCCCACACGCAGGATTACATCCGCGTAGCGCGCATTCTGTTGGATGTTGCCGAACCGCTGGCCGCACAGCCTGCCCCCGCCGGGCGGGACCTGCTGCTGGTGCAGCGGGCGCGGGATGTGGCGCAGTACCTGATTGAGCTGTACCTGCGCTTTCCCCCCGACCGTGAAACCGGCCTGGCCCTGCGCCGGTATGACGAGATGCTGTGCCAGACTTACCCACACATCGCTGCCATGATGACCAACAAAAACACCCGTCTGCTGCGGGCCGGGCGTTACCTGCCCTACCGCACATTGAGCGCATGGGCGCGCGGAAAACAATCCAACGGCGGCATTTTATAATGCTGTGCCGGATACTTGAATACTTTGCCGGATATGATAAGGCAAAAAGTGAAAGGAGAATACCGTATGCTGCTGCAAAAGCTGCTTTGGCCCCGCGTGGGCATATGCACCGAGGACCAACTGTATTACCGTATGAAAGCCCCCAGCTTCCGCGATGAGGGGGATATCCTGCGCATTGAGCAGGGCGAACGCGTCTGCTTTGATACCTACTTTAACAGCGTCAGCGCAGACAAATGGCGCCGCTACACCGCCGCGCAGAATTTTTCGCTGCGGCTGAAACTGAGCGGCAAGCTGCGCGTTGTGCTGTGCAGCCGCCATTTCATCAACAGCCAGAGCGTGCGCACCGTGCTGGCCGAAAAAGTAGTGCAGGCGGATTCCGTGCAGGAATTCTGCTTCGATTTTCCCAAGGGCGCTGACGGCATGCTGTTTTTTGAGCTGCAGGCCCTGAGCGGCAATGCCGCCTATTGCGGCGGCGCTTATGAGTGCGATGCCGCTGAAAAGGATGTGCAGCCCGTCAAAATCGGCGTGGATATCTGCACCTTCCGCCGGGAGCCGTTCGTTATGGGCAACATTGCCCGCATGCGCAGCGATATTTTGGAAAACGCCGCCAGCCCGCTGCACAACCACCTGGAAGTGTTTGTTTCCGATAACGGCCAGACGCTGGATTACGATAAGCTGAACAGCGATACCGTGCATGTTGTGCCCAACGCCAATGTGGGCGGTGCCGGCGGCTTTACCCGCGGCATGATCGAGATCCTGAAAGCCAACGAAAATGGCGCAGGCGTTACCCATGTACTGGTCATGGATGATGACATTGTGCTGGATACCGATGTGCTGCTGCGCACCTACACCCTGCTGAGCCTGCGCAAGCCGGAATATGCGGATGTATTTGTCGGCGGTGCCATGCTGCGGCTGGACCGCCCCAACATTCAGGTAGAAAACGGCGCCGCCTGGAACCAGGGCCAGTTGATCAGCCACAAAGCCAACTTTGATCTGACCAAGGTTGACCTGTGCGTTGCCAATGAGCTGGAAGAACGCCATGAGTATAACGCCTGGTGGTACTGCTGCATCCCCATTGCCGTTGTGCGGCCGGACAACCTGCCCATGCCCATCTTTATCCGCGGCGATGACATTGAATACGGCCTACGCAACTGCAAACGCCTGGTCACCCTGAACGGCATCTGCGTATGGCATGAGCCGTTTGAGAGCAAGTATTCTTCCTCGATGTACTACTACATCCTGCGCAACCAGTGCATTGACAACAGCATGCACTGCCCCGGCTATAATGCCAACGCCCTGAAAGCCGACCTGCGCAGCCAGGTGATGGGCGAAGTGAACCGCTACCGCTATAAGAATGCTGACCTGCTGATCCGCGGCGTGCGCGACTTTTTGAAAGGCATTGACTGGCTGGAACAGACCGATGCCGAAGCCCTGCACAAAGAGATTATGGCATATGGCTACAAGGCCCAGCCGGTGGACCAGCTGGATGTTCCGTTTGATTATTCCCGCTACCTGTACGCCACCAAAGAGGAAGAAAAAAATAAGGGCAAGCTGAAAAACCTCAAGGTCAAGCTGACCCGCAACGGCTGGCTGGTGCCCCCCACCCGCGAAAACACCGTTGTGAGCATGATGCACATGACCGCCTCTGTCTCTTATACACATCTCCGAGCCCACGAGACTCGACGTCATCTCGT
>OWIO01002518.1_pt1 | contig 11739 bp, 10 predicted proteins | sample 1733011 | NCBI WGS metagenome assembly OWIO01 (sample SAMN05065779, study PRJEB22554) | human gut metagenome | biome: ENVO:2100002; feature: ENVO:00000062; material: ENVO:00002003 | host: Homo sapiens | place: USA | reverse complement strand
ATTTCACGCTGCCGGATCGCTTCAACGCGCGCAAGCTCCCCGATGTCATCATTGCCGACATGAAGCAGGAGCTGCGAAACGGGAATTCCGGCTCGATCAGCTCCGTGCTCTATGCCGAGCTGGAGGAAAACCTCCGCCGCGGTGAACAGAGCATCCTGTTTCTTAACCGGCGCGGTGCGAGTAAGCTTGTCACCTGTGCCGAGTGCGGCGCGACGTATTCGTGTCCGAACTGCAGCGTCAGTCTGACGTACCATCAGGGCAATCAGATGCTCGTCTGCCACCACTGCGGTTACCGGCAGCGCGTCGACGACCGGTGCCCGGTCTGCGGCGGGGAGCTGCGCTTTCTCGGCGACGGAACGGAGCGCATCGAGACAGACGTGCACGCTCTTTTTCCCGGCGTGGAAACGCTGCGCATGGATGCCGATGCCATCGCCATGGCCGGCACGCACGAGGCGCTGCTGCAGCGGTTCGTGCGCGAGCGCATCCCCATCATGATCGGCACGCAGATGATCACGAAGGGGCTGAATTTCGAAAATGTCACGCTCGTCGGCGTGCTCAATGCCGACCAGAGCCTGTATGTCGGCGACTACCGTGCCAATGAGCGCACATTTTCGCTCATCACGCAGGTCGTCGGCCGCAGCGGCCGCGGCGATGCACCCGGCCGCGCCGTGATCCAGACATTCACACCCGCAAACGAGACCATCCGTCAGGCCGCGCGGCAGGATTACGATGCGTTTTACCGCTCGGAAATCGCGCTGCGGCAGCTCAACGGCACGCCGCCGTTCAGCGAAGTGCTGGCCGTCACGGTCTCCGGCGCGCAGGAGAATGCGGTCGTGCGCTGCTGCGCCTATATCCGCGATTACTTCCGGCAGACCGTCGGTGAACGCGCAGAGGTGCTCGGTCCGGCGCCGCTGCCGGTCGTGCGCATGAATAACCGCTATCGTTACCGCGTCACGCTCTACTGCAACCAGAGCAAGGCGGTGCGCCGCGCGGCGGCGAATATCGTCATGTACTGCAACACTGAAAAATCATTCCGCGATGTCACCGTCTTTGCCGATGACAACCCGCTGGACTAAGGAGAGGTATACAATGGCTACAAGAATGATCCTGAAAAACGGCGACCCCCAGCTGCGCAAGCACTGCCACGAGGTCAAGGATTTCAATCCCCGTCTGCACACGCTGCTCGACGATATGCGCCAGACGTTGGCGGGGTCCAACGGCGTCGGCCTCGCCGCGCCGCAGGTCGGCGTGCTGCGCCGCGCCGTCATTGTGCTGGAAACGAACGTCCCTGATGAAAAGGACGAGTATATGATCGAACTCATCAACCCCGTCATCGTCGAAACGGCCGGCGAGCAGGTCGGTGCCGAGGGCTGCCTGAGCGTGCCGGATGAGTACGGCATCGTTGCGCGCCCGGACTATGTGAAGGTGCGCGCGCAGGATCGCCACGGCGAATGGTTTGAGGTCGAGGGGCACGGTCTGACGGCGCGTGCATTCTGCCATGAGCTCGATCACCTTGACGGTATTCTGTTCATCGACAAGGCCACGCGGATGCTCGCTCCCGAGGAGCTGGAGCAGCAGACGAAGAGGTGAGGCGCATGCGCATCGTATTCATGGGCACGCCGGATTTCGCGGCCGTGTCCCTGCAGCGCCTGCTGGATGCCCACTTTGACGTGGTCGGTGTGTTCACACAGCCGGACAAGCCCAAAAACCGCGGCATGAAGCTCCAGCCGAGCCCGGTCAAGGAGATTGCGCTGGCAAACGGTCTGCCGGTCTTTCAGCCGGAAAAGATGCGTGACGGCACGGCGCTGGCAGCGCTGCAAAGTCTGCAGCCGGACATTCTCGTTGTCGTGGCATACGGCCGCATCCTGCCGGACGAGCTGCTTGCCGCTGCGCCCCTCGGTGCAATCAATGTGCATGGATCGCTGCTGCCGAAGTATCGCGGCGCTGCGCCCATCCAGTGGGCGGTGCTCAACGGTGATGCGGTGACCGGCGTGTCGACGATGTACCTCGACCGCGAGATGGACACCGGTGATGTGATCTACGCCGAGCAGACGCCGGTCGGTGAATTCGAGACCGCCGGTGAGCTCTTTGACCGGCTGGCTGTCATGGGTGCGGATCTGCTCGTGCGCACGCTGCGGGACATTGACGCGGGCGCTGCCCCGCGCACCCCGCAGGATCACAGCGCGGCGACGTATACCCGCCCGCTTGCGCGCGACGATTCGCCCATTGACTGGGATCAAAGCCCGCGCGCGATCATCAAGCACATCTGCGGCCTCGAGCCGTGGCCAGTCGCTACGGCGGAGCTTGGCGGGCAGACGTTTAAGATCCACGCCGCCGATTATTCTGACCGCACGACACACAAAGCCCCCGGAACGATCGTGGCGGCCGGTAAGGACGGTGTCACCGTCGCCTGTGCCGATGGGCAGACGGTGCGCATCACGCAGCTGCAGGCGCCGGGCAAAAAGCGCATGTCCGCAGCCGACTACCTTCTCGGGCACACGCTGCCCGTTGAGGGCTGAGCATGGCTATGACTGCACGGGAAGCGGCATGGACCGCGCTGCAGCGCTGGCGCAAAAACGGCGCATGGTCGGATGCTGCGCTCAACATCGTGCTGCAGAATGCACAGCTTTCGCCGCGTGACGCTGCGCTCGCAGCGCGCATCTGCTATGGGACACTGCAAAATCTGACGCTGCTGGATCATTACCTTGCGGCATACTGCACGACGCCGCTGCAAAAACTCGAGCCGAAGGTGCTCGACCTGCTGCGGCTGTCGGCGTATCAGATCGTATTACTGGATAAAGTACCGCCGCGCGCGGCGGTGAATGAGGCGGTCGCGCTCTGCCGTAAGGGAGGGTGCGCACGGGCAGCAGGGCTGGTCAATGCGGTCCTGCGCCGCGTGGCGGAGCACGGTGACGCGCTGCCGGAGATCCCGGGGGCGGGTACGGCGTTCTATCTCTCCGTGCGCACCAGTCATCCGCAGTGGCTGGCGCAGATGCTCATCGACGCGCACGGCTATGACTTTGCCGAGCGCGCGCTTTTGGCCAACAACGCCGACGCGCCAGCCTGTCTGCAGGTGAACACCCTGAAAACAACACCCGATGCCCTGGCTGCGTCTCTGCGTACCGACGGCATCGAGACGCAGCTGCACCCGTGGCTGCCGGACGCATTGCTCTGCCGCGGCGGAAACCTTGCGGCTGCACGCGCCTTTGCCGACGGCTGGTTTTATGTGCAGGACGCGGCCGCGCACTGCGCAGTGCTTGCCGCCGGTGTCCGTCCGGGGATGCGTGTGCTCGATGCCTGCGCCGCACCCGGGGGTAAAAGCTTTGCTGCCGCAGTGCAGATGCGCGATCAGGGATGTATGATTTCCTGCGATATACACGAGAATAAATGGAAGCGTATCCGCGCCGGTGCCGATCGGCTGGGACTGTCGTGCATCTCGACGCGCACGATGGATGCCCGCCGTCCGGATGCCGATCTGGTCGGCACGATGGACATCGTGCTGGCGGACGTGCCGTGCTCGGGACTGGGCGTTATCCGCAAGAAGCCGGAGATCCGCTTCAAAGACCCGGCGGAGCTCTCGCAGCTGCCGGCCATCCAGCGCGACATTCTCGAGGGCCTTGCACCGTGCGTGCATCCCGGCGGTGTGCTGATGTATTCTACGTGCACGGTGCTTGCGCGCGAAAACGAGGATGTGGTGCGTGACTTTCTGCGCACGCATCCGGACTTTGCACCGGAGGCGTTTTCGCTGCCGCTCCCGGCGGCGGATACGGCGGGCGGAATGTTTACCTTCTGGCCGCAGGAACATGAAACGGACGGATTTTTTGTCTGTAAGCTGAGGAGACACGAATGAGAGACATCAAAGCCATGCTCCCCGAAGAGATCGCGGCGGCGCTCGCCGAAATGGGGCAGCCGAAATACCGTGCCAAGCAGATCTTCCAGTGGCTTGCGCGCGGTGCGTCGTCGTTTGACGAGATGACGAACCTGTCCAAGGATCTGCGCGCAGCGCTCGCGGAGCAGTTTTACATCTCCAGGCTTGAGATGCTGCGCAAGCAGACCTCCGCAATAGACGGCACGATCAAGTACCTCTGGCAGCTCGATGACGGCAACGCCGTCGAGACGGTCGTCATGCACTATAAGCACGGCAACACCATCTGCATTTCCTCGCAGGTCGGCTGCCGGCAGGGGTGCGCGTTCTGCGCGTCCACGATCGGCGGCCTGATCCGCAGCCTTGAGCCCTCGGAGATGCTCGACGAGGTGCTTTATTCCGAGCGAGAATCTGGATGCAAGATCTCGAATATCGTCCTTATGGGCATCGGCGAACCGCTTGATAACTTCGATAACGTGATGCGCTTTCTCGAATTGGTGAACCACCCCGATGGAGAGAATATCGGTATGCGGCACATCTCACTGTCCACGTGCGGACTTATCGAGCGCTTTGATGATCTGGCGGCGCGCGACCTGCAGCTCACACTCTCGGTCTCGCTCCACGCTCCGGATGACGAGACCCGCTCGAAGATCATGCCGGCCAACCGCGGCCGCGGCGTTCAGGCGCTCATCGACGCCTGCGCCAGATATTATCAGGCGACCGGACGGCGCATTTCCTTCGAATATGCGATGATCGACGGCGTGAACGACACGCCCGAGCACGCGCGGCTGCTGGCAAAGCACGCGCGGCGCGTCTGCGCGCATGTGAACCTCATCCCGCTCAACCATGTGGAGGAGCGTGCGTTCCGGCCGTCCACGCCGGAGCACCTCAAGGCATTCATACGCATTTTGGAGCAGGCCGGCGTGAACGTGACCGTGCGCCGCAAGCTCGGCAGCGATGTGGACGCGTCCTGCGGTCAGCTGCGCAAGAAGGTCGCGGATCACCGCGCCTGAAGGGGGAGAGCCCATGCAATGCTTTGCAAAGTCGGACAGAGGTGCTGTCCGCAAGGAGAATCAGGACCGTGCTGCCGGTGCGCGCATCCGGCGCAAGGGTTGCGTTGTCGGCGTCGTCTGCGACGGTATGGGCGGCGCTGCCGGCGGGAAGCTTGCGAGCGAGCTTGCCGCGTCGACCTTTCTGGCGCAGTTTCGCCGGGAGATGATGGCGGGCAGCGCGGTCGAGCCTGCGATGCGCGCAGCCTGCGACGCTGCCAATCAGGCGGTCTACGGCCGCGCCTGTGCCGATCCCGAGTTGCGCGGCATGGGCACGACGATCGTCGCCGCCTGCGTGCGGCACGGACGGCTCACGGTGCTGCACGTCGGTGACAGCCGCGCATATCTGGTCGGCCTGCGCCGTATGCAGCAGATCACGACGGATCACTCGCTTGTGCAGGAGCTGATCGCGAGCGGGCAGGTGCTGCCGGAGCAGGCACATCGTCACCCGCGCCGCAATGTGATCACGCGCGCTGTCGGCGTCGGGGCCAAGGTCGAGCCTGACTGCCGCAGCATGCCGTTTCCGCTGGGTGCGCGGCTGCTGCTGTGCACGGACGGACTGTCCAACACGCTCACGGATGTGCAGATGCATGATTTCTGCCGCAGTTCCAGAGATGCAAAGCAGATCTGCTGCCGCCTGATCGCGGCGGCGCTCTCGCGCGGTGCGCGTGACAATGTGACAGCGCTGGTTCTTTTCCGCTAAGCGCGGCAACGGGGGAACACTATGGAACAATCAATGAATCGTTATATCGGCCAGATGCTGGACGATCGCTACGAGATCCTGGAGGTCATCGGCAGCGGCGGCATGTCGGTCGTTTATAAGGCCATGTGCCATAAGCTGCACCGCTATGTCGCCGTCAAGATCCTGCGTGATGAGATGGCGGAGGATGCCGAGCTGAAAAACCGCTTTCAGGCGGAGGCACACGCCGTTGCTATGCTCTCGCAGCCGAACATCGTCTCGGTGTATGATGTGGGGCACAGCGGCGACACGGAGTATATCGTCATGGAGCTCATCGAGGGCGTGACGCTCAAGCAACGCCTCGCGGAGCACGGCGTGTTCAGCGCGCAGGAGGCGCTGAGCTATGCCACGCAGATCGCAAAAGCGCTCCAGCACGCGCATGCGCACGGCATCGTTCACCGCGATATCAAGCCGCAGAACATCATGATCACGAATGACGACATGGTCAAGGTGGCGGATTTCGGTATCGCCGCGCTGGAAAATATCCGTGAGGAGCGCAGCGGACAGGCCATCGGCTCGGTGCACTATATTGCGCCTGAGCAGGCGAAGGGGCTCAATGCCGACGCGCGCAGCGACCTGTATTCGCTCGGCGTCGTGCTCTATGAGATGACGACCGGCCACCTGCCGTATGACGCCGACACTCCGGAGGAGATCGCACTCAAGCACATCGCCGGCAGCGCCAAGCCGCCGCGGGAGTGGAACAGTGACATCCCCGAGGAGCTTGAACGCATCACGCTCAAGGCGATGGAGCCCGACCTGCGCAAGCGCTATCAGTCGGCGGGGGAGCTGCTCAAAGCACTCAACGCCTGCAAAAAGCACCTCAATCAGCAGCGTCCGCTCGCCGAGCGGCGCAAGGAGAACGCGGAGAAAAAAGAGTCCTTCTTCGGCGTGGGGCATGACCTCACGGAGGAAGAATATCAACGGCGGCGCAAACGCGCCAAGCGCGTGAGCTATTTCACGGGCATTTTCTCGGTCGGTGTGTTTGCCGTCTTGCTGTTCGTGTTCCTCTGGAATTTCTGGCTCGAGGATCTGTTCCGCACGGCGGAGCGCGTGGACGTGCCGAATTTTACCGGAAAATCCTATGAGGCAGTCGTCAACGACAAGCAGTATTCCGATTATCGCTTTACCGTTTTGTATACCGTCGACCCCGAAGTGCCGGATGGTGTCATCATCGCTCAGGACCCGGAAGCCGGAAAGAGCCGTATGCGCGTGCCGGAGGGCATCAGCGTGCAGCTCACCGTCAGCACCGGCGTTGTCATGGCGGAGGTGCCGTATGTGGTCAATGAGGACTATGAGGCTGCGACGGAAATGCTCGAAAAAGCCGGCTTTACCGTCACGACGGAGTTTCAGGCATCCAAGGATGTGACGGCGAAGTATGTCATCCGCTCAGAGCCCGCGCCGGGCGAAAAGGCGGCTGTCGGTACGAGCGTGAAGCTCATCGTCAGCGGCGGACCGACGCTGCGGGAGGTCACAGTGCCCGACCTGTCTACGCTCACGGAGTCAGCCGCGATCGCACGCATCGAGAGCAGCGGCCTCTGCTACGGCGGCACGTACAAAGAGGCGAATGACGCAAAGCAGGGCACGGTCTTTAAACAGAACGCACCGGCCAACACAAAGCTCACGGAGTACAGCAAGGTCTACATCTGGATCTCCGACGGGCCGGAAAAACCGTAACAGACAAAGGAGCACATTGCTTATGGTGCAGGGTGTCATCATCAAGGCGCTCAGCGGCTTTTACTATGTGGCCGCCGGCGATCAGATCGTGGAGTGCAAGGCGCGCGGCCGCTTCCGGTACGACGGGTGCAGCCCACTGGTCGGTGACCGGGTGCAGCTGAGCTTCGACGCGCACGGCAAGGGGCGCATCGACGCGGTGGAGCAGCGGCGCAACGCGTTCATCCGCCCGGCTGTGGCGAATATCGATCAGCTTATCATGATCGGCGCGAACGTCAATCCGATCACGGATCCGTTTCTGATCGACCGCGTGGTCGCTATCGCGGAAAACGCGGGCTGCGAGCCGGTCGTCTGCCTCAATAAGTGCGATCTTGACCCGGCGGAGCATCTCTATGACATTTACCGCTCCATCGGCTTTCGTGTCCTGCGCACGAGCGCCGCGACCGGGCTCGGCATGGATGAGCTGCGCGATGCGCTGCGCGGTAAGACCAGCGCCTTCACCGGCAACTCCGGCGTCGGCAAATCGAGCCTGCTCAATGCGCTCGACGCATCGTTCGGCATTGCGACCGGCGCCGTTAGCGAGCGGCTTGGCCGCGGCAAGCATACGACGCGCCATGTCGAGCTCTATGCTCTCGGCGAGGACACATTTGTCGCCGACACGCCGGGCTTCGCGTCCTTTGAGGTGGATATGGTCGACCCCATCTCGTGCGAGAATCTGCAGTATGCATTCCGGGAATTCCGGCCATATATCGGCAAGTGCCGCTTTCGTGACTGCGCGCACCTGAAAGAACCAGGCTGTGCAGTGCTCGCTGCCGTGGAGGCGGGCGGGATCGCGCCCGAGCGCCACGAGAGCTATGCGCGCCTGTACGCGCTCTCGGCGCAGGTCTGCGACTGGGAAAAGAAAAAATAACGCACAAACGCACCGTCCTCCGCATATCCTGTAGGGATAACCTGCAAGCGGAGGGCGGTGTTTTATGTTTCGACGGCGGGGGATCTGTTTTTGGATCGGCATTGCGTGCGTGGTCACCGGGGTGTTCATCATTCTGGCGCTCGTGCTGCCGGCGGGATTCTGGTGGTTTGCGCTCGGCGGCGCGCTCATTGCGGCAGGTGTGTGGCTGCTGCGGTGCTGACGGCGGCATAAGCGCCATTCGCCCGGCATAAGGATGTACAAAAACGATAAGGAGCACATCTTTATGGAACTACAACTGGGTAAGCAGGAGCACAGAATGTATACGCGGATCTTTGACCGCATCGGGGAGGAGACGTGCAGTGTGGACGCCGTCGTGCCCGACGCGCTCGGCGACCTCAGTGCGCTCGTGGTCACTGAGGGCACGTTCTGCCTTTGGAATCTCGCGTTTTCGGACAAGAGCGCACAGATCGAGGGCTGCGTTGCAGCAGACGTTGTCTATACCGAAGAAAACGGCGCGCTGCGCAGCTTTCCCGTGGAGCTGCCGGTCAAGGTGCATATGAGCGGCGACACGCTCTCAGAGGACGTGCGCCCCTGGCTGCGCTGCACGCTCGCGGCGCTGGATGCGCGCGCGGTCAATTCCCGCAAGGTGCGCGTGACGGCGCGGCTGAGTCTGTGCCTGCGCGCCTACCGGGAGACGGAGCTCACGCTCACGGAGCGCATCGAGAGTGACGGCGGTGCCGTGTTCACGCATACAGAGCCGTTGTGCGTGCACGTGCCGGTGGCCGTGGAGGAACAGACGTTCACCGCAACGCAAATGCATCGCTTTTCCGCCGGACAGCCGGAAACTGACCGCCTGTTGTGCCATGCGGAGACGGTGCTGCTCGACGAGGTGCACATCGCCGACGGGCGCGCGGTTGTGCAGGGGCGCGTGTGCACGTCGGTCAGCTATTTGCAGCAGGGGCAGTCCTGTCCGGTCGCTGAGACGTTTGAGACACCGTTTTCGCAGCTGCTCGACTGTCCGGCGGATACCGAGCCCTGTCTGGTGCAGGCAAGCGTCAGCCTGACAGCTGCCTATCTGAACGTGAGCACCGCAGCCGACGGTGCGACGCTGGAGGCGGAATACCATCTGGTCGCGCAGGCGGTGTGCTTTGGTGAGGTTGCAGCGGAGTGTGTGACGGATGCTTACTGCAATACCGCGCAGCTGCAGCTCGAATGGGAGACGATCCCGGCCGGAACGGTGCAGCAGGCAGAGCCGCTGCATCTTGCTGCTGAGGGCGTGATCGCGTGCGATGCCGCCGCGCTGACGGTGCGCGCGCAGCGAGCTGAGCTCTGCGGCGCTGCGTCCGATGGCTGCGATGTGCTTGTGCGTTTGCTCGTGACGGACGCCGAGCAGCACGTTTCCTGCTTGGAGAAACGGCTGCACCTGCAGTTTGAGACCGGCGGCGCGCGGGGAGAGCTGCTGTATGCGCTGCCGGAAACGCCGACGGTTACCGCAACGGCAGACGGTTTTCAGCTGCGTGCAGCGGTCACGGTCAGTGTGGCGCGGTTTTGTCCGTCTGAGTTCCGGCAGGTCACCGGCGTGACGGTGCAGGAACGCGTCTGCCCGTATGCAGCCGTGCCGTCGCTGACGATCGTTCGTTGGAATGGGGAAGACCTATGGCAGCTCTCGAAGCGTTACTGCTCCAGTGAGCGCTGCATCCGCGAGACGAACGGCCTCTTGGATGACGACGTACCGGTCGAACTGCCGCAATATCTCCTCATCCCCAAGACGGAGGCGTAGTTTTCGCGCAAAAATGCGGATTTTCCTTGCCACGCGGCTCTGTTTGTGTTAAAATGTTCAAAGCATTTTAGCAAGAGGAGTTGTAACTATGTCCGGACATTCCAAGTGGCATAACATACAGAAAACCAAAGGCGCGCAGGATGCCAAGCGTGCGCAGGCGTTCACGAAGATCGCCCGCGAGATGATCGTGGCCGTCAAAGAGGGCGGCAGCGGCGACCCCAATAACAATTCCCGCCTCGCAGCTGTCATTGCAAAGGCGAAGGCCGCCAACATGCCGAACGATAATATTAAGCGCACGATCGATAAGGCGCTCGGCTCCGGTAACACGGATAACTACGAGTCCATTACCTACGAAGGCTATGGCCCGTCTGGTGTCGCCATCATCGTTGAAACGATGACTGACAACCGCAACCGCACCGCCTCCGAGGTGCGCCATTACTTTGATAAGTACGGCGGAAACATGGGCGCGACCGGCTGCGTGTCGTGGTCGTTTGACAAAAAGGGCGTCATCGTCATCAATGATGAAGATCAGGAGCTCGAGGAAGACAAGGTCATGGAGGATGCGCTCGAAGCCGGTGCAGCCGACTTTGCGCCCGACGAGGGTGTCTACACGGTCTACACTGATCCCGATGATGTGGCTTCGGTGGCCGAGGCGCTCACGAATGACGGCTATGAGCTGCTGAGCGCGCAGGCAGAGATGGTGCCGCAGAACACCATCAAGCTTACCGACGAGGGCGACATCAAGAATCTCCAGAAGATGCTCGATATGTTCGAGGACAACGACGATGTCCAGAACGTCTGGCACAACTGGGAAGAGTGAGCGCCTGTTTCTGTTTTATCAGCTTTATCAGCGATCGTGATGGAGAGATTTTAGTATCTCTCCATCACTTTTGCCTTTCTGGGCGAATCCTACGCAGCGGGTGAAATGCAGGCACTGCATTTCACCCGCTTTTTACACGGTTTTGGTGTCGGTCTTGACCGGGATGTGCTATGCTGTCCCCAAAACATCGGGGAGGTTGCTGCGTGAAACGGATACGATTTTGGGACAGTGTTTCGACGATTCTGGTTTTATTTGGCTTTGCCTTATACGGCAGCAGCTGCTGGTATGGCGTCCGGGCGCTGGTATATGCAGCGCTTGGGTGCGTCATAGCCGGTGTGATCATCGCCCTGTGTACGCAGCGCTGTCCGTTCTGCCGCCGCTACCTTGGTATGATGTTTTTCTCCGGCAAAAAGACGTACTGTCCGCACTGCGGCAGTGACGTGCGTGCGGACAGAAACATTTGACAGCGCCGTTATTTTCCGCTATGCTGGTCACATAACGGTGTGAAAGCGGGGGATACCATGAAGCTTGGTCTGTGCCAGATGCCGGTCACGGCGTCGCAGCAGGAGAATCACGCGGCCATGCGCCGCTATGTGCGCGATGCCGCCGCTGCCGGCTGTGATCTGGTCGTGCTGCCGGAGATGTGGTGCTGCCCATATAACAACGCGGCGTTTGTTGAATACGCCGAGCCGCAGGGCGGCCAGACGTGGCAGCTGCTGCGCGACACTGCGCGGGAATGCTGCGTTTGGCTCGTCGCGGGCTCTGTTCCGGAGCGGGACGGGGATGCGATCTACAACACCTGCTATGTCTTTGACCCGAACGGGACGCAGCAGGCAAAGCACCGCAAGGTGCACCTGCTGTCTCTTATACACATCTCCGAGCCCACGAGACTCGACGTCATCTCG
>OWIO01002513.1_pt1 | contig 11748 bp, 16 predicted proteins | sample 1733011 | NCBI WGS metagenome assembly OWIO01 (sample SAMN05065779, study PRJEB22554) | human gut metagenome | biome: ENVO:2100002; feature: ENVO:00000062; material: ENVO:00002003 | host: Homo sapiens | place: USA | reverse complement strand
CAATAATGCACCTATTAATGTGATAAAATAGTGATATATTATCATTGTGAAATAGCGATATATTATCATTGTAAAATAGTGATATATTATCATTGTAAAATAGTGATATATCGTCTTGTACATGGGCACGATAAAATATGAACACGAAAATTAAAATGTTCACAATTTGCATGTTTATAAATATCGCGCTATATGGTATAATAAGTCATCGGTTGGAGATAGACAACCGGAATAATTTGGGTGGCGGCCGACGCTAAGGAGATCGCAAAAAATGAAGGTAGAAATCAAAGGCAGAGTACGGACGGATGGACACGTATACCGGATATCGGATGAGACAATTATTAGAACCTACGCCGACAATGACTGCCGCAAATCAGACGTCGCAAAAATGTGGTTAATGCTCAAAAATTTTAGCGACGATCTTGAGGGCGTCGCAAAAAAATGTGAAAGAGTATATAGCGACGACCTACCTATACAAGGCATTATGGATATTGTCAACATGTTAATGGCATTTGCACACCAAATTGAGCCTTATGCGTGTATGGACATCTTAGCGTTTGACGAGACATCAATGGCTCCTACTGATGTTATAATTTGCACATCTAATTATATTATTAGCATTTTGGACGAGTAATTTTAATATGTCCGGCGAGAGCAAACCCTCTCGCCGGACATAATAAAAAAACAATAATGTTTACAATTTGTTAATTACCAATTCACAGATTGTTCACATTTGAAGGGAGGTGATATAGTGTCGGCTAAAGATAAAATTTTAGAAATAATGGAAAATTATATACACAATGTGATAACGAATCAAGTTGATTTTTTGGGGAACCTATCAAATATTTCTGCGACAATACCCCCCACCCGCCCACTCTCTATTAACTATCTTAAAAGCCTAATATATGTCAACGAAGTAAAAGATGTTTTTTCGGACACAATATTGAAGCTAAAAGAAATTGAATTAAAGTTAAAAGGAGAATAAAATGCTTAAATTAAACGAAATTAAAAAAGCGATTAGCCCTTACGGATTTAAAATGAGAAATGGTTATGACGACTATGTAAATACAGGTATCATCAACGGAGCGTTAGAAACAAAAAATGGTCACGAATTTATTTTTAATTTAAATATCGAAAGAGTAATTAAATCTGGAGAATTTAATTATGAGGTAAATATTGATGGAATTAAATTCGATTGATAAATACACTGGGTTAACATTATTGTGTGTTAGTTTAAAAAATAACATTAAAGAGTTGTTGGAGGAAATGAAAAAACTAAAGTTAAATAATTACGAAGATTTATTTGTAAACCGTTGACAGGTATTTTGATATACTTGACAATATACTTTATAATTACAAAGGAGAATTTGAAAATGCTTAAAACTGTTTATGATGCAAATGTTGCTATTGAAAATTATGATTTTAAAAAGCTCGTTGAAGTTGAGAATCAAACCATCCAGATTTTAACTATTAAATTTGCGGGTAGAGATGAGTCTGGTTTTAAGTATTGGGGACTGTGCAAATATCCCGAAGACACGGAAAATAAAAATCTTTTTAGATTGATGTTTCCTGTCGCGTTTAACCGACTTGTAAATGAGGCCATTAACAAAAAGCAAGTCAACATCGACAAAGTTAATGAAAATGTTGTTTTCAAATCTGCAATTTCCTCTAATGGGAGCATCTATTGGAGTTACGAATTTATTTAATGAATCTGTTAAGCGGGCGGTTAAGCCGCCCGCTTTACTTATAAGAAAGGTGTTGTAATTTATGTCTATTACCGATGAAGAATATATTAAAATGCAAGATTTATTTATAAAAAAGCGTCTAAAATTTGTAGAAAGTATGCCGTTTTTATATTTTACAGATAATGTTACGATTAAAGCAAGACCTATTTATTCTCAAATTTTTGGGGCCAGATATTATACAGACCCTAAAATATATGTTTCTGAAAAATCAAAAGAAAAGGCATACTATAGAATGAAAGAAGAAGTTGAAGCAAAAAATTATGGTGAATATATATTATCTAAACGTGAAGAAGGATTTAGAGAATACGTAAAAAATGCTATGGGTCGATATGCTGGACTTACAATTATAAATTATAATAAATTAACAACGGAACAAAAATTACTTGTTCTTTTTAACACCGATATTTTTAAGACAATAGGGTCTCCAGATAAAAATACAATGGGTGACGTATTTGATGACATCAAAGGATTATTCGATTGGGCAAAGTCTCAAACAAAATGACGTGATATTTGTAGCAGATTTTGAAACATCAAAAAATGAAAATAAAACGTGGGTTTATTTATGGTCTGTCTCACCACTTAATTCAGATATTTTTTATAACGGATACGATATTGCGTCATTTATAAAATTCATTCGCGAACATACAGGTAGATATTATTTTCATAATGCAAAATTTGACGTGTCATTTATCATATCATTTTTATTAAAAAACGGTTTTATTTACAGTGAAAAGAAAACACCAAATTCTATTCAGACTTTATATTCTGGAAACGGGAATTTTTATAGTTGTAAAATTAACTTTTCTTATACTGATAAAAGAAATAAAAAAATAAATTCGTCAACTATACTTGACTCGCAAAAACTTTTAATATCGTCAGTTGAACAAATAGCAAATGATTTTAAATTACCTATTAAAAAGTTAAAAATAGACTATAATAAAGTAATATTGGAAAACTCTAAAATAGATAAAGAATTTATAGAATATGTAAACCGTGACGTAGAAATAGTTAAGATTGCGTTAAAAGATTTTTTGCTGTTTGGTGACAAAATAACAATAGCGTCTAACGCGTTGAATAGATATAAATTATTAACACAAGATTTTGAAAAGTTATTTCCTATTTTATCGTTCCAAGATGATGAATATTTGCGAAAATCTTATAAGGGTGGTTTTTGTTGGAAACACCCTAAAATAAGAGACGTCGGAAAAGGATTAGTTTTTGATGTAAATTCTTTATACCCGTACGTTATGTACACAAAATTATTGCCTTGCTATAAACCTATATACGCAAAAGGCGAATTAAAATTTATGGATAATTTTCCTTTATTTATACAACATATAAAAATTTCTTGCCATATAAAAAAAGATAAAATACCTTGTATACAACTAAAACATAACTTTAGATATGCAGAGAACCAATATTTAGACGAAATAGATTATCCAGAAGATTTATATGTTACAAATATAGATTTAACGTTAATAAAAGAACAATATGATATAGATTATATTGATTATATTGACGGTTATTATTTTAAAGGTAAGTATAATTTATTTAAAGATTATATAGACTATTTTATGGATTTAAAATATAACGGCAATCCATCCGAAAGAGCTATTGCGAAAAGGTACCTTAATAGTTTGTACGGTAAATTTGGGAAAAACCCAGTGTCAACAAGAAAAATACCGTATATTGAAAACGATATCCTTAAATTTCATACAACAGACTTAGAGATATCAAACCCGATATATGTTGCTATGGCGTCGTTTATTACTTCTTATGCCCGTGAAAAAACAATAAGAACTGCACAAAAATTTTATTGTGATGATTTATCAAAAAACAGATTTATTTATTCGGACACTGATAGTATACATATTTTAGGACACGAGATACCAAATTTAGATATAGACGATAAAAAATTAGGGTATTGGAAGCTAGAAAATAAATTTTATAAAGGGAGATTTATAAGACAAAAAACATATTATGAAATTTCTGGAAAAGAACATACTATAAAATGCGCCGGAATGTCTGATAAAATGAAAAGTAAACTTTCTTTTAAAAAGTTTACGGAAGGTTACACAGATTTTAGGTTAAAACAAAAACAGCTTGACGGTGGAATTGCATTAGTTGACGAAATATTTACGATAAAATAATAAACGCAGTAGACGAGGGTTACCAGCCCCGAAGGCACGGTTTTACCCGTGGTACGCCTTCTTAATCGTCTACTGCGCCACAATTCCCGTAAAGGGAGATTGTCAAAATAATTCCGCAAACAACATTACACTATTTTCATTTTCATATTTTATTTTGTTTACCTCTAACATACCTTTTAAAAATTGTAAAATTTCTTTTGTAAATAATTGAATATTTGGCGAAAGCATTTTTATATCTTTTGTGTAAGATATACCATTTACTTTAGGTGTATCTGTGACATATATAAATTTATTTGTTTCCCAAACCGACACACAATTCATATTGTCTAAATAAATATTACATAAAAATGACATTTTCTTTCTATCTATTAAATTACCGGAAAAATCTTGTAAATAAGCATTACCTTTGACATATTCATTATATAAGTCATTTGTTTTTATTAAATTTCCAAATCTTGTATTTTCAAGAGTCGTTAGACGTTCAGTGTTTGCTTTTGCTTTATAAACAACGTAATCTTTTCCAAACGTGTATTCTTTGTCGGATACTTTAATGTTAAAAAATTCAAAAATTGGGTTTGTGTTTGAAATAGTATTTCCACACAATATCATTATTGTTTTATCTTCATTTCTATCTACAGTTATATATAGTTCAGACAGCAGTAAACCCTCATCTTTAAGGTATTTTTTTGTCGAACCGAATGGTATTATACAATCATCATAAAAAATATATTTATAACCAAAAAAATCATTATCTTTTAATGTTATAGAAGTAGATAACGGTATAAACACACCTGCTTCTTTACCGTCTATAATAATTTTATTTTTATTTTGTTTTATATCGTGTGTAGGATACTCATAATATGCTACTTTTTTACCCCAACCCACAGTGCGCTTAACATCTTCAACGGTTCTTTTTAACACGATAAATTTATGGCCGTTATCTATAAAATTTTTGTAAAGTAATTTAATGACACCATAAGTTTTTCCTGCATTTCTATCAGATAGCAACACGTTAAAAACTCTTTTGTATCCTAATATTTTATTTATATCAATATATTTATTTGACACACTCATAAATTTTATTCAGCATCTCCAAAATAATTTCATTAAATGATTTTTCTTCTGTCTCTAGACAATACTTAATTGCTTCCGCAATTCTTTCTTTATTATTATACATATATTTGGCGGTTGGGGTGTATGAATGAAAATTTATTTCTACCAACACAGGAATTAAACCGAGCTCATACGGTTCTCTAATTTCTCCAAGGCCAACAACAGGGTAATTTGATTCTGAAAATCCGTCTAATACAGATTTTGACCTATTAGATTTAATATCACAAAGATTATCTAATGTTTTAACAATTTTTTCAGCAAGTTTTTTAGATTCTGAACTTTTAGGATGATAGTAGCACACACAACCAGTACACTTTTTTTCCTCTTCAAACGCATTTGTGTGTATAGCGATATAGTGAGTACACCCCAGTTTTTTAGCTTCTTCTGGTCGACCGCTATAATCATTATTATTTTCCACAGACGCTTTAATATAATTATTTCCGTCAGCAATTATAGTGGCAATTTCTTTACAATACTGTTTTTCTGTGATATTATATTTTACCCATTTATTGTCGTGATTTGCATATGCAAGATAATATTTATTCATTATTGTCCAACCTTTCCAGTAATTTTGTTAAACTCTCTGAAATTTTGTTGAGTTCTGTACTCATATTATTAAATACACGATAAACTATAAATACAAGCAATCCCGTTGTAACAGATTTATCTAAAATGTTAATAATCCATTCTTCCATTAGTCAAACCTCACAAATGCGTCATTTGTTGTAGTGTTTCCAGCTTTATACACTATTGTTAATTCACCAAGCCATATGTTTGATGCTAATCCAGAGGGAATTGTAATAGTTGTCGCGCCTGTTCCCGTAGCGGAATCATATCCAATCTTAAACGGCCGCATAATGCCGGATGATGTCTTTAAAACTAAATTTCCAGACGCACCTTGCCAGAAAGAAGTAATATATATTTTTTGTGTTTTATATATTCCTGAGCCCGGGCCTTGTGACGGCAACAAAATATTAAGGGTGTCAACAGGGATATTCGTCGTGACATAATAATTATAATGTGCAGAAGGTATTTGCCAAGTGTCTGTGGTATCTACTACCACATATTTTAGATTTTCTAAAGCATTTATTTTATCAGAATACCCGTTAACTTTAGCTTCAATAATAGTATAATCTACTTGCAAATCTTCTAATTGGCTCTCAAAGGCGGTATAGTTACTTTGTAAAGTGCTTATATTTGCGGTGTTCGTATTTACTTTTGTATTTAACCCTGTAAATTCGGACTGCAAATCTCCAAGCGTTTTAGTAATACTTTCGTCATAATCTTGTAAATTTTTAATATCAGCTTTAATTGCTATAATTTCATTTCCTTGTGTGGATATAATACCAGACAAAGATGTCACATCTGATTTTACTTGAGCCATATCTGCGCTTAATGCTTGTGTTGCGCTTTCCAAAACCGATACTCTATTAGATATTGATGTTATATTTTGATTTATTGTGACTATGCTTGAATTTATAGTTGTAATTTTTGTGTTTATAGAATCAATATCATTTTTAATTTCAGCGAATTCTAATCTGTATGCTTCAAGTGTATCTGATATTCCGTCAATTTCCACGCTAATACTCTGAATTTGAGTTTTTATATTCGCAACGTCTGTTTTCAACGTAGTAATATCATCTGCATTATCGTTAATTGCTGGAATAAGTTCATCGTTTATAAAATCTACATGTCTTTTAAGTAATCTTAAAACTGTATAAACATCTTCTTCCCATATAGTTGGCAAAGTACTAACAACTTTAGACATTAAAACACCCCCATAAACAAATCTTCAAATAAAGTTGCATACCAATAATATATTTCTTTTAATTCTTGCCTATCATTAAGCGCCTTAGAATAATCATAAATTTGTGTTATTGTGTATGATTCATTATCTGTATAATTATCTAATCTTTTATTGTTAGTAGATTTTGTTTTATCGTTAGATTGTGTTGATACACCAGTCTCGGAAATACCCATATTTTCTGATATATTTCTATTGTTAATATTAGTGGCATATTGTGTAGATGAGGTTCCAAGTACACTTTCGGGTGTATCCAAATATCTATCACCAATATTTCCAGTTTTCGTTGTATCTGTATTGTGTGACGTAAGACTAAAATCTATTGTTTCGTCTACAGATTCTGAGCCCGTATCCGTTATAGTTCTATCGTGATTATTTTCTCCATCTTTAGTTGTTTTACTACCGATAAAATTATTGTCGTAAAAGACATCTAAAAGTTCGTTTAATTTTTTAAGGTTAAGAAAAAATAATGCTGTGAACTGTTGCTTAAAATACCACGGTGTTTCAATTCCAATTTCTCTATATCTATACATATTCAAAATTGTATTTTGTAATTCTTCTTTATCACCGGTCAAATTTTGCGGGTGAAGATTATAGTCAAAATCAAACAGATTCATTCCGTTGTCCAGTAGTTCCTGTAGCACTATTGTATACTTCGCCTTGATTTCGCTCATTATTCATCACCTTTTCCATTTGAGACTTAATAAAATTGTCTGTTACTTTAAGATAAGGTTCAACACTCCAACCGTATTTTTTATTCATCTGTTCAGCCGCATATTTTCGCATATCATAAGATGAAACAGCGTTCATAAACAAAAAATCGTTATAAGAGTTAACCTCATCCAAAAGTAATCTTTCACGCTTTTCATAAGTTTGTGCTCTAATCCCCAAAAAGGAACAAAATTCTGCTATCACTTGATTCTTCAATAAAAACAAATCATTTGCAAAATAATCAATTTTAATTTGCATAAGGTCAAGTGAATCTTTAATAGCATCTTTTGTTTTTTCAGATACCATAACAAAAGGGTTGTTTTCAGATACTTCCTTAAATAAATTTTTTAGTGTAAGAATAGTTTTTTCGGACGCTTTAATAATATACGGTCGTTTTATAGTATAAATTTGAGTGTCAATAGCTCTATCTATTTCTGTTATAATTTGGGAATACCATTTTACAATTTCAAACGTGGGTGACGACGAATAATTATTTCTAACTAAAACCCCGTTGCCGTTTACAACATCAACATTTATTTTTTTCCAAACATTATAACCAAATACGTAAAAATATACATATTCAAAATATACGTTTAATTTTTCGACAGGTGCGGCAGGCAGACAAAGATAACCAAATTCATCATCATCATACACTACCGCATAACCATAATAGTATAAATTGCGCTCCAAAATTCTTTCTGGAATTGTTTCTGGCAAACCTTTCCAACCATATTGATTTAATGCAATATTTTCATACCGTATATAGTTTATATCATTTTTCACAATATTCTTTATTTGTTCTGGAGTTTTCTTTACAAAACTATTCAACTATCACACCTCAGCATTTTCATTTGTATAATTATAAAGTCTAAAACGTCCAGCTGTATTTGAATTATAATGCCATATCCTTACTCCATTTTCAAATATATTTCTAAGTTTTTCATAAGCGGCAACAGACAAACCTTCATTATCCGGAAAATTTCTATCGACATTAAGACCGTTTAATTTCAAATAATTAAAATAAAATCTCGTGTTAACGACCGGAAATTTAATTTTATTGCAACTATATCCAAACATATACAAATAGTCATATATTGCTGTTCTTACGTCGTCGGCGCAAGTAAATTCTGCCTCTAATAATCTTCCACCGCTTAAAACGCCATAATCAAAATTACCGTCAGAATTAGATGTCTGAAATGATTCTATCGCATTTTTAGAATCTTCAACTTTTGCATTTTCGGTAGCTATATTAGAGACACTGCTCACTAAACTTTGTACACCTTTTACAGCAGAAAATGGCATATAAGCAGGATTGATAGAAGTTAAAAAAGCTCCAGAAGCCATTGACGCAAACGTATTAAATAAAGAAGCAAAATAACTAACCTGTATTTGATTTTGATGTGACGCAAGATACATCCCGTCCGTATCAGTAAGTGTAGGAAGTTGAGAAAAACTATTGTCTGAAACACCATAGTATTTTATAGAATCTGAGCCATAAAAATCTGTTTCGTACATACCATAACTATAAAGCAAATATGACACCGTTCTATTCGCAGAACCAGATATATAATAATTTATCGAAGAATTAGAGTTAAGATATTCGTTTTTAATGTCAATTTTTTGGTTGTGAGAAACAAAAATATGTTTGTAAAACTGAGAAGAAAACATTTTACTTTCATTTGCTATATCTCTAACCGATAAATACGAATAATCGGGTTTAGTTACACTACTAATTTTTTTCAAAGAAACATATCTACGTTGAGGGGAAGAAGTATAAATAGATATACAATCTCCTATACCAGAAATATTTTCAGAATACAAAAAAATATGATAATTTCCTTGTTCGTCTGATGATAAACCTACATTAGATATAGAGTTTGGTAAATACGGAATAACATAAACATTTTTTATATTTACGTTTGAGACATCGTATCCTTTACCGCCAAAATTAGACGCTGAAAAAGATATATCTTTATTATTTCTGTCATAAAACAATTTACCGTCATAAGTCCAAGGTTTACAATATATATTAAACGAATCTTCTGTGACATATAAAAACAATACATAGCAGCACTCCATAACTCCAGCTAAAGTGCTTTGTTTTACAGTATTTATAGAAACAGGATGTTCTAAAGAGACATTAAAACCCTCGTCAGTGTCAGACCATATTGGATTTCCGTTAGAATCCCATCGATTTTGATGTTCTCTAACAACATAATTATTGCTAAACGACCATTTAATATTCAAAGGATAAGTGTTCCAATAATCAAGTTCAATATCCAAAAAACAAGATGTAATAGTGTTATACCTTTTATCTGTCACAAAGAAAAAATAATTATAATCTCCATTACTCACAAAAATATAATTTGTGTTTGAAATAATATCGCTATCTAACGCATAATTAACAACAATATAACTATCATTCTTCTTCACATATTGGAAATTTTGAATTGTGGCGACAGCTTTACTTGTAAAATATGTAGTCTGTTGATTTGATGTTTCAAAATCTATCACATCTTCATACCTATTATTGAAATCAACTTTACAAAGTCTAACTGTCGCCATAATTCACACCAACCTTAAATAATATCAGTAGTAGATTTAATATCGGGTTCCGTAGTAGTCACAGTAATGTTATTTCCCGGCATAACAAACGATTTAGTCGAAGTTACATCAAGCGTAATATATGCACTATCTTCACCTGTGACAGTATCAGTATATACAATATATACATTTCCAGACGTAGGAGCAGTAATATTGATTACGGTACCTTCCGTCGCAGAAGTTTTATCGGTTGTTACACCGTTTACTCTAATAGTATATTCGGATGTGTTATCGTAAATTCGTGCGGCATTATATGCATTATAATATGTAAATGCATATTTCAAATACATAAATACATTATAATAGCCACCGCCTACAGGAACAAGAATAGAATTACTATTCATAATCTGCTTATGGATGTTAAAGAAATTCCTGTCTACACAAAGAGCAAGAGTTCCATCCATAATAGACCCGAACGGCTGTTCCTCGTCAATAACGAGAATCTTATCTCTAATTTCCACTTCTGAAATATTAAAAGCGGCAGAAAGAGACTTAACCCCCATTGCATTAAAAACAGAAGGTCTAACAAGAACAAAAATATCGTCGTTAAAGCTCTTGTTAATTACACCATCTTTATTATATTTCTGAGAAGGTCTACTAAAATTAAAAACCAAATCCTTAATAGTTTGAATAAGATTGTCAGAGTTTTCCTTAGAAGTGGGTGCGGCAAGACCAGTAGAATAATACGAATTATTCAAATACGCCTTAGAACAAAGCTCTTTACAAGCCAAATACAAATCAAGATTTGCAGAATTAGGAAGCACAGATGTAATCTGAGAAAGCACTTGATTCATATTGGTAATATTTAAAAATGCGCTCCTTGCCTGCGCATCAGAGACTGTAATTCCGTATTCTTTTTCAAAATTAAACGAGTTATAAGAGGATGATACAGGTGGTGTTTTTCTGGAAAGTGAAACGGCACCATTATCGTTATAAGTAGGCGTAGAACCGTCGATAACTCCAACAAAAGTTCTTTCAATAAATTCGCCGACAGGAACGTCAGACTTAAAAAACGGCTGAAAAGGATTATCGTCTGCATTATATTTAGTAGAATAAACAAACTGTTCAGAAATTTTAGAGAGCATCCCAAGAAAAGCATTTGTATCATCTTGATTCAAAGTCTGGCCAAGATTATAAAAATTCTCTTTTGTAATTTCGGGCATTCTCTCATCCCATCCAAGATGCTGAGCAATACCATTCAAAACTGCATAGTTAATAGGCATAATTTTCAAATCCTTTCAAAAATCATTTTCGCAAGTTCTTCAATAGGAGTTTCTTTCTTTTCATCTCCATTAGCGACACCCATCAATAACATACCGTTAGTTTCTTTAAGTGTTTCATTTCTTGCTTTAAGGTCTGTAATTTGTTCAAGTAGATTATTCACCTTAGTTGCAAGCTCAGAATTTGCTTTTTTAAGTTCGTCAATGATAGAATCTTTTTCATTAAATTCTTGTTCATTTTGTGACACATTTTCGTTTTCATTTTCCATTTATATCATCTCCTTTATTTAAGTCTATCATAAAAAACATTAAAAATTGTTAATAATTTGTAACTTAATTGTAAACAATTTTGGCTGTCTCTTATACACATCTGACGCTGCCGACGATACTCCTTGTGTAGA
>OWIO01002510.1_pt1 | contig 11759 bp, 10 predicted proteins | sample 1733011 | NCBI WGS metagenome assembly OWIO01 (sample SAMN05065779, study PRJEB22554) | human gut metagenome | biome: ENVO:2100002; feature: ENVO:00000062; material: ENVO:00002003 | host: Homo sapiens | place: USA | reverse complement strand
TGACGTCGAGTCTCGTGGGCTCGGAGATGTGTATAAGAGACAGGGAAGGGGCGGACGCAGGTGCAGACGCATCAGGCGCTGCCGCCGCAGAAGGTGGTGTGGTGAATGAAGACCGGGGTGTGGATTTCGCTGATTCTGCTTGCGCTGACGATTGGGCTGGGCGTGTGGAGCGGGGAAGAGGTGCGCGCGCTGTCCGAGGAATACGTGGCGAGCGCTGAAGAACTGCGGACACTCGCGGAAGCGGAGAATTGGACGGGCGCGGAGGCTGCGCTGCAAAAATGCCAGAGCGTGTGGAAACAAAAAGTGCCGTGGCTGCAAACGCTCATCAATCATGATGATGTGGATGCAGTGACCACGGCACTGAAAAAAATCGAAGCAGGGATTTCGTCGCGCGAACTGCCCTTGTGTCTGGAGGCGTGCGCCGAATTGGGGGAACACGCCGAGCATCTGTATCACCGCGATGCGCTGACATTGGGCAATGTGTTGTAAGCACCACGGGTGCTTCATGGCTAAACACGCGGACACAGCATGAAGAAGTCACCCACTCAATCGCGCGAAAGGGTCAAGGGACAACGTCCCTTGCAGAGGCGAAATCCTTTACGTTCCCGACTGCACGGTAATCAAGTGAATTTCCGGCTGGCAGAATAACCGCGCCGGGAAGCCTGTTGTGCCGACGCCACGCGAAATCAGCAGCCACGAACGGTTCTCCAGCAAAAGACCGCTCTCGTAGCGCGACGGTACGCCGTTGAAGTTGAACGCTTCTTCCAGAAACGGAATCTGCCCGCCGTGCGTGTGCCCGAACAGCCCCAAATCAAACCAGTTCCCGCGTCCGTTGCTGTCTGTCAGGAGGAGCGAGGACGAAATCACCGACGGGTTGTGCGCCAGAAAGATGACGAAATCCTTCGAGTTGACTTGCGCCGCGACGTTTTTCGCATCGTCCATCTCCGTGCTGACGTCGTCGATGCCCGCAATGTAGATGTCGCTTGTGCCGATGCGCAGGGTCGCGACTTCGTTGCACAGCAGCGTCACCCCCGCTTTGGACATTTTGTTCCGCAGTGTGGATGGCTCCTCGCCCTTCTCCAACGGGCTGCGGTCGCATTCGCCCACGACGGCATATACCCCGTAGTTGCTTGAAATGCGCCGCGGCAGATTCTCGAAAAACGCCGCCGCTGACCACTTGTCGCGCGCGTAATCGCCGCCCAGCAGCACAATGTCCGCATTCAGCGCGTTGATGCGGTTGATGAGCGACGATAGCCGCGCGTCCGAAAACATCTGTGTCCCGTAGTGGATGTCGGAGACGTAGACGATGCGCAGCTGCCCAATGCTCGCAGGCAAATCCTCGCAGGTGATGGCGGTCTGCGTCGTCCGCAAGGTGTACGGCTCGACAAACGGGTACAGCACGCACAGAATCAGCGCCAGAATTACCAGCCGCTTTGTCCACCGCCGCCGCTTCTCGCTCTGCGGCTGATACGCGCCCGCCCGCTGGGAGACATAGGGTTCGTCGTTGTCGCCGGGAAAGAGCCAGCTTTTGCGCATGGCGGAAACCTCCTTTGTCGGGGGGACATCATCAAAACAGCTTCGGAAACAATCAACGATGGGAGCGGAAACTGAAGGGTGGAGGGGTAATCGGAACCCCTCCTCGCGCCTGCAGACCCGAAATCCCTGCTTACGCCAGCAGCAGCATCAGCGGCAGCGTCAAAATCGAGAATGCTGTTGACAGCGCCACTCCGCGCGATGCCAGCGAATTGTCGCAGTGGTACATCTCGCTCTGCATGGCCGTCGTCGCCGCGCAGGGCATGGCGGTGCAAATGTATAGCACGCTCACCACCGCCGCGGGCAGACCTGTGAAGCGCAGCAGCAGCACCGCCGCTGGGAAGATAATCAGCCGCAGCGCACACGCCAGCAGTAGCTTCCAGTCCTGCAGGTGTGCGAAGCGAAGATCAATCAGCCGCGCCCCGATGACGAACATAGCAAGCGGCGTCGTCACATTGCCCATCATCGACAGCGCGTCGTTGATGAAACCTGGCAGCCGCCAGCCCGTCAGGAACAGCACAAGACCAACAAGCACCGCAATCAGCGACGGGTTTGTCAGCAGCTTCTTGGGCTGAATCGCGCTGATGCCGCCGAAGAAGAACGAGCCGAACGTCCAGCACATCAGGTTGAACGCGCCGACGAACACGACGGCGTAAATCAGCATATCCTCGCCCAGCGTTGCAATGACGACCGGGTAGCCCATGTAGGCGCTGTTGGACAGCATGGACAGGTTCGTCAGCACGCTGCGGCGCTCGTTCGGCTCGCTGCGGTAGAGGAAGTAGGCAATCAGCCCGCTCAGAATCATGATGGCAAGGCTGATGAAGAACACGAGAATCAGGTCATGAATCAGCTCCGGGCTGGCGTCCTTCTGCAAGCCGTAGAGCGTCAGGGCGGGGAGGGCGAAGTAGAGAACAATTTTGTTGAGCGTGGAAATGCCGTTTTCATCAACGAGCTTCCCCTTCGCCGAGAAGAAGCCGCAGAAAATCAGCAGAAACAGGGTGATAACCTGCAAAAAGACAGCCATAAATTACATCCTTTCTGAAATGCGTATTGACAAGCGCAAGTCGATATTGTACACTATTTCAGAAGAATGTCAAGGGAATCATAGCATATTTCCTTGAAAAATGGAGGAAGAAAAAATGGCTGATTTCCGCACCTTTGACCCCTGCAATCTGCTTGCGCCCGTTCCGGCGGTGATGGTTAGCTGCCGTGCGCCTGAAGCGGATGCCAAGCCCAATATCGTTACTGTCGCGTGGGTCGGCACGGTCAACAGCGAACCGCCGATGATGTCCATTTCGGTACGCGGAAACCGCTTCAGCCATGACCTGATTGCAAAGAGCGGCGAGTTTGTGGTGAATCTGGTGGATGAAACCCATTGCAAGGTGCTGGATTTCTGCGGTGTCCGGTCGGGGCGTGATGTGGACAAGTGGCAGGAGTGCCACCTTACGCCCATGCCCGCGCTGAACATGGATTATGCCCCCGCGATTGCCGAATGCCCGGCGTATCTGGCGTGCAAGGTAGTGCAGCAGCTGGAACTGGGCAGCCATACGATGTTCGTGGGCAAAATCGTCGGTGTGCAGGTGCGGGACGACCTGTTCGCGGCGGACGGTTCGCTGCATCTGGAAAAGGCGGGGCTGGTGACGTACACGCATGGCACATACCAGAAGGCGGCGGATGTGCTGGGCTTCTTCGGTTACTCCGTCGCGCGCCCGGAGGTACTCAAGCGGCGGATGGACGCGCTGACGAAGTAAATCCAATTCCAAGGGGGCAGAAGCCCTCTTTTTTGATGCGCTGTTTTTCTGCTGATTAGGCGTCTTGGCGGACGAGCATCTCCTTCAGCATGTCGATGACGATTTCGCCGGACGAGACGAGCAAATCCACCGTGCATGGTGTATCTTCCCATATAATATAGGAAGAAATTCGCTCAATGGCGCGAGTCCCAGTCCTCCCGCAGCATCGCCCACAGCTCCACGTCGTGGAAATTGCCCTTGTTGAACACCTTGCCGCGCAGTGTCCCTTCGTGGCGCATACCGCATTTTTCCATCACGCGCCCGCTGGCGGGGTTGTCGCACTCGTGCATCGCCTCGACGCGGTGGAGGCGCAGGACGGTGAAGCATTCGCGCAGCACTGCTGCCAGCGCTTCGGTCATCAGTCCGCCGTTCCAGCAGGAGCGGGCGAGCGAATAGCCGAGTTCCACCACGCTGTCCGCGTCGTTGTAACTCATGAAGCCAATCGTGCCGACGACGCGGTTCGTTTCGCGCAGCACGATGCCCCAGCTGGACGGCGCGCCGCTGTGATACTGGCTGATGATGTAGCGCAGGCAGCCGCGCGTATCCGCCATCGACTTGTGCGCATCCCAGAGAACATGCCGAGCGACTTCGGGGTCGCGGGAGTAAGCGAACATATCCGCCGCATCGCGCATCGTCAGCGGACGCAGGAGCAGCCGGCCTGGCGTCAGGCGCGGCAGGGACGCGAAGTAATCCGCTGCGGGAATCGGCTCATTCGGCGGATTGCGGTGGGAGAGCCATTGCCCCAGCTTTTCATACATGGCGGAAGAAACCTCCGATGATATGCGGCGAAAACGGCGCAAGCGGCACAGGGGGATTCCCTTGCTGACAGCCGACAACAAGCAGATACACACCCAGCGCCAGCATGAGCAGCATCAGCAGCAGAAAGAGAACATACAGGGGATGACGCTGCTTTTTTCCAGCCATAAAGCACCTCCGTCAGCGAAATTTTCCGAAAAAACGCGCAAAAATCCGTCCACACGATTGCATTTTGATGAAATATTTGTTACAATAAGCGTGGATGGAACAGAACGCGCGTTTCGCACGTTTATTGTTTGCAGGGTGCGGACAGCAGCTGCTGTACCATCAGGAGCGCCAGCGCGGTCTTGCCGTCGCGGAACGTGCCGTCCATCACCTTCTGTACCGCGTCGGAAAGCGGCATCCGCAGTGTGCAGACGAACTCATCCTCATCCGGATGCGTCTTTCCAGTGTGCAGCCCCGTCGCCAAGTAGAGGTGGATGCGCTCGTTGCAGAAGCCGGGGGTCGTCTCCAGCACGGTCAGCTTGCGCCAGTGGTCGGCGGTCAGCCCGGTTTCCTCGCTCAGCTCACGCTGGGCGCAGACGAACGGGTCTTCATCCACCCCATCGAGCTTGCCCGCCGGAATTTCCAGCGTCAAGCGGCCAACGGCGATGCGATGCTGGCGGACGAGAATCACGTTCCCGTCATCATCCAGCGCGACAATGCCCGCCGCGCCCGGATGGCACGCCACCTCGCGCAGGGCAGTTTCGCCGTTGGGCAGGCGCACATGCCAATGCTCAACGCGGATAATCTTGCCGGGGAAAACGACTTTCCCATCCAAATACTCTTCCGTCAGCTGCTTGTCGTCCATCATGGTCAATGTCCTCCTCAAACAATAGGATGATTTTCGCCATAGTGATTCGACAAGAGACGCAAAAAATCCTGCGAATCGCAAGGAAAAATGCGGCAGGGTGCGGAAGATTGACAAACCGCGCCGCTGCGGTATAATAGAATGGCATCAGGCCCGCAAAGGGCAGGAGCAAGGAGGAAACCCAACATGAGAAAATCCGGCGTCAAAGGTCTTGGCCGTCTGCTGTCTGTGCTGATGGTGGCGGCGCTGCTGATGACAACCGCGATGGTTCCGGCGCTGGCGCTGGATCGCTGGGAGGACGTCGTCGTGTCCGTCATTTGGACGGATTCGCAGGGACAGCAGCAGACAACGCAGGCGTTCCCCGTGCCTGACAGCGCGGAACATGCGTATTGGGCGACGCTGGATGCGTCCGCCCTTTTCAGCACGGTTCAGGTGCAGGTTGTATCGTCTGACCCGGCGTATACTTTCTACTTGAAAGATTATGCGTCGGAAATCATGTGGACGCAGGATGCGACTGCCCTTGACCCGATGTATTCGTATGAAGTGGATTATTACTGCAACAGCGTCTATGAAGGGATGTTCCCGTTGTACCTCTCGTCGCAGGGGATGCCTGAAACGCCCGCGCAGGAGAGCGTCAACGTGCCGGTGTACTATGTAACGGAGGATGGCCAGCAGCTGGATTTCCAGTACGCAAGCTGCCTGACGAACGCGACTACCCAAGTGTACGCAAATTCCAGTGTTGTGCCGTGGGATTATCTGCTTGTCAAACCTGCGTCCGGCGTGGTGGATGTGTTTGTGGACAGCATGGGCAACGCGTCGCCGAGCGAGGTGCGCTTTGTCTACGCCGTGCCGGAGCAGCCGACCGAAGCGCCGACGGAAGTGCCCACCGAAGCCCCGACCGAGCCGCCCGTCATTCAGGCGGAAGTGACCGTGCTGTATCAGCTGGATGACAACGGCACGATTCTGGACACGCAGTATGTGACGCTGAATCAGGGCGACAACTATGTCACCGCCAATAGCGCGATGACTGCTGGGTATCAGCTTGTCGGCGAGGACACGGTGCATGTGTGGGTGGACAACGGCGGCACGGCGAGCGTGAATCCCGTTGTGTTCCACTATGCCACGCCGCAGCCGGTAACATCCAACATCGACGTGTTCTACTATCACGAGAACGGCACGCTGCTGGACCAGCAGTCGCAGCCGCTGACCGAGGGCGTGAACTACATCTATGCCGCCAGCGACCGCGTGGGCGGGTACGACCTCATCAGCGAAAATCCGCAGACGGTCACGTTGCGTCCTGACGGCACGACCGACTTGGCGAGTGTGTCCTTCTTCTATGCCGACCCGCAGCCGACCGAAGTGGACGTGCCCGTGCACTACCTCAATTCCGAGGGTGAGCCTGTTGCGATGGACGACACGCTGACGCTGGGCGAGGGGACGCACCTTGTGACGGCGAATCCGCAGGGCATGGCGGACGGCTATGTGCCGATGCCCGGCACGGAAAGCACGGTGGAAGTGAACGTTTCCGGCGGTATCGCGACGCCGAGCGAGGTGTATTTCTACTATTATATTCCCACGACGGAAGCACCCGCAACCGAAGCGCCGACCGATACCCCCGCACCGACGGACACCCCCGCCCCGCAGACGATGCCGGTGGCGATTCACTACTTCGACATGAGCGGCGTGGAAATTGCCGACCCGGTGGTGAAGGAACTGCTGCCGGGGACGTATCCGATGATTCCGGAGCGCGAAATCCCAGGTTACGAGCTGGACAGCACCCTGACGCAGTTTGACCTGACGGTGGATGCGAACGGCACGCTGTACATGGACGGCGAAGAAATTCCGGCGGATGCGGTCGGATTCTACTATCACCCGGTGCAGACTCCGACGGATGTTCCCGCGACGGACGTGCCGACGGACACGCCTGCACCCGCAACGGACGTGCCTGCAACGGACATTCCGGCGACGGACGCGCCGACCGATACCCCCGCGCCCGCGCAGCAGTTCGTGACCGTCACCATCCGCTACTACAACACGCTTGGCGAGGAGATTGCCGACGCAAGCGTGGCGGAGCTGATGCCGGGAACGTACCACGTCACGCCAGCGTATGACAGCATTCCCGGCTACGAACTGGAAAGCAGCTGGACGTCGTTCGAACTGACGATTTACGCGGACGGCACCATTGCCATCAACGGTGACGAAGCGACGGCGGAAGACCTTGCGTTCTACTATCGCCCGGTTCAAAGCGCTGCGACGGATGTTCCCGTGACCGAAGCGCCCACGAATACGCCGATCCCGACCGAAACGCCGACCACTGCGCCCACTGAAGCGCCGATTCCCGTCGGGCAGCCGGTCAACCGCTACGCGACCATCAACGGCAATCGAGTGGCGTTCCGCAGTGAGCCCTCGACCAGCAAGAGCAACACGGTCATCAAGCGCTTGGCGAATGGCTCGAACGTCTACGTCGTCAACGAAATGCTGAATGACAAGGGCGAACGGTGGAGCGTCGTCATGGTGGATGGACAGAGCGGCTACATCATGAGCGAATACCTGAACATCATGACGCAGGCGGAAAGCGACGCGTATGCCGCATCCACCGGCGCAACGCCTGTGCCGACGGCAACGCCGATTCCGACCAACACGCCGGTTCCGACCGAGACCCCGACGGCGATTCCGACCGAAATTCCGACGGAAGTGCCGACGGCAACCCCGACCGCCGCGCCGCAGAACGCGACCATCACCATCCAGTATCTGGACAGCTACGGCAGCCCGGTGGCGAACGCGCAATCGATGACGCTCGCCCCCGGCACATACACCCTGCGCCCGATGCCGACGAATTTGCGGGATGGATATGAGCTGATTCCCGGCAGCGAGCAAATCACCCTGACTGTTTTCCAAGACGGCACGCTGAGCATGGATGCGGCGGATATTGCCTTCTGGTATCGTCAGGTGGCGACCGCCGCGCCGACGCAGACCCCGACCGAGGCTCCGACCCCGACGCCGACCGCTGTGCCGTATGAGGGATATGCCGTCACTACGCGCGAAACCGAAATGCGCACCGGCATCGGCACGGGCAACTACGTTATGGCGACGCTGCAGGCGAATGTGCTGGTGTATGTGAATAGCCAGCTGAACACGGCAGGCGAAACGTGGGACATTGTGACCACGCTGGAAGGGACGTCTGGTTATGTGCCGGACGCGAACCTCCGCTACGTCACCGACGCGCAGGCGCAGGTGTACATTCAGCAGTGGAATCAGTCCCGCAGCACGCCCACGCCCAGCCCCACGCCGTACCTGACGCCTGTTCCCGCGCAGGAGATGGGCTACGCCTACGCCGTGGGCAACAACGTGCCGCTGCGGCAGATGGCGGGCGACTTCAGCGCGATTGAGGCGTACCTGATGCAGGGCGAAGTTGTCTACGTCTCCGGGCAGGATTATCTGGGCAGTATGCCGTGGCACCGCGTGCAGTATAATGGGCAGTGGGGCTATGTGCGCTATGACATGCTCCGCTTCATGACGCAGGCGGAAATCGAGGCGTACCTGAACAACCTGAACGCCACGCCCGCACCCACGCTTGTCACCACGCCCCAGCCCTACGACCCGACGAACTACTCCAGCTACGGCTATGTGACTACGACGACCTCGGTCAACTTCCGCCAGCAGCCCAGCATGAACGCGAGCCGTATCAGAAAGCTGTACAACTATGCGTTCTGCTTTGTCCTCGGCACAACGACCGGAACGGACGGCGAAACGTGGTATCACATCCGCTACAATGACCAAGAAGGTTACGTCAACGGAAAATACTTCCATTGGATGACGGTGGAGGAGCTGGAAGAGTTCCGGCAAAGCAGCGAGTACATTCAGGGCATCCAGAATAACACGACGGGGAATGCTACTGCAAAACCGACCAGCGGTCTGATTCCGGAAGAAGACAAGACCATCAACGACTGGAAGGGCAGCGGCGCAACGGTCAGCTATGTGCCGTGGCAGGGTTTTTCAACGCCCGGTCCGCTGACTTCGCCCACAACTGTCACTACGCAGGAAACCGCCACGCCGACGCCTTCCGCTTCGCCCACACCGACGCTCGAACCGCTGCCCACCGCAGCCGCGACGTACCCTGTGGTGAACGAGAGCGGCAACAGCGGGCTGGTTATCTTCATCGTGATTGCGGTCGTGCTGCTGCTGGGCGGCGGCGGATTCGCCTTCATGCAATACCAGAAGAAACAGCGTGAGGTTGCGATGAAGGCGGCACAGCGCCGCGCACAGGCAGCGCGCAATGCGGATCGTCCGGTTGCGCGTCAGGCGGGCCAGCCGCAGCAGATGCGCACCGGCGCGTACACGACCCCGCAGCAGCGTCCGCAGACGAGCAATGGCGTTTCGCCTGTGCAGGTGCGCCCGGCGACACCTGTTCCGCAGACGCAGGACATGCAAAACCGACCGCAAGTCGGTTATCGCACGCCGATTCAGCCCCTGACGAAGCCGCAGGAGACCCCGTCCACTGCCGCGCCGAAGAGCACGACGACGATGGAGAATCCGTATGCGCGCCCGGTGGCGAAATCGGCAGAGGAAGCGCCGCGCCATCGCCGCCGTACAGATCAGTATCGCCAGGATGACGACAGCGCAAACCCGAATGGGTAACAGAATATTGGGCAGGAGCAGCACAATTTACGGGCTGCTCCTGCTTTTTTTGCGAATCAACAATATTATGCTGTTTTTTGTTTGCCAAGTCTGGAATGTTACATTGAAAAAGACGAACGAATGGCGTGAAAACAAAGAAAAAAGCGGTCGAAAATTTGCACGCGCTGAACGAAAATTACGAAAAATCGAAGGGGGCAACAGAACAGGAATATTCCTGATGCGATAGTTTTAACATTAAAATAACAATACTCAGGAAACTAACAAGCGTTAACAGGTGAAAATGACAAAATTACCGCACGAAAGTATGGCAAAACACACAAAAATGCCCAAATGAGCATAATAAATATTATTTTTCCGTCTTGACAGTTGAAGATTTGATGGTATAATAAACCATGTAAAAACTCGAACTGTGATTTGCCGGAAATCTGGCGAATTACATATCGAGAAACGATAAATGAGTTACACATGAAGGAGACGTGAACTGTGACAGAGAAGGAACTGCGGAAGCTGGGACGCGCGGAGCTGCTGGAACTGCTGCTGGAACAGGCACGGGAATTTGAAGCACTGGAGCAGCGGCTGAATGCGGCAGAAGCGGCGCTGCAAAGTCAGCAGCTGCAGTTGGAAACGTGCGGCTCGATTGCGGAAGCGTCGCTGAAGTTAAACGGCGTGTTTGAGGCGGCGCAGAAGGCCGCGGAACAGTATCAGCAGAACGTCGAGCGGCTTTGCCAGGAGAAAATCAGCGCGGCAGAAAGCCAAGCGCAGGAAATCCTCGCGCGCGCAAAGAAAGCCGCCAATCAGCAGTAAAGAAACATGACAGAAGGGAGGGCGCGCAAGTGTCAGAAGACAAGAATCAGCAGAAAACGGGCAAACAATTGCTCAACGACACGCAGGAAGCGGCGGAACGCGCCCACCTGCTGCGGGAAATGAACCCCACATCCGCACAATTGGAAACGGAACTGAAGCATGAAAAGCGCAAGCACAGCTACAACCGCGCCCTGCGCAGCACGCTCTATACGCTGCTGGTGGTGGCGGCGGTTGCGGTGCTGATTGCAACCATGGTCATGCCCATCCTGCAAATCACCGGCACGTCAATGACGCCGGTGGTCGGGCAGGGTGAAATCACAATGGTCGTGCGCGGGTCAAATCCGCAGCGCGGCGATATTATCGCTTTTTACTACAACAATAAGGTGCTGATTAAGCGCGTTATCGGCCTGCCGGGCGAGTGGGTCAACATCGACGAAAACGGCAACGTCTACATCAATGGCGAACTGCTTGATGAGCCGTACATCACCGACCGCGCGCTGGGCGACTGCTCCATCACGCTGCCGTACCAGGTGCCGGACGGACGGTATTTTGTTCTGGGTGATCACCGCTCCACCTCGCGCGACAGCCGAAGCACACTGGTTGGCCCAGTGTCCGAAGAGCAGATTATGGGGCGCGTAACGCTTCGCATTTGGCCGCTGAACCGCATTGGATTCCTGCAATAACGTAAGTACAATACAGCAAGAAGAGGAACACGGTTCCAGAATCGGAGGATGCTGACATGAACCGCAAACTCATGGAATTAGCAGAAAGATACGTTGCGCAGCGGAAGCGCCGGATGCGTCTGTTCAAGACGGTCACGGCGCTGGCACTCGTTGTCGCCATCTGCACGTCTTATGTGCTGATGATGCCGGGTCTGACGATGGCGGCGGAAACGTACTGCGGGCTGGAGGAGCATACCCACACGGCGGACTGCTATGTGGACGAGCTGACCTGCCTGATTTCCGAGCGCGAGGCGGAGACAGTCTTTACCGATATTATGCGCTGCAGCTTTGAGCCGCACCACCATTCCTCCGATTGCTATAATGCGCAGGGTGAACTCAGCTGCGGCTACTGGGATGGCTACATCCACGAGCATGACGAGAAGTGCTATGACAGCAACGGCGTTCTTATCTGCACGCTGGAGGAGCATCCGATGCACAAGCACACGGATGCCTGCTACAATTGGGAGAAACAGCTGATCTGCACGCTGCCGGAAAGCGAGGGGCACATCCACACGGATGCGTGCTATCGGGCGAAAGAACCGACTTGCGGTCTGTTTGAGAGCGAAGGGCACCAGCACACGGCGGATTGCGTGACGGAAACGCGCACGCTGATTTGCACCTGTCTCTTATACACATCTGACGCTGCCGACGATACTCCTTGTGTAG
>OWIO01002509.1_pt1 | contig 11773 bp, 8 predicted proteins | sample 1733011 | NCBI WGS metagenome assembly OWIO01 (sample SAMN05065779, study PRJEB22554) | human gut metagenome | biome: ENVO:2100002; feature: ENVO:00000062; material: ENVO:00002003 | host: Homo sapiens | place: USA | reverse complement strand
CTTTGCGGACATTTAAGAAGATATGAAAAGATAATCAAAAATTTATATTAAGTTTTATCAAACTCCAATGTTTTGAGCGGCGCTTTGCGCCGCGGTCCACCAAAATTATTCTTTATTATTTATTCATTATTATTTATCAGTCAGGTGTTCTCTGCCAGCCATTGGTGCATGTGTTCCCGCATCAGGGCAAAGGCAGTGGCGGTTTCGGGATTGTGTGTCTTAAAGTCCATCAGCTTCCACAGCCAGCCCTGGTCTGCCACGATGCAGCGGCTTTCGGGGTAAACCAGTTCATAAACCAGAGAGGAATGCCCCACCGCGTGGTCCGCTGGGTGCTGCTTTATGCTGCGCAGTACGGCGTGGTGCTCATAAAAAGCCTGCTGCACGGCAGGGGTAACAGGGGAGGCCAGCAGTTCTGCGGTAGTTACATTATAAATATCCTCCAGCGGGGTTTCCACATTGACCCGCAGGATGTCAATTTTATCGGCATCACGCAGGATGTTGCAGTACATTACGGTGCGCTCGTCTAGGCCGTCCGGCAGACGGTAGGCGCTGTGCCATTCCACGGCGGTACGCAGCATGGCATCCTCGGAATCATCGTCCAGGTAATCCCGGATATGCCCCTGCTCGAACAATACCTGCACCCCGGCGCGGGCGTGGTCAATGCTCTTGCTGTCATCAAAGGTGCCAAAACGGCGCAGCTGTTCAAAGCGGCCGACATCGTGCAGCATGCCGCATAGCCAGGCCAGATCCAGCGCAGTGCCCTCCAGCGCAATGCTGCGGCCAATCTGCTCACACAGGGCGGCCACACGGTAAGTGTGGTGGATTTTCAGGCTTACTTTGGGGTCCTGCGCATCATAGGGTCTGATATAGGCGGCAAAAGCATCCAGAACCTTTTGGCGGTCAACAGTCACGATATCCATCTCCTGATTGGTTTTGATTCTGCTGTGATTATAGCACAAATCCGTGGGCACAGCGCCGCAAACCGCAAAAAGCAGCAAAATCGTATACTGCGCACAAAAACATAATCCTCTTTGGGTGTAAATCTATACAAAAGTGCAGTTTTTCCTTGACAAAAAGGCCGTGCGGCTTTACTATTAAGATATTAACCAAACAGTTGCCCGGCCAGCGCAGGAATGCACGGTGCGGGTGCCTGACGGAAAGGGAACATACGCTTATGAACAGCAAGGGTGAGGAGAACCGCAGCGTGCGGCTGACCCGCAAGCGCTTGTCCGATGCATTGATCACGCTGCTGATGCAAAAACCGGTGCGGGAAATCACCGTGCGGGAGCTGACCGAACTGGCTAACGTCAGCCGGGGAACTTTCTATTTCCATTATACTGATATTTATGACCTGATGGACCATGTGGAGCGGGAACAAATCCACACGCTGGAGCTTTTGATGGATGATATCCTGCCGCGGCTGGAAGAAGATTCCACCCCGGAAGCTTTGAGGGCGCTGTTCAGTTATCTGGACGAAAACGATGGTATTTGCAGTGTATTGCTGGGCACAAATGGGGATACTGCATTTGTGCACCGGCTGAAAGGCGTGATTGAAGAAAGTTGTCTTGGCTACCTGCGCCCGCGGGAAAAAGAAACCCAGCTGCAGCGCTATATGGTGGCATTTGCCGTTCAGGGGTGCTTTGGCAATATTGACCTGTGGCTGCAAAACGGTAAGCCTGAAACGGTAGATGAAATGGCAGATATCACATGGCAGGCTGTGCGCGCTGTGCGTGCGGCGGCTGCGCCGTGATAAATTAAGGCATAAATCCGGCTTTGCTGCGCCATGCGCAGCGGGCCATGAGCAGAAGGAGATTTTCATATGGGACTGTTTGATATGTTCAAAAAGAAGGATGCCGCACCGTCCTTCCCGGTTGTGCTGGCAGCGGATGCAGCTGGTGCTTTTGTCAAGATGGAAGATATCCCGGACGAGGTGTTTGCACAGGGCATTCTGGGCCAGGGCTGCGGTATTGACCCTTCGGAGGGCAAGGTGTACGCCCCCTGTGACGGCGAGATCACCCAGGCACCGGATACCCTGCATGCCTTTGGCATTACCACCCCCGGCGGCGTGGAAGTGCTGATCCATGTGGGCGTAGATACCGTGGAAATGAAAGGCGACGGCTTTGAATCCAAGGTCAAGCTGGGCAGCAAGGTCACCAAGGGCCAGCTGCTGCTGACGATGGACCTGGATAAGATCAAGGCAGCGGGCCACCCGGCGGTGGTTATCACCGTTGTTACCAATACCGATGATTTTGCCAGCGTGGATGTGGTTGCTTCCGGCAATGTCAACCCCGGCGATGACATGATGAAGGTGAACAAGTAATCCGGCAGATTTGAGAAATACAGGCGGCACAGGCTTTGAGCTTGTGCCGCTTTTGGGCTTTTGGGCTTTTTGATGCGCGGCTCTTCCCATTGGGGCAAAACTATGGTAAGATACAGATAGATACCCCGCCGACAACCCGGCGGAACAGGAAGGAACGATAACATGAGCGCAATTCTTGCAGTATGCGGTACGGCGTTCTGTGCCATGGTCAGCGATGGTCGCATGGTGGAAGAACCGATCACAGACGGCAAAATCAAGGTGCTGACGGATGCACTGCCCAAAGTGCGCAAGCTGAACCGCAACGTGCTGGTCGGCTTTGCAGGGGATGCTGTGGCAGCAGCCCAGATCATCAATAAATTGGATGAATACGATGTGCAGTATATGACGCTGGAAAAGGCGGTCAAGGTATTGCAGCAGGCAGCCCAGCAAACGCCCTGTGCCCCAGTTGGGGTGCGGCTGCTGGTGGGCGGCCGCGGCCGCAAGGGGGATTTCCAGCTGGTGATGCTGGCCAGCACGGAGGATTATGCCCCGCAGACCCAGCCAGCCAGGGACGGTGCCTATCTGATCGAAGGCGCTTGTTCCCATACTGAGGTTGCCCCATATCTGGAGCAGTACGTCAAGCCCGAAGCCGCCAGATGGCATACGCTGGACGATATTGCCAAAACACTGGATGGCTGCATTGCCAAATTGGCCGAAGCGGATCAGACGGTGAATACCAAATATTTTCGCGAACTTGTAATGTGATAAATGGGATTGCCACTGCAGACGACCCTGCTCCCTTCAAGGATACAATAAACAGGAGAAATCAAGCCATGAAAATTGCACTGATCAATGAAAACAGCCAGGCCGCCAAGAACGCCCTGATCGAAGCCACCCTGCGCAAGGTTGTGGAGCCGATGGGCCATGAGGTTGTCAACTATGGCATGTACGCAACCGATGATGCCGCCCAATTGACCTATGTGCAGAACGGCATTCTGGCAGCGGTACTGCTGAATTCCGGCGCAGCGGATTATGTTATCACCGGCTGCGGCACCGGCGAGGGTGCCATGCTGGCGCTGAACAGCTTTCCCGGCGTGATCTGCGGCCATGTGGAAGATCCCGTGGATGCCTATACCTTTGCTCATGTGAACGATGGCAATGCTGTTGCCCTGCCGTTTGCCAAAGGCTTTGGCTGGGGCGGCGAGCTGAACCTGGAATATGTGTTTGAAAAACTGTTCGGCTTTGGCCATGGTCAGGGCTACCCGAAGGAGCGCGTTGTGCCCGAACAGCGCAACAAGAAGATCCTGGACGGCGTGCGTTCCGTGGCGTTCCGTGACCTGTGCGATATCCTGAAAGATCTGGATCACGATCTGGTCAAGGGCGCTTTTGCCGGGGAGCATTTTGCCGAGCATTTCTTTGCAGACTGCAAGGATGAAAAGATCGCTGCAACCGTAAAGGAACTGATGGCATAATCAACCAAAACAGCTTTTACTGGGGCTGTCTTTGCACGGGGAACCGTGCAGGGGCAGCCCCTTTTTAATTGCTGCATTCAAAAATGATGTGCAGCGGGCGTGTGCAGCGAGGTGAAAATACACAAAAAGGCGGTGAAAACTGGGCTGTGAAACCTGTAAAACCGGAAAATGTCCCGAATTTACAGCATAATTCACAAATAGATAACAAATTATTTGTGCATAACTGATATGATAGAGCCGTCAAGAAAGAAAACTTGACGGTGCTGCAATAGAGGGCGGCACCTGCACCGCAGCCGGGAAAGCTGCCGTGCCGAGAGGAGTATATCAGTTATGAAAAAATTTATGGAACGTATGGCTCAGATCGCTTACAGCATTAACCTGGTCAATGGCTTTGACACGGAAGTTGAAGTTTTTGCCTGCGCTGAAAATTGCTGAGCTGGCCAAAGCAAGCCCCTGCATCCGATTGGGTGCGGGGGCTTTTTTTGTGCTATGTTGCCCCCAAATTCCTGCGGCAGAAATTACCAGCCCGCTGACATTATTTTTTTATATAGAACACACAAAAAGGGTTGACTAACCCGCGGTGGAATGGTAAAGTTTAAATGGTTTCATAGCGCTTTTGCAGCAAAACATGGAACCATGATGATAAAAATCCAACACAAAAGGCAGGTGGTTAAGCATGGAGATTCCCGGTAGTCCTGTGAACCGATGTAAAACTGAATATAATGGCAACCGTTGTTTCGGTGCAGAGGTGCAGGCGGTGGCTCTATGCGGAGCCACTTGCTGTTTGTGTGCGCATTTTTAGCGCACGGCACGCTTGCTTCATTTTGAAAGATTTCACCCTCCTTGTGCGTCTGCGTTGAAACAACGGCTGCACAGGGAGGATTTTTTATGGCAAACAACACCATTGCTGTGCTGCGCCAGATGCTGGCCAGCCTTGACGATGCCAAAAAGTACCAGAGCCTGCGTGATGTCATGTCTACCATGAACGCGCCGGATCTTGCCGCCGTGTTTGAGGACCTGCCCGAAGAAAAAATGCCGGTGCTGTTCCGTCTGTGCCCTAAGGACCTGGCGGCCGATGTGTTTGCGGAGCTTAGCTCCGAAACGCAGGAAGCGCTGATCCGCGGCCTGACTGACCGCGAGCTGAAGAGCGTGGTGGAGGAGCTGTGCGTGGACGATGCCACCGACCTTGTGGAGGAAATGCCTGCCAGCGTGGTCAAGCGTATCCTGGCCCAGGCAGAGCCGGACACCCGCAAGATGATCAACGAACTGCTCAAATACCCGGAAGATTCCGCCGGCGGCGTTATGACGACCGAGTTCATGGAGCTTGCCCCCGATTGGACCGTGCGCAGCGCCATGGACGCCATCCGCCAGAACGGCATTGATAAGGAAACCATCAACAACTGTTACGTTACCCGCAAGGACCGTACCCTGGTTGGCGTGGTCAGCCTGCGTGCCCTGGTGCTGGAAAAGAACGAGCAGCGCCCGGTTGAAGAGCTGATGAACCCCAATGTGGTCAGCGTTGTAACCAGCACTGACCGTGAGGATGCCGCCCAGCTGATTGAAAAGTACGGCTACCTGGCTTTGCCGGTGGTGGATAAAGAGAACCGCCTGGTTGGTATCCTGACGGTTGATGACGCTATCAGTATTTTGCAGGATGAGGCCAGCGAAGACATCGCGAAGATGAACGCTATGACCCCCAGCGATAAGCCATATTTCAAGCAGTCCATGCTGGATGTTTACAAAAGCCGTATCCCCTGGCTGCTGTTCCTGATGCTCAGCGCAACCTTCTCCAGCCTGGTGATCCGCGGGTATGAAAGCGCGCTGGCCGCCGTTACTGTGCTGACCGCCTATATCCCTATGCTGACCGATGCGGGCGGCAACGCAGGCAGCCAGAGTACCTCCACCATCATCCGCAGCATGGCGGTGGGCGATATTGCCCCCCACGATCTGCCGCGTATTATCTGGCGTGAATGCCGCGTGGCCCTGATGTGCGGCGTGACGCTGGCCGTGTGCAACTTTTTCAAAATGCTGCTGCTGGACCGCATCGCGGCTCCGGTGGCGCTGGTCGTCTGCGTTACCCTGATCTTTACCGTGCTGCTTTCCCAGTTGATCGGTGTATTGCTGCCGGTGATTGCGGAAAAGTTCAAGATCGACCCGGCGGTCATGGCTTCGCCCCTGATCACTACCATCGTGGATACCACCACGCTGTTGATCTACTTCAACGTGGCCAAGATGGTGCTGCATATCTGATGCAGAGTTTTTGAACACAAAGTCGAACAACTGTTAATTGTACCATGCCGCAAGGCATGGTATAATTTTTTGTAGAACATAATTTGGAAAGAAACAATAGATGCCCACTGCACGGCCCGGCGGCTGCCGGTGCTGCATTATTATGCTACTATATAAAAGGAAGGAATATGCTTTATGAATATTCAGGGGTTTTATACCGGCAGGGAGTTTGACGCGGATACCTTTTTTGGTGCGCACCCCTATGAGGGCGGGACCCACTTTGCTGTGTGGGCACCGTCTGCACGGGATGTAAAGGTTATCACCAGCGGCCTGAGCGATGGCAGCTGGGCAGAATGGCAGATGCACCGCAGCTATTCCGGCTGCTGGGAGGCAGACGCTGCCGGGGTAACGCGCGGCACCTGCTACCAATACCGTGTGTGTGGCGCAGACGGCAGTGTGGTGGACCACTGCGACCCTTACGGTACGGCCATGACACTGCGCCCCGATGGCCGCAGCATTGTGTGGGGCGCACCCACCTGTCAGTGGACGGATTCCGCCTGGATGGCAAAGCGCAGCAAGAACTTTGATGCTCCGCTGAACATTTACGAAGCACAGGCAGGCAGCTGGCGCTGCAAGGAGGATGGCACCCCCTATACTTATTCTGAACTGGCCAAACAGTTGCCCGCCTACCTGAAAGAAAACGGCTACACCCACCTGGAGCTGATGCCGCTGAGCGAATACCCCTTTGACGGCAGCTGGGGCTACCAGACCACCGGCTTTTTTGCCCCCACCAGCCGTTACGGCACGCCGGACGAGCTGTGTACCCTGATCGATGCCTGCCACGCGGCGGACATTGGCGTGATCTTTGACTTTGTGCCGGTCCACTTCGCTGTGGATGAATACGGCCTGAAACACTTTGACGGCACCGCTTTGTACGAATACCCCGCCGCAGCGGTGGGGGAGAGCGAATGGGGCAGCTGCAATTTCATGCACTCCCGCGGCGAAATCCGCTGCTTTTTGCAGTCGGCCGCTGATTACTGGCTGCGCACCTTCCACGCAGACGGCCTGCGCATGGATGCCGTCAGCCGCCTGATCTACTGGCAGGGCGACCCCGCCCGCGGTGTGAACGGCTCTACCCTGGAATTCTTGAAGAATATGAACCAGGGGTTGCAGCAGCGCCACCCCACCGCCATGCTGATTGCCGAGGATTCCACCAACTTTGAAAAAGTGACCGCCCCCGTGGAACACGGCGGCCTGGGCTTTGACTACAAGTGGGACCTTGGCTGGATGAACGATACGCTGGACTACTTCAAAAAAACACCGGAAGAACGCAAATCCAACCTGGGCAAGCTGACTTTCTCGATGATGTATTTCTGGCGGGAGCATTACATCCTGCCGTTCAGCCATGATGAAAATGTTCATGGCAAGGCGACCATCCTGCAAAAGATGTACGGCGAGTATGAGGATAAGTTCCCCCAGGGGCGTGCGCTCTATCTGTATATGGCAATTCACCCCGGCAAGATGCTGGACTTTATGGGCAACGAGTTTGGCCAGCTGCGGGAATACGATGAAAGCCGCGAGCAGGACTGGCTGCTGCTGGATTACCCCATCCACGAGGCCTTCGCCAGCTACCGCCGCACCCTGAACGAACTGTACCGGAAATATGATGCGTTCTGGAGCGGAGAATACAACCCGGACCATTTCCTGTGGCTGGACTGCGACCACCCGGAACTGGATGCCTGCGCCATCCTGCGCAAAGGGCAGGAAGCCACCGTGTTTGCGGCGTTCAACTTTGGTGATACCGAGCTGAAAGACTATGAGCTGACCCTGCCCGGCAAGGGCAAGATCACCCCGCTGCTGAACAGCGATTGGAACTGCTTTGGCGGCAGGACCGCCCGCCCCAAAGCCCTGCGCAGCAAAACAACCACCGGCAGCGTAAAGCTGACACTTGCCCCCTACAGCGCCCAGCTGTACCGCTTTGAACCGGCAGTGGAAAAAGAAACAAAGGCAACACCGCACAATTCCTGCCTTACGGCTTAAGCACCGCTCCGGCGGCTGCGGCACGGCATCTGCGTTGCCAAAATGCTCGATAATGTCGGGTTGCGGTACCCGCATCGTGCTTCGGGGGCAAAAGCCCCTCGCACTCTGCGACCGCTGCCCCTGCTTCGGTTCGCTGTTTCCGCCACTGGCGGCGCTCACCTTTGCAGCATCCAGTATTATCTGCGCTTTTGGCTTAGCATCTGCCGTACCTCGCTTGCCGTATCGGCACTTAGAATTATGCGGTATTGCCCAAAGTAAAACTGGGGTGTATCAGAAAAGTCGAAAATGTCGTCTGTTTCTACAAACGCAGCCGGATTTTGCGTTAAAAAGCCTTGGAATCCACAAAGGATTCCTGCGGCTCTATGCCTTAAATCCTGCTTGTGTTTGCGAAATATCCGTTATTTCCCTTGTTTTCAGATATACCTTAACAAAATCCAAAATGGCACCCGGCACAAATTTTTGAGTTTGTGCCGGGTTTATTTTGCCAGAACGTTATTTTTGCCTGCGATTACTTGCCTGTTTGGGATGGATATGGTAAACTGATATGGTTAATGCAAGAAAAAACACTTGGATGCGGAAAGTGGAAAGGGGTAAAACGGATTGTTGAAACAAATGACAGCGCTGCTGCTGGCAGCGACTTTTGCCTGCGGGGCGGCACTCCCGGCAATGGCGGAACAGGCCACGCCGGAAACCGCAGCCCAGCCCGACCCCACAGAATGGGCAGACGAAGCACAGGATGTGACCGAAGCAGAAGAAGCACCGGTGTATCAGCAGGCTGATGCGCAGGAAGTGGCAACGGGGGAAACCGCAGCATCACTGACCGTTACGGCAGCAGACTGCACGGCACAGTTTATTGATGAAGCGTACCGCCTCTTCTTGCCCGTCAATACGGACATGGCAGCTCTTACGATTGAAACTGGTGCCGAGCTGGCCGCCGCGGATGCAGAGGGACTGACGGTGGACGGAACCACTGTCAGCGGCGATTTTACCAACATCGAAACCCTGAACCTGACCTTTACGGATGGCAAAGCGGCGCGGGTGGAATTGTACAAATCCCAGCTGCCCAGCGTATCCTTTACCCTGAACGGTGTGACCCTGGATGAAATCCAGGCTGGTTCCAAGGATGTCAAATACAAGGGCAACAGCGTGACGATCAGCCAGGCAGGCGGGAGCGACCTGACCGATACCGATGTTGAGTTCAAGGGCCGCGGCAACACCACCTGGACGCTGGACAAGCGTCCCTACCAGTTCAAGCTCAGCAGCAAAGCCAAGGTATTGGGCATGGATAAAGCCAAAACCTGGCTGCTGATCGCCAACCGGCAGGATACTTCCATGATGCGCAACAAGGCAGTGTATGACCTTGCCAACGCCATGGGCGAATGGGCTCCGGATGGCCGCTGGGTGGATGTGTGGATCGATGGCAGCTATCAGGGCTGCTACCTGCTGTGCGAAAAAGTGCAGGTGGGGACCAACCGCGTGGAACTGGAGCAGGCGGATGGCATCCTGGCTGAAGCGGACAACATTTATTATAATGGTGAAGAGTACTGGTTTACCGGCAACCAGAGTGGCACCCACTTTACTTTAAAGGATTCCGCCGCCGATGACTTGGACGAGCAGGACTCTGCCACCCTGAAAGCCTGGTCCGGCTTTGAAACGGCGCTGGATGAATTTGAAGATGTGCTGTACGCATCCGATAAAGATTGGAACATCATCAGCTCCAAAATTGATGTGCAGAGCTTTGCGGATTATTACCTCATTTCGGAATGGGTCGAAAACTGGGATACTTTCAAAAGCAGTACCTTCTGCTACCGGGACGGTGCCGACGATGTGTTGCATATGGGCCCCGTGTGGGACTATGACTCCGCCCTGAACAATGAAGATGAAAGCTATGGCGTCAGCAATCCACATGCCGACTATGCCATGAACATTCAGGACCAGCAGCGCGGGGAAATCTCGCTGACCTGGTTCACTGAGCTGATGAAATGCCAGCAGTTCCGTGAAGTAGTGCAGGAGCGCTACCAGCACACCATGCGCCCTCTGCTGGAAAATTGGAGCGAAACCTGCAACGATTACCGCAGCACGCTGGAAAACTCCGCCAAAATGGAATTTGTCCGCTGGGATCTGAAAGATCAGCCCGGCACCGCGCGTGCGGATGAGAGCGGCACCTGGCAGCAGGATGTTGACAAACTGCAGGATTGGATCGCCCAGCGCACGGCGTATATGACAAAGCGGTTTAACGATGAATTTGTCCGCCGAGGCAACCAGGCTGACAGTATGACCCTTGGCGGCTTGAACGATAACGCCGTTAAACTGGGGGCAGGGCAGAACAAAAAGTATACCTTCCGCCTGACCCCTGCCAGCGCCTGCGATACCGTGCGGGTGACGGTGGATGACCCTACAGTTGCGAAAGCTGAAATTGGTACTTACGCAGGGACTTTTGTGGTGACTGGCGTGCAGAACGGGGAAACGACCTTGACGGTTCGGGCGGGCGCTGCTTCTGCTACCGTGAATGTCATAATCGACGATGAGGCACGCAACGGCTGGTATGAAGAAAACGGAAAACACTACTGGTATGTGGATGGCGAACGCCAGGGCTTGCAGAAAGGCGGCCTGGAGTTCACCGACCCCGATACCGGCTGCCGCTACTGGCTGGACCCGGACGATAGCGGAGCCCGCGCGGAAAACCGCAAGGTGCAGCTGGATGAAGACCGGCTCTGCTACTTTGATGAAAATGGCTGCATGGTATTTGGCGAATGTCTGGAGCACGGCGGCTGGTACTATTACGATGAAAAGACCGGTGCCCAGTGCCGCGGACCTGTGGTGCTGCCGGATGGCCGCCAGGTGTTTTACAGCCTGACCAACGGCAAAATGCTGTATGGTAAGCAGACGATCTGCGGAACATCCTTTACTTTTAATACGGTGAATGGCAGCCGCAGCAGCGGCCCGGATGGCCTGTTCTGGCTGGAATGGGGCGGCAAGCGCTACTGGTTTGAAAGCTGGAAGCGCCAGGGTTACAATCCATACGATTCCAGCTACCGCGGTAAAGAGATTTATGACCCCGCCAGCGATGCCTGGTATTGGCTGGATAATATCCAGAACGGCGCAATGGCAGCCAGTAAGGACGTTTATCAGGAATCCAACGGCGGCAAGTGGGTGCGTTACGATGAAAACGGCCACATGGTAAAAGGCTGGGATGTGAACGAAAACGGCACCTACTATTTTGACCAGATCACCGGCGCTATGGCCAAGGGTGCCTTGCTGCTGGATGATGTGCAGTACGGCTTTGACCCCATCATGGGAACCATGCTGGACTGCCAGTGGCTGCATACCGAAGTGGGCGACTACTGGTACGAGGGCGGTATTCGCCAGGGGACCGAGGGCCGCGGTAAGGAAATTTATGATCTTGCCAGCGATGCCTGGTATTGGCTGGATGCGGTGGACAACGGCAAAAAAGCCGTGAGCAAAGATGTTTACCAGGAATCCGATGGTGGCAAGTGGGTGCGCTATGATGCAGACGGCCACATGATCAAAGGCTGGGATACCCAGGGCGCGGACCGCTTCTACTTTGACCCCATCACCGGCGCAATGGCGAAAGGCGTTGTGATGATTGATGGCATCCGGTATTGGTTCGACAGCCGCACCGGCGCATTGATTGCACCGAAGTAAAGCGTATATAATATTATAAGGGCAATACCGCATAATTCTAAGTGCCGATACGGCGAGCGAGGTGCGG
>OWIO01002505.1_pt1 | contig 11788 bp, 16 predicted proteins | sample 1733011 | NCBI WGS metagenome assembly OWIO01 (sample SAMN05065779, study PRJEB22554) | human gut metagenome | biome: ENVO:2100002; feature: ENVO:00000062; material: ENVO:00002003 | host: Homo sapiens | place: USA | reverse complement strand
AGCATGGCGCTGTCTACGCTGTTTGGCCTCACAGATTTACAGGCCGGATTTGCGCCCGATTTGCGCTCTATCGCAGTATTTGCCATGCTCGGAGCAACGCATCTGATTTGTAAAAAAATCAGAAAAACAGCTCCATCGCCAATTCTGATGATCCTCTTTTCAGCAGGCCTCGGAATCTTGTTTTGGTGCATATTCTAGCATGGCGATTGATTTTATATCCAACTTCAATAGCAATTCCTGCTGAACCGCGCTTATTTCATTGCGTATAATTTCAAGCGACATCACCCTTCATTCATGATGCCGCTCCGCACTTCGGCCATACCATTCTGCCACAAATGAGCTGACCATCGATGTAATACGACCGGCGCGAGCAGACCAAAGATGACTATGTGTTCCGCAGAAAGGGCATGAAGCTCCCGATGACACCGTCAACGTTCACATGGCGGTTCAAAAAATCCTCAAAGCGAACGATCTGCCAACAGATCTGAACGTCCACAGCCTGCGCCACACAGCGGCAAGCCTGTTCATCGCCAGCGGCACGGATGTCGGCACAGTTGCTGGATTGCTCGGACACAGCCAACCGTCGACCACGCTGGATATCTACACCCACGCGTTCGATAAGAACAAGAAAGCCGCCAGCCAGATCATGCAGAGCAGCTTGGAGATCTGAGCTATCTTCCGAAAAGCTCTGTCCGGTTGCGCTACGCTTCAAAAGTTGAAATTCAAAACAAATTCATATAAAAAATTCCGTAAAATCATATGATTTTACGGAATTTTGGTACGCCCGACACGATTCGAACGTGCGACCTACAGAGTCGGAGTTTTCAGGCGCATCCTGATAAAATGCTGTGTTTTCAAGGGTTGTGCGGTTTTTACCGACAACACCCGGTTTCTCTGGATTTCCAGAAAACCATTGAAAACACTAGGAAAACTAGCTTTTTCGATTTCTTCAGCGATAGTAGTCAAACAGTAGTCACCATTATGTGACGGCTTCCTGATTTGCCGCTCTTACGCAGGAATTGCACCGCCCGCAAGCGGCTTGCCGCTGCACATGCAGTTACAAATATCCGGCAGCAGTCGAGTGACTGCTGCCGGGTATTTTTGAGGGATTCTGCATTTCAGAGATACTGCAAAGCTAAAATTATCGCCGGTCAGCCGTTGATATCCAGATCAGCTGTGACCTGATAGTAGTCACAGGCGTGGGCGGTGTAGCCGGTGACGGTACTCTTGGAGATCATGTTCATCTGGAGGAACGAGCAGAACACATAGGCGTTATCGTCCAGAATCGTCTGCTGGAGCTTAACGGCCAGCTCGCCGCGCTTTTCGGTGTCAAACTCTGTTGCCAGTTCGTCGATCATGGCGTTCACGTCCGTGTTTTCATATGCGCCAAAGTTATAGCTCATGCCGGGTACACAGCAGGATGTGAAGAAATACTGCGGGTCGCCGGACGGTGCTGTGACCATCGCAGAAGCGTAAATATCCCAGCTTGTCATATCAGCGAGGAACTCGCGGCGATTCGCTGTGCAGTTGATATCAACGTCAATTCCGATGTCCTTGAGCGTTGCCTGTGCGGATTCTGCCAGCAGCGGCAGTTCCTGACGGCTGGGGTAGGTCAGCCAGCGGATTGTCAGCTTCACGCCGTCCTTTTCGCGGATGCCGTCACCATCGGAGTCAATCCAGCCGGCAGATTCCAGCACTGCTTTCGCGCCTTCGGGGTCATAGGTTTCGGTCGTCACGTTCTCGCCACCAAACGTTGCAAACCCGTCCGGGAACGCACCGTTGCCGGGAATGCCGTGACTGTCCAGCAGCGCGGAGACAAAGCCCTGCTTGTCAATCCCCATGGCAATGGCCTTACGAACGGCCGCATCTTGGATGATGGGGCTTGTCGTGTTCATGGAGGCAAAGAACGCGCGGGAGGTCTGGATGCTGGAGAACTGATAATTGCCGTTTTCAAAGTTCGGATATGCCTCATACGCCATGCCGTAAGCTGCGTCAATATCGCCGGCCTGCAAAGCCGCCGAGAGGGTATCGCCGTTGGAAAGCGTGCGGATGGTCAGCTCGTCGATTTTCGGCGTACTGTTCCAGTAATTTTCGTTCTTTGTCAGCGTCAGATGATCGTCCGTGACCATGTCTGTCACAACATAAGGACCGGTACCGGCGACAATGCCGGCATCAAAATCACTGGCGTCTACATCGATGATGCAGCCGTAAGGATCGCCCAGATAGTTCATAAGTGCCGGGTTCGGCTCGCTGGTGGTGATGGTTAGAATCTGACCGTCCGCCTGCATGTCGGCAATCTTAGTGTCGCCGGGTGCGCGGTCATGGTTTTCCAGCAGATGCTCGAAACACTGCTTCACGGCTTCTGCGTCCATCTTTCGCCCGCTGGAGAACGTAACATTGTCCTGAAGCGTGATCGTCCACGTGAGGTTGCCGTCGTTTTCCCATGATTTTGCCAGCCACGGCTCAAGCTCCATGCTGTCGGTATAGTGTACCAGCGTTTCGCCGATGCCATAGCGGATGCAGGCCCAGCCGTTGTAGGTACGGTGGGGGTCAACGGTCTCTTCCCAGTTTTCCGAGTTGAACGTCGTATCGCCGATGACCATCGTCTTCTTGGCGGCGGGTTCGGATTCGCCCTGCGACGCGTCCGTCTGGGGTGCGGCCGTTTCCTGTGCGGCAGGCGGTTCGCTTGATGGCTGGCTGGCGTTGCCGCTGCACCCGGCAAGCAGCGTGATCGCAAGACATACGATCAAAAGAAGAGATACTGCTTTTTTCATCTTTTTGTTCCTTTCAGATTTCAAATATTGTTCCAGTCGAACTGGTTGTGTATTGTCTTCTTACAAAACGCTGTCGATCAGGCGCTTTGTATAATCATTCTGCGGATGATAAATTACCGCATCCGGTGCTCCCTGTTCCACGATGTCCCCATGGTACATAACCAGTACCCGGTCGCAGAACTGCTGCACCAGAGAGATGTCATGGCAGATAAACAAAATGGAAAGCGCCGTGCCCTGTTCACAACGAAGCTCGTTCAGAAGCTCCAGAATTTCTTTCTGCACTGTCACATCCAGTGCGGAGGTTGCTTCGTCGCAAATCAGCACCTTCGGCTTTACAGCAAGGGCGCGGGCAATCGCTGCGCGCTGGCACTGTCCGCCGCTGACCTCATGCGGATACCGCCCGGCAAAGGAAGCAGGCAGTCCGCACCGTTCCAGAAGCCGCGCTGCCTGCGCGTCTGCGTCATGCCGGGTCATCCCGCAGTTTCGCAGGCTTTCCCCAATGCCGTCACCCAATGTGCGGCGTGGGTCAAAGGAATCTGTCGGTGTCTGGAAAACCATCTGCATTTTCCGATAGATCATGCGGAGTGATTTTCCCGTTTTCAGCGTAATGTCCTCGCCATCCAGAAAAATCTTTCCTTCTGTCGCATCCAGAAGCCGCGTGATCAGATTCACCGCCGTTGTCTTTCCGCTGCCGCTTTCGCCGATGATGCCGAGACATTCGCCGGGCAGCAGGTCAAAGCTGATGCCATTTACAGCGGTCAAATTGCTCTGTCCGCTGCGGGTAAAGGTTTTTGTCAGATTTTGAACGCGCAGAATCGGCTCCATCTCACGCCCTCCTTAACCGCGGCACGGCAGACAGCAGCATGCGCGTATAGCTTGCCTGCGGATCATGCAGGACCGTCTGCGTTTCTCCGTACTCTACGGTTCTTCCATCCTGCATGACCAGCACCCGGTCTGCCATCGCACCGATGACGCCGATGTTATGCGCAACCAGTACAATTGCGGTTCCGTAGGTCTTGCGCAGCAGGAGCAGCTCTTCTAAAACCTGTTTCTGCACGGAAACATCCAGCGCGGCTGTCGGTTCATCGGCAAACAGAACGCCGGGACGCAGAAGCATCGCCGCCGCAATGCCGACACGCTGCTGCATTCCGCCGGACAGTTCAAAAGGATAGCTGCGCAAAATACGTCTGCCGTCTTCAAAGCCGAGCTTTTCGAGAAGCTCCAATGCGCAGTTCTCAAATTCCTTTTTTGTCGCAGAGCCGTGCTGCGTCATGATTTCGTAAAGCTGTGCGCCCACCGTGCGGATCGGGCAGAAGGAGCTGCCTGCGCTCTGAAAGATCATGCCAAGCTCCGGCCCGTTCAGCTTCCGCAGCGCTCTTGCAGGCAGATCCGGAAGGTTCCTCCCTTTATACCAGATGTCGCCCCGTGTCACCATGCCGCTGCTTCCGAGCAGCCCCATGGCAGCTTTCAGCAGCGTGGATTTCCCGCAGCCGCTTTCTCCGACAATTCCGAGAATCTCGCCGGGGCGCAGCGTAAAGCTCACATCCTGTACTGCCGGAATTCCGTTGTAGGAAATGTCCACATGGTCATATCGCAGTAATTCTTCCATTGGCTCACCTCCCACGGCTTTTGGGATCCGCGTAGTCCCGAATCGTATCGCCCAGCAGATTAAAGACCATGACAGATATAAAAATTGCAATGCCGGGAGAAAACGTGATCCACGGCGAAGTGGTCATCAGACTGCGCGTATCGCTCATCATACTGCCCCATTCGGCTGTAGGAGGCTTCGCGCCAAGGCCAAGAAAGCTCAGCGCTGCCAGCTCCATCATCATCGTACCGATATCCAGCATGGCCGTCACCAGAATCGGACCGATGATATTCGGCAGAATGTGTTTGAAAATCAGCTTGCCGGAGCTGCTTCCCGACAGCTTCGCTGCCCTCATCCAGACGGTTTCCTTCTGCGCAAGCGTCTGACTGCGGGCAATACGGGCGTATTTCGGCCACGAGATCGCTGCCAGCGCAATGCTTGCGTTTTGAAGTCCTCCGCCCAGAGAACCGGCCACTGCCAATGCGAACACCAGTCCCGGAAAGGCGAGAAACATATCCGAGATGCGCATCAGCACCGTGTCCATCCAGCGCCCGTTCCAGCCGCAGAAGATGCCGACGGCAGTTCCCAGCACGGTAATGACCGCTACCAGCAGAAGCGTGGAGAAAATGCTCGTTCGGCTTCCCACAATAACGCGCGAGAGCATATCGCGCCCATAGCGGTCGGTGCCCAGCAGATGTTCTGCCGAGGGCGGGGCTTTGGCATTGCTCAAATCCTGCAAATAGGGATCGTATGGGGTAAGCTGTTCTGAAAATACAGAAAACAGAATCAGCAGCACGGCAAGCGTTCCAAACACAATCAGTCGGACTTTGACGCTGCTGCGCCGGATTCTCTGTTTGCGGATCGTCGGCTGACTCATACCTCGCTCACCCCCAGTCTGATTCTCGGGTCGAGCGCGTGGTAAAGAAGATCGGTGATTAAGTTTACCATCACATAGATGATTGCCATCCAGACCACATACGCCTGAATGAGTGGATAATCGCGCATCGTGATCGCGTCCACTGCCAGCTTGCCGACGCCGTCCCACATAAAGATGCTTTCAATGATCGCCGTGCCGCCGAGAAGACTTCCGATGGACAGCGCCAGCAGCGTAATAATTGTCAGCATGGAGGATTTCAGAACACTTTTCCAGAGAATCACCCGTCCGCGCACACCGCGCGCTTTTGCGCCCTCCACATAGTCCTTGTTCAGCTCCTCCAGCACAGTGGCGCGCACCTGCCGCATATACTTGGCAGACATGGCGACAGCGAGCGTCAGCGTCGGCAGTACGGCACTCTGCACAGTCATCCCATTTGAGATCACAGGAAAGATGCTCCAGTGGATAGAGAACACCTGCATCAGAAGCAGCGCCACAAAAAAGTTGGGCAGGGAGTTCCCGATAAAGCTGAAAAAGCGCAGGAAATAGTCTGTGAATTTATCGTGTCGCACGGCCGCCAAAACGCCCAGCGGAATAGAGATGATAACTGTTGCACAAATTGCCAGAACCGTCAGCAGAAGCGTCGCCGGGAGCTTGGACACAAAGGTCTGAAACACGTCGCGCCCGGAAATATAGCTGATGCCCATGTCTCCGGTCAGTATCCCGCCAACCCATGCCAGATACTGCGTCAAAAACGGCTGATCGAGTCCAAGCTCTGCGCGCTTGGCATCGATGATCTCCTGCGCTACCGCGCCCTTGTCACCGTAAAGCTCGGTGATCGCGTCGCTGCCCGCGATTCGCATCATGGCGAAGGACAAAAACGTGATACCGATGAGGACCGGAATGAGCTGTAAAAATCGTTTGAGAATGTATTTTTTCAAAGTGTCTCCTTACTGGAGCAGCGGACATTTCCGCCCTTCCACCAGAAACATTGGTGTTGAGGCGTTGTTGATGCGCTCTTCCTTTGTCCAGACCTGCTTCCAGATCTCCGTATCCGCGGCAGCCTGCATCCCGAGTCCGCGCAGCACCCGCAAATCCCATGCAGGACGCTGGTGCGCGGAAAGCGGTGCCTGCCGTGCGATCGCTTCCATCGCGGAAACATCTGTTCCCGCCGTTTCATCCCGAACATCAGCGCTTTGCAGATTTTCTCTGTCCTGCGCGTGGGCAAGCTGTGCGCCCTCATCCCACAGATAGCGATACCAGTTCGCGTCAAAGTTCAGAAGCACGCCGCCCGGTTTCAAGACGCGCATCCATTGAGCGTAGGCTTTTTCCGGATCATGCAGGTTCCATGTAACATTTCTCGTGACCAGTACATCAAAGGACGCCGTCTGAAAGGCAAGCTTTTCCGCGTTCATCTGCTGAAAGTGAATATGCTTTGCCAGCGCACCGGCATTGTGCCGCGCTTCTTCCAGCATCGACGCCGTATAGTCTACCGCTGTGACCTGATAGCCGAGCTCTGCCAGAATGATCGCGAAAAAGCCCGGCCCGGTGCCAACATCCAGCACCCGGATTTCCTCCGGGCATCTATCCGGGAATCGTGCAGCAATTCTGCCGGAGATTACACCGCGCCAGACTGTTTTCTGGTCAGAGGCAAGTTCTTCCTGATTGACTGTGGAATAACCGGAGGCGCGGTTCGTCCAGTAGTGGATATTTTCTTCCTCATAGGTTGCAAACTGTTTCATGGTATCATCCTCTCTCGTGCGGCGCTATGCTTTCCTTGCCCAAATGCCGAACATCGGCGCGTGCGTCAAATCCGACGCTCCAAGGATTCGCTGCCCGACTGTTGCATCTGCCCGGCAGTCTGAAAAACCGATCCTGCGCAAAACACGCAGATCCCACGCGGGGCGCAGCTGCCCAATGTCCATGGTCAAGGTGATCTCGTCGTTTTCATGCTGCAAGGCGTCGGTCATGCCGATGTGTCCATACGGGCTGTCCGGCGCGACCTTGCAGTTTTGCATACTGTGGCTGCGCACATTCGCGGCGTAGTCCGCGTCAAAGTTCAGGAGCCAGCCGCCAGGCTTCAAAACCCGGAACCATTCCCGGTAGGCCTTCTCCGGTTCCGGAAGCGTCCATGTGAGATTGCGGCTGAGAACCACATCAAAGCTTTCCTCCGCATAGGAAAGTGCCTGCGCGTCCATCTCCCGGAATACAATATCGAGATTTCGCTGTGCGGCAAGCGATCTGGCTTCCTCCAGCATGGCAGGCGTCAGATCAATGCCCTCTACCTGATGCCCGGTCTGTGCCAGCAGCACCGCAAAAAAGCCGGTTCCTGTGCCGACGTCCAGAATCCGCAAATGCTCCTTCTCCGGCAGAAGCCTTTCTATCTCACGGAGCCATTTTTGCCCCATTTCATTTTCAAGCTCATTTTTTCGCACTGCCCCAAAGTCGTGCGAGCGCAGCGTCCAATAGTGCCGGACGCGCTGCTCCATTGCAGAAATCATTGTCATACTTCCTTTTCCAATTCTCCATATGCGATCATGGGCGCTCCTGCCTCGATTCCAAGAGACGCTGTCTGATACAGCACCACGCCGTCAGTTTCTGCGTGAATCCTGCAAAGCGGCTCGCTGAAAATGTTCCGGATCTCGCCCAGAAGTTCTCCTTTTTGGATTTGATTGCCGGGCTTTTTCCTCGGATACCAACAGCCGCTTGCCGGTGCATCCAGATACCGGCCGTTCTGTACCATCGTGTGGGAATACGATATGGCGGGCGCATCCTTCAGAAATTCAAGTCCGCGCAGGATATTTTCTCGCATGTCATGCTCGTTTCCGTTAGTCCACTTCCTCAGCATCTACAAAGAGGTTTGTGATCTGCACAGGAATCGGCATCCGGCTCTGCTTGACGGCGCGAAGCACCATATCCTTGAGCTCAGCACAGCAGGGCTTGTCCATCGTGACGATGGTGACGCTTGCAACGTCGTTGAGACTGAAAATGTCCGCCAGCTTCACCGTAATATCAAAGTCGTTTTCCGGGCAGCAGATCAGCGGCACCCGTCCCTTGGACAGTGCGTCATGGAAGCCCGGATAGGAAAATGCCGAGCAGTCCGCCGCAATGAGCAGATGGCTGTGATGGTAGTAGGGCGAGAGCTTCGGCGCTTTATAGAGCTTGATCGGCCACTGCACCAGATCGCTGCTTTCCTGAAGCAGCGCTTCGGGGTTAAATTCCCGTACCCGTTTCCACGGGTCAAAAGTCCTGTCGATCATAGCGTTCCTCCTCAGCGAATGTAGCGGTCAATGGCCTTTTTGAAATCGTCAAGCGTCTGTGTATCGCCGGACTGCACTGCGTCCACAACGCAGTGGTCGAGATGGTCTTTTAAAATCACCTTGGCGATAGATTGCAGCGCGCCGATCACAGCGGAAAGCTGCATCAGAACGTTCGAGCAATCCTCGCCTTCGTCCACCATCGCGCGGACGTGCTGCAAATGTCCGGAGGCTCTTGCCAGCCGGTTCTGAACATATTTCGTGTTTTCATGGTGGTGCGGATGCTTGTGTCCGTCCGCATGGTCATGCTCGTGCGGATGCGCATGGTCATGTTCATGCGTGTGTTCATGAAAATGCTCCTGTTCCAGCTCGTCCACGCATACCGCCACCTTTCTTATTTTGTATTTTACAAAATTTCGCGCTGGCTCGTAAGCCTCCCCGGGGGATGAAATTTTGTGCGCGGCGCAGAAATCGGAACCCCCTCTGGGGGTCAGCTGCGTAAATAGAACGCTTTACGGGGACTATTCGCCCTTCAAGCGCAGAAATACTTGTTAAATATAGCTGAATTTCTGACAGTATTTTATTCAAAATAGCGGCGCACCCGTCAAATATCCTATACAGGGGATACAAAATGCCCGATGCAACCGCATCGGGCATTTGTGCTTATTTCTTTTTCAGCAGCGACGCTTTTACCGCGCCTTTCGGGTCCTTGACGAGCAGGATCACAAGCCAGATGATGAGTCCCAGCGCGACCACGGACAAACCGAGATAAAAGTCGTTGAGCATATCGATCGGTTCCGGCGTGAAGAACGCTTCATGCAGCTCGGCATATTCAAAAATCGCATCACCGAGCCACATAAGCGACGCGCCCCAGTACATGAGACTCAGTGTACCGAGCCGCATGGTGTTATCCGGCGCGTGCTTGTACCATAGAATCGAGCAGATGATCGCCGCAAATACACAGGTCAGAAGTGTCATTGCATCTCCTCCTTATCGAACGGCAGGCGTCACGCCGGACTCGCGCTTGACGATCTTATCCGCGGCGAGCGAAATGCAGCCCCACGCAGCCGTGACCAGAAGTGCCATCGTCACGCCGACGGTCGCCATCTCGTGCAGCATAACTGCCGCATCCTCCGGATTTGCCGCAGCCGTCAAAAACGGGAACCAGGGTACAACTTCGCCATGCCAGACATGCTCATACGCCAGCAGCGCTGCGCCGCCCCAGAGCATATTTTTGAGCCACTTGAGCTTGCGGGAGAACGGGATCTTGCCCTCCACTGCAGCTTCATTTTTCTTCTCTACCTTGGAAACCACACCGGTGACGATGGCTTCCGCAGTCGGAACCAGGAAACATGCCATTGTTTGTTCCTCCTTTTTCTTTGGCGATTTTCGCCGTTTCAGGATACCATCAGTGTAGCGCGACGCATCGGAAAGAAAAAGCTCCCGGGGAGGTTCAAGTCAAAATGATTGTAGAAACTGTAAAACTTGCAGCCTTTATATTGTGCATTTTAGAGAAATATGACACGATACGGAACCCCGTGGGGAGGTTCAGTTTTTTGAAAAACAGTGCGTTTTTCCGCGCAAAACCCCATGTGGGGATATGAAAACACGCGATGTGCGTACAAAAAGCATCCCCCGGGGGAGCTTCCGAATGGGCTTGCGGTCTGCTACAATACAGCCATCGGTTAATACGCTCAACCCAATCCAATCCTAAAACAAAAGCGCGGCGTTTCTTGGGGAAGAAAACGCCGTGTTTTTGTTTGGAACGTAATAGCCGGAGCGCTATCCGCATTTACGGATAGCGCTCCTATTTTTTCTATCATTCTGCGTTGAGCGCCTCGGCAATCTCCTGCGCGATGCGCTGCCGTTCCTCCTCATTCTCTGCCCGCGCATATCGTTCCAGCGCAGCATCCCGCAGATCTGCCGCCTGCCGGGACCACACCTCAAACTCGCCCTTGGTCATCAGTCCGCTTCTGATACGGGCAAAATATTTTTTGTACGCCCGCTGATGCACTTTCCAGACATCGTTATTTTCCACCTTGCTTCGGAAGCTGCTGCTTGCGCCGATCTCACGGCAGGTCTTGCCGTCCTGCCCCGGCGCAGAACCGGCGCAATAGGCGTAGGTCGCTCCCGGTGTCTGCAAAAACCAGCGCCCACAGTTGGCGCAGCGTTTCGGCACAAATCCTTTTTGCAGTCCCTTCATGAACTCCACATAGACGAAATCCAGCAGCCGGTCAAAGTACATCTTTTCGACGATCTCGGCTTTTTCCTTCTCGCCGCGGATGCGGTACTGCGTCTTCACCGGCGGCGCGTCTGTCTCAGGGTTTTCACCGAGACTGACGCCGCTGATAAAAGCTTCATATCCACGCGAACAGATCATCGGTGCCAGAGGAATTTTCTTCTGGCCCTTTTTCTTTTCAAATACTGCGTCCGCAAAAACGCCGTCGAGGAACCACGCATACCGCTCCTGAATCCATCGAATATCGTCAATCTGCTGCTGCATAAACGCGGGCAGATCGTTATCTTCCTGCATCATGAATTCTGCAAAGGCATCCTGTGCGTCTCCAATCACAAATTCTTCAACTGGCATATCGCCAAAGACGCGAAAGTCCTCCAGATACAGCCGGTAGAGCGGCAGAGAAGCAAGCCCCTTCTTCATGTCCATGTAAGCACGCAGAACATCATTGCTTTTTCCTGGAACGGCTGTGTTCAGTTGATCCAGCAATTTCTGAAATGGCGCGACGTCAAGGTTCAAAACTTCCGTCAGCACCGTTCCATACGGCTGCGGCTGCGGTCTGTCCTCCACCCAATAGGCCGATGCGCCAAACTCAACCTTGGTGTTTGTTTGCGGCCGATGTAAATCAAATAAATCCTTTCCCAAAACGCCCATAAGCTGTTTCCTCATTCGAGAATGTATTTGCATCAATATAGTGTATCTATTGAAATGATACATTACCTATTCCCAAAAGTCAATCCTTGTGTTACGATATTGGTGCGGTGAAATCGAAAATAAAAACCGCGATAACAATATCGAAGGAGGTGACAATATGAATAAACTACACACCATCAATGCGGAAGAACTGCAAAACAGGACGTATGAACCGACGCACTTTCTGGTAGATGAGCTTATTCCAGAGGGCCTGCATATCCTCGCGGGTGCGCCGAAGATCGGCAAGTCGTGGCTTGCTTTGTGGCTCTGCTTGTGCGTTTCGCAGGGGCAGCCTCTCTGGAATTTTGCAGTGATACTAAAATCTAGTAAAACACTTTAACCGTCTTACCAGATATGCTATACTGT
>OWIO01002503.1_pt1 | contig 11791 bp, 10 predicted proteins | sample 1733011 | NCBI WGS metagenome assembly OWIO01 (sample SAMN05065779, study PRJEB22554) | human gut metagenome | biome: ENVO:2100002; feature: ENVO:00000062; material: ENVO:00002003 | host: Homo sapiens | place: USA | reverse complement strand
CTACACAAGGAGTATCGTCGGCAGCGTCAGATGTGTATAAGAGACAGATGCAGCATATCTTCGGTAGTTACACGCATAAAGATATCGTATGGCTGGACTTGTTGCTGAAAGTGCTGGCAGGACTGATCGTCGTTTTTGGCATTTATAAACTCGTACGCAGCAAGTTTTGGCTGACTGCAAAATCGGAACCGGACTTTCAGAAAACGATGGCCCCCTGGATAGGTGAAGCCTGGAACGAACTTTCTTACCGGCAAATGCTGGAACAAGCCGTGGCGGAAAATGATTTCAAATTGGCTATACGCATTCGCTATGGAGGCCTGCTGCATTTGATGGATGAAAAAGGAATGATCCGCTGGGATGCCCATAAAACGAATAGATCCTATTACTATGAATTGAAAGATAAAGCCTTAAGGGATGATTTTGAAAAGCTCGCTTATATTTTCGATTGCGTGTGTTACGGTGATTTTGAGGTGAGTGCTTCTCTGTATGGGCAACTTGAACCGGTGTTCGACGAATTCCGGGATAAACTGAAAAAATGAAGATTAGAAATTTTGTCGGTATTGCATTATTGTTGATCTTATCACTGATCTACACTTGGTATGAGGCAAATCGTCCCCGGCCGGTAGATTGGTCCGAAACGTATTCGCCGAAGGATAAGATCCCTTACGGTACTTACATTACATACCGGAGCTTGCCTGAATTATTCCCGGATTCAAAGATCAGGACTTCGCGCTTGTCGATAGCCGAAGAGTTCGGAAGTGGGCGGGATACATCTGCCGGGACATACATTTTTGTCGGTTCGGACTATCGGATCGATGCCCTTGAATTGAAACATTTGATGCAGTGGGTAGAGAAAGGAAATGATATGTTCGTTGCCGCCGGGTGGATTGCCGACACGCTGTTGAATGCTTTATCCCTGAAGCTGGAACAGAATTTGAACCCCAGCGGCAGTAAATTGCTTTTTGCTCCCGGGCACGTATATCCGTTTTATAAAATCCGGCACGGTAGCTATTTTGTCTTGCCGGCTGATTTTAAAGGCGAACGTTTGGGGGGTAGGATCGATAACGATTCCACCGATTTTATCCGCCTACCCTATGGGCGGGGACAGGTATTCCTGAATTTGAATCCCTGGGCTTTCACCAATCGCTGGGTTTTGGATAGTGTCTGTGGCGATTATTATTACAAGGCGTTGTCGTGGTTACCGGATAAAGGTCGAACAGTGATTTGGGACGCCTACCACACGTTGGGAAGGCAGGAAGCACAAACACCTTTGCGGGTGATTTTGCAATACCCTGCCTTAAAATGGGCGCTTTATCTGTTGCTGGCAGGAGCTTTGTGTTATGTGCTGTTCCGCGCACGGAGAGAACAACGTCCGATTCCGGTAATCCACCCTCCGGAAAATAAAATGCTCGAATTTATAGCTACCGTGAGTTCACTTTATTATAAACAGAAAGAACATTCGGCGATTGCTTTAAAACTGACCGACTATTTTCTGGGAGAGGTCAGGACCAGATATCAACTGGCTACCGACCGGCTGGACGAACCCTTTATCCTCGGGTTATCCGCACGCTCCGGGGTAGAGGAGGAAGATACCCGCAGACTGGTGCAGCTGATTACGAAAGTCAGAACCAGCCGGCAGGTGAATGAAACCGAATTGCGTAATTTGGTACAGGGAACAGAACTTTTTAACAGGAAATTAAATCAATAAAATATGGATACTGGTTTTGAAACGAGAATAGATTTTTCAGCGTTGAATGAGAAAATTGGTTTGTTAAGAGAACAAATGGCCCGGGTGATTATCGGGCAGCGGCAAGTGGTCGATTTGTTACTGACGGCCTTGCTGGCCGACGGCCATGTTTTGATCGAAGGAATACCCGGAGTGGCTAAAACATTGATGGCTAAAGTGTTGTCTCATTTGATCGAAGCCGGTTTCTGCCGTATTCAGTTTACTCCCGACCTGATGCCGAGTGATGTCCTCGGGACTTCGGTATTTTTACCTTCTACAGGAAAATTCGAGTTCCGGCAGGGGCCTGTATTTACCAATATTTTATTGGTGGATGAGATCAACCGCTCGCCGGCAAAGACGCAGGCAGCCCTTTTTGAAGTTATGGAAGAAAGACAGATTACCAATGATGGTGTAGAATATGCTATGGAGTTTCCATTTATGGTCGTCGCAACGCAGAATCCGGTAGAACACGAAGGCACTTATCGCCTGCCGGAAGCCCAACTCGACCGGTTTATGTTTAAAATTTTAGTGGATTATCCCAGGAAAGAAGAAGAGATTGAAGTATTGGAATTGCACGATAAAAGATCGTCCGAAAGTTGGAAAGAACAAACACCGGTAGTATCGGTCGGGGAATTGAGCTATTTACGGGAGAAAGTACATGATGTGCATGTCGACGGAAAAATAAAAGCTTTTATCGTAGATATCGTCGGTACAACCCGCGACAATGCCTGGTTGTACCTGGGTGCCTCTCCCCGGGCATCGATCGCTTTGATGAATAGTGCAAAAGCATTTGCTGCCATCAGCGGACGTGATTTTGTCGTTCCTGAGGATGTATTGTATCTGGCTGCTCCGGTATTGCGGCATCGCGTGCAGCTTTCGGCCGAGAAAGAGTTGGAAGGGGTTGTGGTGGATCAGGTCATTCAACAATTGATCGCTAAAGTCGAAATTCCCAGATAATGAAGGAACTCTTTTTGAACCGGCGTTTTTTTATGTTCCTGTGGGGTGGGGTATTCGCTTTACTGCTGACCTTCGTATTTCCTCGGGTATATCCCTGGGTAATCTGGGCTTTGGGATGCGGAGGGGGACTCGTCGTTGTGGATATCACCTTGTTGTATGGATTCGGAAAGGCATGCGGTGCACAACGTATCGTAGGGGATAAATTTTCCAACGGGGAAGAAAATCCGGTACGGATCCGGGTGGAAAACAAGTATCCTTTTGCGGTCCGGGTGCGTGTCGTAGATGAAGCGCCGGTCGAATTTCAGGAAAGAAACAACAGTTTGAATTTTTGTCTGTCCTCCCACGAACACAAAGAAGGTACTTACTTCCTCCGCCCTGTAAAACGAGGGGCTTACCGGTTCGGGCAGGTCAGGGTATTCGTGACCTCCCGTTTGTCGCTGGTCGAACGCCGCTATTCCTTCGGAAAAGAAAAGGAAGTGGCGGTTTATCCTTCCTTTGTCTCTATGCGGAAATACGAATTACTGGCATTTACAGGCCGGCAGTCCGGTAACGGGATAAAACGGATACGGGTGGCCGGTATTTCCACTGCTTTCGACCAGATAAAGCCTTATATCCAGGGTGATGATCCCCGTACCGTAAATTGGAAAGCGACCGCCAAATGCAACCGGCTTATGGTCAACTCCTATACCGAAGAACGTTCACAATCCGTGTATTGCGTGATCGATAAAGGACGGACCATGCAAGCTCCTTTTCGGGGAATGACGACTTTGGATTATGCGATCAATGCCACTCTGGCCTTGGCGAATATCATTCTGAAAAAAGGAGATAAAGCCGGATTACTGACTTTCTCTGATAAAGCCGGAGCGTTGATAAAAGCAGATAACCGCCGGTTGCAGCTGAATAGCATCAGCGAGGCGCTTTATAGTCAGCAGACTTATTATCTGGAGTCGGATTTCGAGCAATTGTGCGTCACGGCTTCCCGGCAGATCCATAACCGGAGTCTGCTGATCCTTTTTACAAATTTCGATACCGTCGACGGGATGAAGCGCCGTTTGCCGGCCTTGAAAAGGTTGACGGATAACCATTTGCTGCTGATCGTTTTATTTGAAAACACAGAGATCAACCGGGTGGTGACCGAACCGGCCTTGAGCATCCGGGATATCTATTTCAAAGCTTTAGCCGGAAGTTTTATTACAGAGAAAAGGCGTATCGCCCACGAGCTGAGAAATGCCGGTATTTATACCATTCTGACCGAACCCGAAAAACTGACCGCTACGGTGATCGATGGCTATCTGGAAATGAAGGAAAGGGGACTTGTTTAAATCTGCTCTTCTGCAGCATCGATCCCCGTTGCAATTTCCTGGATAATCCCTTTCCGGATATAGACTTGCCGGGCATGTTTCCGTACCAATGGGCGGTAGTATTCGAAAATAATTCCTCCGAGAGCACAGGAAACACCTGAAATCAGGATGATAGCCGGTAAACCGGTTTGCTTTTCCAGACTGCCCAGAAACATACTCCCCACCGGAGCTATTCCGGTGAAAGTCATTGCCAGATATCCCATGACACGTCCTCTTTTATCTTCATCGGATAACGTTTGTAACAGGGTGTTGATAGAGGCTACCGTACTGATGATGGCAAATCCTGCTGGCAGGCAAATGAATGCTGCAATCCAATAAGTATCGATATACGATAGAATCATTAGGCTGATCCCCAGCAGGAAGGCCGATATCGTGACTACCTTACCCAGGCCGACTACGCTTTTGCGGGCTGCGAGGTAAAGGGCGGCCAGAAAAGAGCCCACTCCGATGCAGGATAGTAAAAATCCCAGCATTTCGCTATCTCCCTGAAGAATATCCTTGACATAAGCCGGAATAAAAGTCATGAGCGGCAAGCCGAAGAAACTAACGGCACTCATTAACAACAACAGGGCCCGTATGGGAATGTTACCGGACACATAGGAGAAACCTTCTTGTATATCTGTGAGCACATTTTGCCGGCGGTGCTGAACGGTAAAAGGAGACAGGCGCATCAGGAAGAGGGCGATGATGACTCCCAGGTAACTGATTCCGTTCAATAGAAAGCAGAGCCCTTCACCGAAGATTCCGATCAGTACTCCTCCGACTGCCGGGCCGATGAGCCGGGAACCATTGATCACAGCCGAATTGAGCGCGATGGCATTGCTGAGATGTTCTTTGGCTACCAAACTCGGATAGAAGGCTTGACGGGTGGGATTGTCCAGGGCGTTGATGCAGCCGATCAGCAGGCTTAAAATCAGGATATGCCATACTTCGATCACGCCGCTCAAGGTCAGTGCTGCCATCGAAAGGGCTTGTACCATAGATAAAGATTGGGTCAGGATCAGTATTTTTTGCCGGTCGAAACGATCGACAAAGACACTCATGAGGGGGGTCACCAATAAAATCGGAATTTGGGCCATAAAAGTTACCGTTGCCAGCAAAAATACCGAACCGGTCAGGCGGTATACCAACCAGCTCATCGCAATCTGTTGCATCCAGGTCCCGGTCAGCGACACACACATCCCCGTGAAATACAACCGGAAATTACGCGTCTTCAACGATATCAGAATAGATGAAAAAGCCTTACCGTTATCCGGTAAGATCTCCCGTAATCCTCGAATCACTTTTTTTTCTTTTAATCCCTGATTTTTTTTCGTTTAAAGCCCCAGTTCCTCTCCGATCAAAATGACTTTGATTCTGCCTGCCGGATAACTCTTTTCTGTAATTGTCCAGACGTTACAAATCCGGTCGGGGCTATTACAATCCATACATACACCGGTCTTGTGGCATGGGGTACGGAAGCCTTCATGGCGTATTGCATTTCGGGGGGCTGCAATGGTCCTGACCCGGTGCATGGCTTCCTCCAGGTTTGCGGTGATTTTATTGATACCGATGAACAATACCACATGTTTAGGCCCGAAAGTGATACCGCCGACCCGGTTACCGATCATATCCAGATTGACCAATTGACCTTTTTGTGTGAGGGCGTTGCTCCCCGTTAGAAACAGGTCGGTTAACAGAGCCTGGCGTCTCCAATAGATCTTTTGTTTCCGGCTCATACCCGGAGCGAAACTATCGATGACCGAGAGTTCCGGATTTTTTTGCAATTCATTCAAAACGCCCGTAGCCTTCATCGTTTCGGAATCGCCCCAGGAAACAGTCTCCACCTGTAGTCCCGGGAAGATATCCCGGAAAAATATCGCACTGGCTTCGGCTGTATTATGGGCAAAAAATGCTTCGAAATGGTTGTGGCGTAAAGCTGCAATAGTTTTGTCGATGATTTCTTTGTTCATATTTTGTTTACTTTTTGTCTGTTTTAACGTATACGACCGATGATTATCCGTGAATCATCGATGCTGTCCGCTGTAGTTACAAAGCCGGTAAAGAGGGTAAAAACAACCTGAAACTCTTGTATCTGAAATGATAGTTAAAATGATGGACAAAGATTGGGATTTACTCTTTTTATCTGGAATTTGTTTGTTAATATTTCATTTTATAATTTTACGCCCTTAATAACATCGATTATGAAAAGAATGCTCACACATTTAGGTCTTCGGTTTTTTCTGCTTTTTTCCTGTATTTTTCTTTCCTCGTTTTTTATTTCACTTTCTGCTCAGGAGTTTGTAAAAGGGGGGGCGAATGGTTTCGAATGGCGGTTGATAGGCCGTGTATTTTTTGACGGAGGGTATTTTTTTAACGATACCACCGATTTAGGTAGTAGTTTTCAGGTGAACGATATCCGTTTAGGGACCCAGATTCGTTTTCTGGAGCACTGGGAAGCTAAAATAGAATTGGGGTATGGAGACAGTAAGATCAGTATGAAGGATATTTTCCTGACTTACAAATTCGGTGAACAGGCTGTCCGGGTCGGTTATCAATATGAGCCTTTCGGAAATTCCCGGGTAGGAACGACGAATTTTCGTTTTATGACCAATGCTGCTTCGGATAAAGCGTTGGGAAATTCCCGGAAATTGGGGGTAGGCTACAGCTATAATCACCAATGGTTTAATTTTATGGGAGGTATATACAGCGACGGAGATGTACAGAAGTCCAAGTCGCTGGATCAGGGCTATTCCCTGGCGGCGAAACTGATCGGCCGGCCTCTGTTGAAAGATAAGAAGCTTGTCCATCTTTCTGTCGCACCCCGGTTCAGTAGCGGACAGGAAACGATCACTTTCAATGCCGGCATACCGACCGATTTATTGACGAAAGACGATAATTCGTATGTAGAGGCAAAAGTGGATCAGGTGATTAATCAATGGAAGCTTGATCTCGAAATGATTTTGCTCTACAATAAATGGTATTTCCAGGGGCAATATTTTCTGGCACACCTGAATCGTTTTCAGGCCGATAATTACAATGGCAAAGGATGGTACGGTCAGATCGGATACATGATTCTGGGAGCAAAGCATAATTATAATGCTGCTACCGGTATGATCGTCAATCCTGCTCCCAAAAGCCTTGAAGTGTTATGCCGCTATAATATGATCGACCTGAATGATGCCGGTATCCGGGGAGGGAGACTGACGGATATTTCTTTGGGAATGAATTATTTTATCAATAAATATGTAGCAGCAAAAATCAATTATACCCATATGATGGTCGGAAATAGTTCGCCCAAGGGAGGTGATGATTTCGACCTGATTCAGGCCCGGCTGCAATTTTCATTTTAGTTTGCAGACGATAAAAATTTCCTTACCTTAGACCGGTCGGAAAAGTCCATAAATTTCCCGGATCGGATGGGCTTATTCTGTCGGAACCGATAGATTTAATTTTAATAATATGAAAAAGATTCTGGTAAGTTTAGCCGTATTGTGGTGTGTGGCACTCGGTGTACAGGCACAGGATAATCAGGAGTATGAGAAGCAAGTTGCCAAGATGTTGGAAATGACTCATACCATGGATGCCATGAAACAAATCTTCCCTCAGATGACAGCTATGTTAAAGCAGCAGTTGCCTCAGGCTCCCGATGAATTTTGGAAAGAGCTGGATGCTTCTATGAATGGGATGTATGACAAGATGATCAAGGCGGTGATCCCGGTGTATAAAAAATACCTTACGCTGGATGATCTGAAAGAGATCATCAAGTTTTATGAAACTCCGGTAGGAAAGAAATTGTCTGAAATGAATCCCAAAGCGACAGCCGAAATATTACCTATCGCCCAACAGATCGGGATGCAGACGATGCAGGAACTGATGCAGAAAGCACAGGAAAAAGGGTATTTGAAACAACAATAAAAAGGGATTCCGACAAGTCGAATTTTCGACTTGTTGGGATTAGTGTCCCATGTAGGGATATACATGGGTATAGGGCTGATTGGCGGGACTTTCGGTTCCGGATTTTAAGCTATTTATTAAAGCTGATCAGCGTGTTCAAAGAATGTACTGATAGATCAGTTGTCGGTCTGTTTACGGCAGAGTGGGCCTTTCTTTCATTAATAGCCCGTTTCCTGTTCTAAAGGCGGGTATCTTATTTTTCTTTTTATACGGTAGTTTTTAGATATAGACCGTTTTCTCTGTTTTTTATTCAATATACCGATCCGAAAGCGGGCCATTAGGGGATTTCTGTTTTGGGAATATATTTATTTAATCTTTTCGGATAACATAAACTTTATCTAAAACTGTATATTTGTTTGTATCTTTTTCTTAATGAATATCGATAAATATTTTTATTATTGATAATTATGTTTAAATTCGTATCGATTAACCTAAAAACTTAAATTTATGAAGCAAAGTTTTTTATTCAGTCTGTTTCATTTACCATCTTCCCTATTTTAAATAAGATTGAAATAAAGAGTAATAATAAGTGTTATTAAAAGGAGGATAGCGATTATTATTTTGATTGTTTTATTTGTCAAAAATGTTGATGTCAATGAAATGATCAATACAGATGAAAGAATCCATTTTCCTTTTTCTGTCCAAGAGGTAGCTAATAGAATGATTATTATTGTAGCGATGACTAAATAATCTATAATTCCCCATTTTTTTTTCATAGTCCTGAAATGTTATAAGGTATACATCCAACCCCGGAAAGTTAATAATAAGTTGTTGTTATAAAAAGTGTGTATACGTTTTTTGTAATATTATATCTTGTCGACTATAATGTTTTTATTTTCATCCAGGCGGATCATTCCGTTAAACGGGTTGCCTTTCGGATCCTTGAAACCGGATATTTTGCCGGTTTGGCCTTTTTGTATTAATGTATCTACTTGTTTTTGGGTGAGTTTCTTGCCTTGTATTTCCATCGGAATCAGAAAATCACAGGATTTCCGGTATAGGGTACATCCCCAGGCGGTTTTTCCCTTCACAATTTCTCCTTGTCCGCATTTGGGGCATTTCAATACAACTGCAATTTTTTCTCCGTTCTCCTTTTTCCCTTTTCCTTTCTCCCTTTCTTTTTTAGTTTTCTTGTCTTCCCCGTCTTTTTCCTCCGGTGTTTCTACAGTGATCGTTTTCGCTGAAGAATAACGTACAAAATGGACGATTTCGTTTACCATCGCCTTCAATTCTTCCATGAAGTCGGCCACCTGATAGGTACCGTCTTCGATCATACGCAACTTCTTTTCCCATTGTCCCGTCAGTTCTGCGGATTTCAGAAGGTCGTTCTGAATGGTGTCGATGAGCTCTATACCTGTCGTTGTTGCTAAAATCCGTTTTTTGTCTTTGCGGATGTATTGCCGTTTAAACAACGTTTCGATGATATTTGCGCGGGTAGAAGGGCGTCCGATTCCGTTTTCTTTCATCAGATCCCGCAGTTCTTCGTCTTCCACTTGTTTCCCGGCAGTTTCCATGGCCCTCAATAAATCGGCTTCCGTATAGTATTTAGGGGGCTGAGTTTGTTTTTCCTGGATTTCGGGGGTATGCGGGCCGTGTTCTCCTTTTTCGTAAACCGGTAGTACGTTTTCTTCGTTTTGTTTGTCTGTATTATTGCCGAATACCACACGCCACGCCGGATCGATGATTTGTTTTCCGGTGGCTTTGAAGTCTTCGTTGCCAATTCTGGCCATAACGGTTGTATTGGCTATTTCGCAGTCCGGATAGAAGACGGCAATGAAACGGCGGGCTACCAGATCATATACCCGCTTTTCCTCGGGAGACATATCGTAACTGAATACACCGGTAGGAATGATGGCATGGTGATCCGTAATTTTTTTGTCATTGAAGACTTTGGCTGACTTCCGTATTTTTCCTCCTGATAAGATCGGCTGTGTTAAAGCCTCATAAGGTTTCAGGCCCTGAAGTATTTTGGGGACTTTGGCATATTGGTCGTTCGGTAAAAAGTTGGTATCCACACGGGGATAGGTGGTCAGCTTTTTCTCGTAAAGCGACTGTATGATTTTTAAGGTATTTTCGGCTGTATAGGCGAATTTTCGGTTACATTCCACCTGCAATAGAGTCAGGTCGAACAGTTTCGGCGGATGTTCCATGGCCTTTTTCCGCTCGATACTGAGAATTTCCAGTTCGAGTGGAATGATCTTTTCCAGAAGGGCTTCGGCTTCCTCTTTTTTATTGAACCGTCCGCGCAAACAAGAGAAAAGTCCTTCCCGGTAATTCGTCCGTATTTCCCAATAAGTTTCCGGTTTAAAGTTCTCGATCGCTTTTTGTCGTTCGACGACCAGGGCCAGGGTAGGGGTCTGCACTCGTCCGATCGAGAGTACGTTTTTTCCTGTCCCGTATTTCAACGTATAAGCCCGCGTGGCATTCATCCCTAACAGCCAGTCGCCGATAGCCCGTGCAGAACCGGCCGCATAGAGAGTATCGAAATCTTGCGATTTCATGAGTTTTTCGAATCCTTCCCGGATGGCTTCTTCTGTCAGCGAAGAAATCCAAAGGCGTTTGATAGGTACCCCGCATTTGGCTTTGGTCAATACCCAGCGTTGAATCAGTTCTCCTTCCTGGCCGGCATCCCCGCAATTGATCACCATTTCAGCTTTCGAGACCAGCTCCTCGATAACGGCAAATTGTTTTTTTATTCCCTCATCTTCGATCAGACGGATCCTGAATTTCGAGGGGATCATCGGCAATACCCCTAAATTCCATTTTTGCCATTTCTCCGTATATTCTCCCGGTTCTTGCAGGGTACATAAGTGTCCGAATGTCCAGGTAACACAATATCCATTCCCTTCCAGATATCCGTTCCGCCGGGTCGTAGCTCCCAGAATATTCGCGATTTCTTTGGCAACACTTGGTTTCTCTGCAATACACATTTTCATAATTCCGCACGACTTGATTCTGCTACAAAGATAATGTAAACCGAAAGCAAAGCCAAGTTTACTTGAACTTTGCTGAGATGTAGCTTATTTTATCGAATGATAATGCAAACCGGGTGCAGAACGAAACGAATTCGTTCATTTCTTCCGTCAGGGGAGACTTATGTTTCTTTTGCCACTGTTCCCAGAAAACGACTTTCCGAAAAAATGTTCCGGTATTTATTTTTGAAAAAAGCAAATAAATGGATCTCTTTACCTCTTTCGGCCGGGAGAGTAAAGGTATATGCTCCTGTAGCCCGTATGGTTTCAAAACCTTCCAGCCAATATATCTCACCGTCGTCTACCCTGGTTTTATCGTAAATGGCTATTTGTAATAAGTCGTCGTCGAAACCCTGATTTTTATACCCGGGATTCCATTCCAGGCGAATAAGATCCGGAGTGGTATATTGCATTCCGAAATAATCCGGGATATAAAGCGGCCCGTAACATATCTTCAGGCCTGAAAATTCGGTAATTTCTCCTGTCTCCGTAAAGCTATGGATATTCTCTTTTATAAAAAGGTTATATCCGCTTATGTTTTGTCCATGCGTAGCATCGCTCCAGGTCATATACATCGGCATTTCCAGTTTATGATAAAATGAAGCCGCCCCTTTAAACCTGTTTTTCTGTGCTTTTTGCTTACTACTTTTCGATTTTCTATACCGTCCCGTTTTGCTCCTTATTCTCAGCTGTCCGTTTACTTCATAAAGGATAACATTTCCGAAACTTCCTTTCAGCTGATTTAATAAGTTAGATCTTGCAGTACCCATAGCCTGTTTTTTTAGTTTGAAAATGAATCAATTTCCCGATAACAGCGATTCCCCGGAGATCCCTTTGAG
>OWIO01002502.1_pt1 | contig 11815 bp, 22 predicted proteins | sample 1733011 | NCBI WGS metagenome assembly OWIO01 (sample SAMN05065779, study PRJEB22554) | human gut metagenome | biome: ENVO:2100002; feature: ENVO:00000062; material: ENVO:00002003 | host: Homo sapiens | place: USA | reverse complement strand
CCCCCAACCCCCTCCCCGCGACCCGGGCCCCGCAAGGGATTGCTGCCCGGCCCGCAGGGCTGTATCCAGTGGGCAAAGTACAATCGCTGGCCCAGGGGAATTTGATCGGCAACGTTCCCGTTGCCGTATCGCAGAAAGCCCTGATGGATCTGATTACCGGGATGTACGCCTACTGTGGCCGCAATGCACTTTCCGCCGCCGACCTTGCCGCCGAGGCATCGCTACTGGACAACACGGTCCGTAAAGATTTTGCGATGCTGTCCTTACCTGAAGTGCTGGAGGCTATCAACGCAGGTGTCCGGGCCGAAGCAGGAGCCGACTACGCCGACTTGTCCCGCCGCAAGTTCGAGGCCCTGCTGACGGCATACCGGAAAGGAGCATTGCGAAAGGAGATTGAAAATGTCCGCAAGGCATCCGAAATACGTACCATATCTGCCGATGAAAACCGTAGGGCCGGGATCAATCTATGCTGTAACATTTTTTCCGATTACAAAAACGGCAAACGGAGCGGCCTTTTCTTCACTCCCACTTTTAAAACCCTCAAAGAAGAAGATTTATTGCATTCGGACGAAAAGAAGAAAAGCGAACTATGGGAACGGGCGAGGATGGAACTGCTGGGAGATATGCAGGCTAAATTATCCTCTTTTGGGACTTCAGGATCAGAACGAGCGGCCGCAAAACAGAATATGCATACTCTGCAAAACAATCCCGAAAAACTCCGAAGTATGATACAGGGCCGGGCCGATGATATCGAGGTTCGGGACTATTTCGACGGCCTTATCGAAATGGGCCTGGAACTCAAAGATATGTTTGAATAGCCGAAAGATGCCAATATGCGGCGTATGGCAAGGTTGCTTAGTGCAGAGCTGAAGAAAGTAAAGAAAACCGAACGAGAATGAAAGACAAAATAATACTCGATGCGTGCTGCGGGAGCCGGATGTTCTGGTTCGACAAGGAAAACCCGAATGTCCTGTATGCCGACATCCGGGACGAAGAACACACGCTTTGCGACGGGCGAAAGCTGGTGGTAAAACCGGACATCATCGCCGACTTTACCGATATGCCCTTTAAGGACGGCACTTTCAAAATGGTCGTGTTCGACCCGCCCCACCTGAAACATTTGGGACGTAATACGTGGATGGCCCAAAAATACGGCGTTCTCCTGCCTACCTGGGAAACGGATATAAAAGCGGGATTTGATGAATGTATGCGGGTATTGGAACCTTACGGAGTGCTGATATTCAAGTGGAATGAAGCACAAATTAAAGTAAGAAAAATACTTGATATAGTACAGGCTACCCCACTTTTTGGACATCCAACATCAAAACACGGCAAAACGATATGGATGTGCTTTATGAAAATGGAACAATAACCGCCTTCGGGCATAAAGAAAGGAAAATGAATACCACATTTGAAAAAACAGCCCATTCCACCGATGAATGGTACACCCCCCTCGAAATAATCAAGCCTCTGGGTACGTTTGACCTTGACCCGTGCGCCCCCGAAAAGAGACTATGGGATACCGCAAAAGAATACTATACAAAACAGGATAATGGACTGGATAAAGAATGGAGGGGCCGCGTTTGGCTCAATCCTCCGTATTCCCGTCCGCTTATTGAACAGTTTGTTAAGAAAATGGCCGAACATGGAAACGGCATAGCTCTATTGTTCAACCGTTGCGACAGTAAAATGTTTCACGAACTGATATTTGAAAAAGCTACGGCTATGCTTTTCATGTGCAAACGAATCCGATTTTATCGCCCGGATGGGACTCAGGGAGGGCAGCCGGGGTGTGGATCTATCCTTGTAGCATACGGGGAAGAAAATGCTTTCCTGTTAGAAAATAGTGGGATTGAGGGCAAATATATCCGATTGAAATAACCGCCTTCGGGCATAAAAAAATAAAATCATGAAAGAACTATCATTCAAATTCAACTTGAGCGACGAAACAGTCGAAAAAATGCTTGCTATAATGACTTTTGCAATGGAAAAGGAAATGCTTCAAAGATGCAAAAAGATTGTTGACGAAGGGAAAGGGACAATTGACATACAAGATGGTAACATTGATGCAGTACAGCTCTGTGCATCCCTCATGCTTATGACCAACGAAGCCCAGAATCGGATGAACAACAAATAACCCCGTCCTCCTCTGCGGGGGAGGGCTTTAAAACGTAAGAAAATGAAAAGCGATAAAGCAAAACAGTTCCTCGACACGAAGCAACCGGGTGACATAGCCCAGTACGAGGTATCTATGAGCAAAGCAGAAAAAGCCGTAGAGATCGCCGAGGCCGAAATATGCGAGAGGGCGATTGAGGCTCATTTTATGACATGCATATCCCGTGATGGAAGCAGATGCAAACAGTGGGGGTTCTGGAAAGCCCCATGTAATAGGGAATGCGATTTTATGAAATCGTTCATCAAACAACTCGAAAAAGAAGAAAAGCCATGGAAAAAATAATGTTCAACGACCGATATGAACTGACTGCGGCCGTACTTGAGAGAAAAAAGACAATGACAAGGCGGGTAATGAATCCGCAACCGGATAGGTTTGAAGGGAGCGTTCCGATTGGGATCGACGTCAATTATTTCGGAATATCGCGCCCCATTAACCCCAAATACACAGTCGGCGAGATCGTGGCCGTGGCGCAGAGTTATGGAAAAATTGGATACTCCAGCACTCAGCCAATACCAAATGTCAATAGAGATTATGATTGGGCTGAAGATACTGCCGGGTGGAATAACAAAATGTTCGTCCGGGCCGAACTGATGCCCCATCAGATACGCATCACCTCGGTACGGGCCGAAAGGTTGCAGGACATATCCGAGGAAGATTGCTTGAAAGAGGGGATAAATATTGGCAGTGAACCCATTAGAAAAGGCGGACACTTCTATTATTTCGATGACGACATGAAGGATGAACGGATATGTTTCGACACTCCCCGCGAGGCTTTCTCCGCCCTGATCGACAAAATAAGCGGCAAAGGCACATGTGAATCCAATCCCTGGGTCTGGGTTTACGAGTTTGAACTAATAAAGTAACGCCATGAAAACAAAGTTAGGACACCTACAACACCTGCAATTCTTGATTTACTTGGATTGCAAACGGAGAACGAAAAAACAAGTGGGCTTACCAAATGACGAAAATCGGGTGAGCGATGATGAAACACTGGTTCGCTTCATGCTTGAAAACAGTAGCATAACAGAGCGTGACGGCGAACGCTCTTTTCATCGCGTCAGAGAGGCGATTGATGTGATGTGTAAACAATTATGTCCCGGACAATGGTGTACCCGCTCGCATTGTCCACATTACAGTTCGCGCAGGGCTTATAACTGCGGTAAAACACGCCCTAAAGTGTGCAAGGAATACGCCAAATACATAGCCGGAGTTGAAAAGCGGAAAAACATAAAACCAATAGAGCCATGACACAAGAAGAAAAACAACACCTGCTCAAGATCGACATCTGCGGCAGACTACCGTACGGGATGAAATTTTATGATGAAACTCATCTTGACACCCCAAAAATCGAAGCGTATTGCTCGGACGATTACGCCGATGCGTGGTCTTCCGGCGTAAAAGGAGGATTTTCAGCTGTTGACCGAGTTTTTGAGCCTTTGGACTGTGCACCCCTTCTCCGGCCCATCGAGGACTTGTGCCGCGAGATCACCCACGCCGGGTACAATGACGGCTTGCCGTTCTATCCCGCCGTGAAGTTAGCGAATATAGGGATAATATTCCCCCCAGACCAAGAATTTACCCCCAATCAGGGAAGTTACACATCAAATGGGGGAGTAAAATACTCTACATACGGATGTGAGAGCGATTGGTATCAATTTGCGTATCACATAGATATGAGAAGTTTCGTCATTATTAACAAAGATAGTCGTGAAAGCTATCATGTAAAAAATCAACCTATGTTATTCGACCTGATGAACCGCCTGATGATCGACTACCGGGGACTGATCCCCGCCGGACTTGCCAAGTCGGTACATGACCTCGACAAAAACCCGTATGAGTGATGAAAGAGAAAACAATTAAATATACAACAAAAAAACAAACACCATGATTAAGAAAATCACGTATTACAAAGATGAAGAAATGATATGTAAAATCTATTTCCTCGGAATTCTCATTTACACGGCAATAAACAGGTGTTAATGCGAAGGGAGCTTACTATACAAAGAACACAAAACATGAAAACTCTAAAAAATATCCGAATGGCATGCCACAGCTTAGGCGGGTAACTAAAGCGGAAATGGAGACGTACCGCATTCAGGCTTATGAGCCAATTTATTAACAACTAAAAAAGTAAATGACAATGGCATACGTAGCAGTAGATAAAGACGGGAGCGAATGGATATTTGTAAAAAAGCCTTACAAGTGTATGGACTGGAATATGTGGATACCCGGATACAAAGAAAATAATTTCAATCTCCCCAAAGGCTCCATAGAAAAACTGATCGGCCGTCCCCTCACCTGGGAGGACGAGCCGGTGGAACTAAAAGAAGAATAGCATGAAAACAAAGTTATATAAACGCTTAAGGAAAAGATTTTACTGGCATATATATTCCACGAAAAACAAAGATGGCTCCACATTTCGTTGTTGGAAAACATACGATAACAAAACAGGAAAAACCGATTTATGCTCGTTTAAATTACAACATTTCTTAGTCCAATTGATGATGGAAAATCTTGGAATGCTACACTACTATTTTCGGCATTATAATAAGCGCCATAAAATAAAAGAGGCCAAATGGGAGCGGAAAAACAGGGAGAAATATGGAGATAAATTCATTAAAACCAGCAAATAGCTATGACATTCACAACATCATGCTTTGTCCGGGTTGAGAACTATGGACAAAGACATTCAACAATTGATTACTGTGCAAACACCCTCCAACGAGATGGAGGATTTGTCGAGAAAGCAGATGCAATTATCGGCGAATACGTTCTGTGTTATGAAGATATGACCTATTGCTGTTCAGCAGAAGAAGTCGATGATTTTAGAGATCATTGTATCGACTGCGGAGAGGACACAGACCTATTCCTCGCCCTGGCCGCGATGCGGGACGATACGGATGATCGTCAATGGTTTACAGATGGAGTGGACTGGGGTATTTTCCATCAGGCCAATCCAGAAGATAAATTGGATGTAGATGGGATAAGTTTCCCTTATCTCCCACACCCAGGGTATAACATTGATAATTTCCGCAAAGCCACCGCCGCCGAGATTGTCAAACACTATAAAAACAAAAGATAATCATGAAAAACTGGATAAAAGCCTCGTTATATGTACTACTGCCAATTATGATTATGTCCATATTTTTTTTAGCGATGGTGTTAATGGAAATCGTGGAGTATATATTGATCGGCGTAGCGACATTCATTTTCTTATTGATTATCTATATAATTATTAAGGACACGAAAAAAGACCTTGACGAAAAAGACAAAAAAACAAAATTAGAATCATGAAAACGATAAAAGAAGCAGCAACAAATTTCCTAAAGGAATTAAGCTTAGATGAACTGCTCGAGGGAGTAAAACCAACCGAGGCGTTTGAATCCGGCGCTGTCTGGGCAGAGCGATGGATCCCAATCGCGGAAGAAATGCCGGAACCCGAAGAAATCATTCTTATCGAGTATAGCTATCGTGGAAGGGAAAACATATCAACAGCCGTCCGAAAAGAAGATAAGGAAAACGGTGATTGTTACGTAACCACAGATGGGGGAATAATGATCTACCCGGACGAAATCACCCATTGGCGGCCCGTTAAGCAGAAATAGACAGACCATGAGTACAGAAACGATAGATGGAATTCCTCTCACCGACAGTCTGGACGGAGGGGATATGAACAAGAAGGCGCGCTTAAAAGCCTTACAGCTTGCCGCCGAACATCAGCAGATGGAACGTGAGAACAAAGATAAAATCCGGTACGAGAAAGGCAAATTGCCCCGAACATGGGTATTGAGAATGGTCGGGAGCAGCAGAGGTCCCGTATTCAATCCCAGCTATAACAATCCGAACAGACGGCCCTGTTCTGCTGTGCCGGTGGTACGTATCCGGGAGGGAGAAAATCCCATTACCTACGCAAGTCTTACGCAGGCTTCATTGGCCACCGGAGCCAGCATGACCGCGATCAGCCTATGCCTTCACGGGAAGCGGTCCCAGACAAAGGACGGGAGTAAATGGCAGTGGGCGAAATAAAAATAAATAAAGAGCAATGGACAATCCAAAAGTAAATATTCAAGAGTTCCAATTGGCAGACAATGGCGTTTCGATGGGAAGAAAACATTGGGACCTGGCTACAATCTTGCAGGCATCTAAAGACCTTCCGCAATATGATCTCCAATTATCTGCCATCGACCTGAATGTGCAACCGTGGAATTTCAACAGTATAGACGGCTTTATTTATCATGCGAAAAGAATAGAGAATGCAGATTTCGATCACCCCATTATCCAAGCCCCGTGGGGATATATCATTGACGGATGGCATCGTGTAGCCAAAGCCATTTTGGAGGGAAGAACTACCATCAAGGCGGTAAGGCTCAATGTAATGCCTGAACCTGACAAAATAGATGAAGGGAGTAATTAAAATACAGTAATGAAATACAATAAAAGCGCCCTCACCTTTCTTGCCCTTATCCTCGCGGGTATCGCTATCGGCGTGGCGATACTCCATTGGCTTATGCCTATCGCATTCATGCACGGCGGATGGGGGGTATTCATCCTGTTGTTATGTGCTTTTTATGGGATAGCTATCATCAGAAAAGGAATGAAAAAATGATTTACATAGGCATAGACCCGGGAACACATACCGGGATAGCAGTATGGTCGCACGAGCAAAGAAAGTTCGTCAGCGTCGAAACAAAGACCATTTGTGAGGCGATGGAAGATATACTATCTCTGGGTGATCAATATGGCATAGATAATATACTGGTTAAGTTCGAGGATGCCCGACTGCGGAAATGGTTTGGAAAGGCCGGGAGAGAGCAATTACAAGGAGCCGGAAGCATCAAGCGCGACTGTCAGATTTGGCAAGAATTCCTTTCAAGCAAGGGTATTCCTTTCGCGGCTGTTGCGCCGAAAGCCAACCGCACAAAGATGAGAGCCGAGGCATTCAAAAAGTACACGGGATGGAATTCCCGAACATCCGAACACGCCCGGGATGCGGCGATGCTCGTTTTTGGGCCTTAGAATGATAAATCTGTTTCGTGAAAACTTAGAAAATATGTATTTAGATATATTTTGCGGAAAAAAAGCAATACATTAGAGTTTCCAATTAAATATTAATAATTTATCGTACTTGTACTTTAAATAAAAAATCATGAAAGACTCTAATGTACAGAAGAAAACGGTAGGGCAAAATAAATCTAGCAAGCCTATCCCAATGGCCGTCCCCAATTAAAAAAGGTTTCCGACAGCCAGAGAGACTTTTATAGAATTGGGGCGTACAAGCCCATTTTCTAATGACAAACTTAAATTTGATAAAGATGGCAAGACCTATTAAACCAACTCCTATCCTGAAGGGTAAGGACGCAGAGCGTTTTGAAAATAAGATAAATTATATTGAACCAGAACCTAAAGAGGTTGTGGAAAGGGCTAAATCTGTGTATGAGCGATTTAAATCCATTGCCAATTTTTGTTTTTAATTATAAATGAATATTCAGGTTTATAGTTTTATAAAATTAGAATCTGAAATAAAATCGTTTAATTGCGGAGACGAAGATATTTGCGAGTTCTGAATATATTTTCATATATTTGCTAAAGGAATTAAATACTCACAAGGGGAAAAACCTTGTGTAACTCGGAAAGTTTATTTAATCCTCTTATGAATGCCAAGTTGTCGCAGATTTGGCATTTTTTTATTATTCTCGTATTTGAAACAAGTCCAAAGCATAAAAATCCTTGATTCCGCTTGGACAATAGTTGGACAATGAAAAATATAATTTATCATAACATATTGATATATTGGCGATTAATACCAATTACCAATATCACTGTTAATCATGGGGTCGCTGGTTCAAGCCCAGCCTGAAGCGCAAAATAAATCAAGCACTTACGAGAAATACCCGTAGGTGCTTTTTTCTTTTACCTTCTTGGTATACATGTATACCTTTTCCCGTTTTCAGGTATACATCTTTTCTGCCGGGCATACATAAATTTCCTTAACAATACGTATCCTTTTTGTGTGTCATAAGACCGTCAACAGCATTATGACCGATAAATTTACCATTCTGTTCTACCTGTGGAACAACCGTCTGAACAGGCACGGCAAAGCCCCTATTATGGTCAGGATTTCTTACCGGGGGAAACGCAAACAGTTTTCTTCGGGACACAGCATAGAACCGCATCGCTGGACTTCAGGAGAGAGCTCTATTCCCGAATTGGACGCAGATAACGATTACATCCATTTCAACCTCCTGTTATTACAGGACAAGCTAAACCGCACGTACCTGCAATTGCAATTGGAAGGACATGACTTTTCTGTCGAGGACATCTACACGAGATTTCAGCGCAAGGACATTCAGGAGGATTATTCCCTGCTGTGGCTCTTCGAGCAGTACAACCAACGGACAAAGAAACTGGTAGGTATCGAGATCAAACAAGTCACCTATGAAAAATTCGTCCAAGCCGCCAACCACCTCCGCCAGTTCATCCCTTTCAAATACGGGAAAAAGGTAAAAATTATCAGTTACAAAGCCGTTCAGAACAAAGAAGGAAAGGAATTTTTCGCACTTACACTCATGGGAGGTATCGAAGCGGTTAAATCCTCCAACGGAAATTACTATCTCACGGCCAAGAAAGCCAGTATCCCTTCTACTTTTTCCGAAGAGATTTGCATAGGGCTTATCGGCCAATCTTTGGAAGGGGAAATAGTCAAAATCCCTTGCGAACCTTATTCTTTCACCAGTAAAAGCACCGGAGAAGAGATTACTTTGAAGTACCGCTATGGTTATCAGGAGAGTAAAGCTTTGCCTGTGCAAAATAGTTTGGACAAGGAGGTTAGTTTCATCCCGGCTAACACCATTTCTTCCAATATGGCTTATGCCTGACCGCAGCTACCTCTGTCGAAGATTGAGCCGGGATTTATACTCCGGCTTTCTTTGTATTACACATGAAAGACTTTTTCGAATAAATCTCCATTTTTAACGGTATATTTGCGTATGAAAATTACAAAACATATTACTTATATAGGCAATGCTCAAAAGATGAGCCTTGTTGAGGACAATTCTATTGACTTAATAGTTACATCTCCCCCATATCCAATGATAGAAATGTGGGATAAGGTAATGGCTAAACAAAATCCTAAGATAAAATCTGCATTAGAAGATAATAATGGAGACTTGGCTTTCGAATTAATGCATCAAGAACTTGATAAGGTTTGGGAAGAATGTTTCAGAGTTCTTAAAGATGGTGGTATTGCTTGCATTAATATTGGAGATGCTACTCGTACTATAAGTAATATTTTTTGCCTTTATTCAAATCACGCAAGAGTAATAAATCATTGCCTTCAAATAGGATTTGTAAACCTCCCTAATATTATTTGGCGAAAACAGACAAATGCCCCTAATAAGTTTATGGGGTCAGGAATGTTACCTGCGGGGGCATATGTAACATTAGAACACGAATGGATTTTAGTGTTCAGAAAAGGGGGGAAACGCTCTTTTAAAACGGAAAGGGAAAAAGACGCAAGACGGTCAAGCTCTTTCTTTTGGGAAGAACGGAATACATGGTTTTCCGATGTATGGGAATTAAAAGGAATTAAACAAAATTTAACAAACAATACGAGTAGAGAAAGGAGTGCAGCCTTTCCATTTTTGCTACCGTACAGATTAATAAATATGTATTCCCTAAAAGGAGATACTATTCTTGATCCGTTTATGGGAACGGGGACAACTACTATTGCCGCTATCGTTGCTGCAAGGAATAGTATTGGCTATGAAATAGATTCTATTTTTCAAGAAATAATAAACAAGAATATTGATAACTTAAATATTGATATTTTAAATAAAATTATTAAAGATAGAATAGATAACCACAAAGTATTTATAAATGAAAGGAATAACGATAAAACAAAACATTATAATGAAATTTTGGCTTTACCTGTCATAACGAGCCAAGAGACAAAAATTGAGTTCTCTTTTATTGATAAGATTACTAAAAAATCTTCTTTATTTGAAGTAGCCTACTCTGCCCCAATCAACGGAGATACCGAATTACCATTCAAAACTAAAAATACTCTTTTCTAAGTTTCCATTCAACTTTACATCCATGTTTTACAAATTTGATCGTTCCTGAGGATTATTTGTATTCCAAGAAATTAATAGATTATTTCTTCTATCGCAGACCCCTTGAGCACGTCTTTCTAATGAATTGAGTACAGCCTCAACCTCTTCTCTTGTATCAATAATCCAATAGCCCATTCTATTACTACCTATAAGTTCTCCCTGATTTATAGCATATCTTATCAAGCCCCTTAATTCCTCCTGATTAGGATGAGGCGAATAGCCAAGGAGTATGGCTAAATCAGCCGCATGAATGGCATTAGATTTTCCTCTTGGAATTTGCGCAATTAATCGCTGAACGTCTGTGGAAGTATATATCATATTAACTGAATAAATCATTTGTAAAACATAACGGATCATATTGAACAGATATACCATCCTTCTTTTTTTCATAATAAATTATAGGAACTTCTATTACCTCGTTCAATCCAAGCTTGGCTCTATACGTCTCTCCTTTTATACTAATAGGTTTATCTCCTATGAAACCATCTATACCTTTGCTTTCCTCTTCCGGAGTCGCTAATCTATATGAAAGCCCCATTTCTTCAGCAATTTTATTAATTATGGCCTCTTGAAATTTTAAACCTGCATATGTTTTCGTAATCACTAATTCCTCAATCCATTTCCTAATTAAATGTTCATCTATTACATTGATTGCCTCTTTAAGATATCCTATCATCCTACTTACTCTCTTAGTAGCATTATCAATTGCATCGGGATGGCTATGAAGATACCATTCTTTCCATTCTTGCAATTTATTCCCTTTAAATTCATTGATTAAATCAGACATTTGACCGACAACTGACGGCCTTGTCCCTTGAGCATTTTGATTTGCTAAGTTCATTATTTGAGTAGTGTATTTAGGATACTGGTATTCTTCACCAGACAGTATTTCCTGCACCTCTACATTTTTTATCATTATCTTTTTCATATGCTATATCTTGTAATGTACAAATTTTAATCAAATTTACATGACTTGAGTACAAAAATACACATATTAAGATATCGTTCTTATAAAACAAATTAATACGCACACTTACATTGAAATTAATAAAGGGTAAGTGTACAACAAACCGACTAAATAACCGCCACACAAAAAGGTATACACCCCGACAAGGGAATGGCATTAGTATTTAATTGTCAGCAACTTATAAGGGACGGTTCAAGCCCAGCCTGAAGCGCAAAATAAATCAAGCACTTACGAGGATTTTGTAAGTGCTTTTGTTTTTTGTTGCATAAAATTTACATACAACTTTCCCGATTCCGGGAAAAGACAGGCAATAAAAAGGAGGTTCATTATGCCTCCTTTTTGCTTTTTCAGATGTTTTCAGTTTTCCTGCTCTTTTTCCAACTTATATAAGGTGACTTCACTCAGCATTTCGTAAGGGCCGTCCGGAGCTTTGGTGATCGTCCAGGCGATTTGATTGTCGGACACTTTGTTTCACATTTGCCAATGTGTGGTTTACCTGTGTTTTGTCTGCCGCAACATCGCTTAGTTTCCCCCTCACCCCCCCCCTCTCGTCGATATACC
>OWIO01002491.1_pt1 | contig 11899 bp, 11 predicted proteins | sample 1733011 | NCBI WGS metagenome assembly OWIO01 (sample SAMN05065779, study PRJEB22554) | human gut metagenome | biome: ENVO:2100002; feature: ENVO:00000062; material: ENVO:00002003 | host: Homo sapiens | place: USA | reverse complement strand
GAGATGACGTCGAGTCTCGTGGGCTCGGAGATGTGTATAAGAGACAGGTATGGCGGCGGATCCACGGGGATCGTCGACCGTGACTTCCCCGCTGCGAAGGGCGACCCGGCGGGTCAGGATATCGGCCAGCAGGCTTTTCCCGGCGCCGTTCGGCCCGGTAACAGCCCAGTTTTCCCCCGGGGCTATCGCCCACGATACCGGCTGCGAAAAACGTAGTTCAGGGCGCAGGGGTACTGCATTCTCTATCCGGGTAACTATTTTTCCTTCGTTCATGATTGGATTTCTAAAACAGGGACAAAAATACGAATTCGCACCGGATTATGACGCTTGTCGGCGTGGTAGAGGAGGGATAAAGATCACCGGAACAGGGGAAGCAGATATCTGCGTACCGGGAGGAGCCACCCCCACAGGCGCGCTTTTGCCCGGTGGAAAACACCACAGTCGACGATCCCGTATATTTTATCGCGCGTAATGGTTTCCGTGCCGAAGAGGTTGCCGTCGCCCATCAAGGTAACAAAGTTTCCCTCCACATGCAGGATGCGGTGAACGACGAACGATCCTTGCGGGGTTTCGGCCAGTACGACGGAGCCCCAACGGATATCGTCTGTCCGGATAGGGCGCAGAACGATCGCCGTATCGCTGCGGAAAAAGGGGAGCATACTGTTCCCCTGCACCCGGATGCGGACTTTTTTCCCTTCCAGGAGCGTTTCGCGGGCTAAAGCGAAAAATTCGTCGTTGCGCAGCGTCTTCATGGTGTTTGCTTATTTTCCGAAAATTGTTTCGAACGAAAGCCGGGCTGCATCGGCATCCGGCAGGCATTCGAGATGGTATATGGGAACCTGCCCGATGATCCGGGATAGGATTTCCGAAAGAAGGTCGGACGTAGCCTCTTCGTAAGCGAACGACGGAGGGAACGAAGGCAGTAGGGCTCCGATGGCTTCTGCCGTCTTTAGCGGGCGGATGCGGTTCTCCGGGGCCTGGCTCAGCCGGACAATGGCGGCTACGGGATATACTTCGTCCCGGTAACAAGGCGTTTTTCCGCTCCAGGGCGATCCCCAGGCTTTTATTTCCGTTTCCCCGGCCTCGAGGAACGGGCTGTCGTCGTTCAAGAGGGTAGCTTCGTCTATGTTTTCAAGCCACAGGCGGGTATGGGTGCTTTTTCCCGTGCCGGATTCTCCTAAAAAGAGGACGGCGCGGCCTTGGTATTGTACGACCGAACTATGTATGGCCGTTATCGAGCGTTCCAACACGGCCGTGCCGAACGCCTGCCAGAGGGAAAAGCGAAGAACGGCGGGGTCTGCTTCCCCTTGAAAATCGATGGTGTGGGTTCCGGGATCGTAGATCCAAACGAAAGGCTCTTTTCCGTTGTTCGAATCCATCGACAACCCGTACCCCGCAGGGGTGCGGGAAAAAGAACAATTGATACCTTCCGTTTCAAAGCGGTGGAAGATTTCTGTTCTGCCTGTAAAAGGATCGCCCGCCGGACGAAAAGTAAATAAGAGCTTTTCGTTGTTTGCGGGCGAGTTCAGGAACGGCTTGAAGCCATCCATGATACGAAGGGTACGAACGGTCGCTTCACCTTCCACACAAAAGTAAAACCCGGCTATGCGCAGGATCAGTTTATCGGCAGTGTCGGGGACTGGTTTCATGGAGGCTGTATTTCGGTTATTTTGTTTTCAGGATCGTTTCGGGCCGCAGGATATGGGCTTTTACCGACATCCACACCCGTCCGGGAAAACTGAAACGTCCGTATACAATCCGGTAACGCCATTGGGTGTCCGTAAAATGCCGGGCTTTAAAGGCCAGGATGGACAAAGGATTTCGGCTTTTGCGTGCAGACTGTTCCCGCATCATATCGGCCAGCACTTTGCCGGCCTCTTCTCGGTAGGGCTCGCAGGGGATTATCGCTTTCTCGGGACTTAATCCCAAATAATAGCAGGCGATAGCCGTCAGTATCCCGGCGAATTTATCCAATTTTTCCCGGCGGAGGATGCGATTGACTTTTTTACGGTCTATATGATCCGCTTCCCGGTATAAGAACATAGCCCAATCGGTTACATGCCGCAGGGATATGCCGTCCGTAAAATGCATGGCGGTATGGCGGATCAGGAAAAGCGCATTGAAATCGGCCGCGGGAAAATATATTTCGGCGGCTTCTTCTGCCGAACAGATGCAGGCTTGTTCTTCCAGGATACCGGCCAATATGTTATCCAACCGGCAGTCGACCCTATACAGGGTCTCGTCGAGAAAAGTCCGATGGTTTTCGATCAGCACCCCATCGAAAGAGAATACCGAGTGTTTGGGATTGGAGGTATCTATGTCCCGGCCGCTGTCGGCTATCAGGCGGTTGCCTTTTTCGCTCTGTCCGAACAGCCAAATGTCTATGTCCCCGCATTCGCGGAGTTCCGGCTGGGGATAATGGCGGGCGATCCCCAGTCCTTTGAGGATCATCATGCGGATGCCCGCTTTGTGAAAAAAGGCGGAGAGTTTCCATGCCGTTTTTTCCTGATGCAGGAACCGTTCGATGGTGTTTTCAGCTTCCAGGGCCCATCTGAGTTTCAATTGCAGAGATGGGAGCAAGTCTTCGGGCAATTGCATGGCCGCATGGAAAACGAGTGCCGATACTCCGCCTCTCCGGGCGAGGATTTTTGTTTCTTCCCAATCCTCAGGCGTCGCCTTTTCAAATGTTTCTCCGGACAAAGGCACATCCCAGAGGGCGTTTTGCACCAGGGAAGCCAGCATCTGCAGAGAAGGGGTCAGGGTTCGATCGCTTTGCATTCTTTCAGAGTGTCGGTCCATTTCCGGGCGTCCTCCAAGGCTGTCTCCGATTCCACATCGTAACGACAGCACAACAGTTCCGCTGCATCCTCCACCGAAAAATCCTTTCCGGAAAGCTCCTGCCATAGCCATGCTCCGCTGTCGTTGAGCGAAATGATGCGTGTCATATCGGCTCCTAAAGAGCCTTGCATAACCACGACGTTCTCTCCGGCGATCCGGCGTATTTTATAACCTTCTTTTATTTTCATTCTTTCGGTTTTTTAGGGAATGAATATGTTTCCGGCAGGCCGGTTACGGGTCAAATTTAATCATTTTGACCGAAAGGCCGAAAAAGCGGGATTTTTTAGGAGGATTTGCCGTCAATGCCGGGCTTCCCGCCATAGGATGCATCAGCCGTTGGTGAGTTAAATCGGACTAAATTCCGGGCCGGTTTTCCGATTTTTGCATCATTATTGCTAAATTTGTACGTGAAAGCACCTCTTTTTTGCTATGGATGTAATTAAATTTCAAGGAACGGACAAAAAATTGTACGAACTTATCTGTCCTTTGATAATGAGTCCGGCCGTCCTGCGGCAAAACAATAACTATCCGTTCAAGACGGGGAGCCGGTATGTTTGGTATATAGCCATGGAAAGCGAACAGGTATCGGGGTTTATGCCGGTGAAAAGAACTTCGACCGATTACCATGTCATTGATAATTACTATATAAAGGGTGACCGCGAATCTGTGCTGTGCCGGTTACTTGCAGAGGTGATTGCCGATAAAGCCGGCTTGGGGGAACTCTGGGCTGTAACCCATAAACGGCATGTGGAACAGTTTGCAAGAAATAATTTTTGTTCCCGTATCGAATGGAAAAATTATCATAAGATGCAGTATTGCCGGATGGAGGACGCCGTATGCGCAAATTGAACGTATACCAGGCCACGCAAAAGAGACTGAGGGTAATTTTCGATAGTTTCGACTACGTATACGTTTCTTTTTCGGGAGGAAAAGACAGCGGCGTCCTGCTGAACCTTTGCGTGGACTATATCCGGAAGTATGCTCCCGGTCGTAAATTGGGTGTCTTCCACATGGATTATGAGGCCCAGTACCAGCAAACGACCGAATATGTGGAACGGGTCCTATCCCAAAACCGGGATATCCTCGAGGTTTTTCATTGCTGCGTCCCGTTCAAAGTTTCGACCTGTACGTCAATGTATCAGCAGTACTGGAGGCCCTGGAGCGAGGATTGCCGGGATATCTGGGTCCGGGAAATGCCCGGAGGATGTTTTACGGAAAAGGATTTTGATTTTTTTCATGATGACTTATGGGATTATGAATTTCAACGGCTATTTACAGGCTGGCTGCGGCACCGTAAAAAATGCCGGCGGATATGCTGCCTGGTAGGGATCCGCACGCAGGAGAGTTTCAACCGTTGGCGGGCAATACACAGCGACAAGAATTTTCAGCGGTTGGAGGATTATAAATGGACACACCGGATAGACAAACACGAATATAACGCCTATCCTATATACGACTGGAAAACGGCAGATATATGGGTGGCGAACGGCCGGTTCAATTGGGAATACAACCACCTTTATGACCTTTATTACCAGGCGGGCATTCCGTTGGGACGCCAGCGGGTGGCCAGTCCGTTCATTTCGCAGGCGATCCCCACCCTGGCTGTTTACAGGGCTGTCGATCCCGATACCTGGGGGCGGATGGTGGGACGTGTCAACGGCGTAGGATGTGCGGGGATATACGGAAATACGATGGCTATGGGATGGCGGCGCATTACCTGCCCTCCGGGATTTTCGTGGAAGGATTATATGTATTTTCTGTTGGATACCCTTCCGAAAGAAACGCGGCAGAATTATCTGAAAAAACTGGAGGTGAGCATGAAATTCTGGCGGGAAAAGGGCGGCTGTCTTTCGGAAGAGACCATACGGAAATTGAAGGCGGCCAATATCCCGATCACAGTAAAAAATGCGGCGTCATACCGGACGGAAAAAAGGGCCGTCCGCATGGAATACCTCGATGATATAGATATTCCTGAATTCAGGGAAATACCTACCTACAAACGAATGTGTATCTGCATCCTGAAGAACGACCATGCCTGTAAATACATGGGATTTGCCCAGACAAAACGGGAAAGGGCCCTTCGGGAATATGCCGTGAATAAATATAAATCCCATCAGGATGGCGGACAAATTTGAAAGCCCGGTATATGCCGTTAAGGCCGTGCCGGTAGAGAAAGTAGTAGCCAATAGTTACAACCCTAATGTGGTGGCGCCCACCGAAATGAAATTATTGGAATTATCCATTTGGGCGGACGGGTATACGATGCCCTGTGTTTGTTATTACCGGCAGGATAAAGACGAATATGAACTGGTCGATGGGTATCACCGGTATATGGTGATGAAAACATCCCGGCGGATATACGAGCGGGAGAACGGATTGCTGCCGGTGGTGGTGATAGATAAAGATATATCCAACCGGATGGCCTCGACGATCCGCCATAACCGGGCGAGGGGAACGCATTCGGTCGAATTGATGACGGGGATCGTGGCAGAACTGGTTCGTTCCGGAATGTCCGATCACTGGATCATGCGCAATATCGGAATGGACAAGGACGAGTTGCTGCGCCTGAAACAAATATCCGGTCTGGCCGATCTGTTCGCCCGGAAAAAATTCAGCCTGTCGGAAGAAAGAGAGGGGGATTAATATTGAATTTGTATCCGATGCGATGGGAAGGATGGTTTCTGGGTAGATATAATTCTGGATGCTTGGGATTATTTGATCCCTTGAAAATGAAACATACCCCGTCGATAAGTGCCGGCGGGGTATTATTTTTATTGCAGAAAACGAAGCTGCACCAGTATTGGATATTTACATCAGAAATAATCCGGTAAATATTGAATGGTTTATTTCTTTGATCTGCTAAAAAGGGAAACGATCCATAGCAGAAGAATGGCACCTACTACCGAAGTAATAAGACTGCCGATAATTCCTGTGGCAGCGATACCCAGCAAGCCGAATACCCAGCCGCCCAGCACTCCGCCGATAATACCGACTATTAAATTGACCAGCAGGCCGAATCCGCCTCCCCGCATCAGTTTGCCGGCGATGAATCCTGCAAGGATTCCGATGATGATGTACCAAATAAAGTTCATAAGATTTAGGTTTTAAGTTAATATTCTGATCAGCTCTATAGCTGATACTATGGTAAAGTTACGTAAATTTTGTGTAAGTATGTGTATGTTAAATGATAAAATATGTGTGGATTTTTTTAAGCGCCGGGCACAACCGGTGTTTTAGAAGAGCTGTTTAAAAGGACTTAACCCTGCATTCCAGACTGTCCTGTACTTGAATGGGGAGTTGCGGGAAAAAGTCTATTCCGGTCAAAGCCTCTACCACATCTACCGAAACGACCCAGGCAGTGAGAGACTCTTCTATTTTCCGGTTCGGCATCAGGAAAGCCGTCATTCCCCGTTTAGGGCAGTATACGGCTTTGTAGTAGAACAGGGGGACTGTAACTTTGCTTTCGCCGATGCTTTCCGTTGCCCCCAGAAACACCGGCCCGGTTACCACATAGAGCGTGTCGGAGTTGTCCCGGATATAACTGCGCACCAAAGCTTCCAGTTTTGCCCACGCACCCCGGTTGAATGCCGGTGCTTGCGGGGACATATTCGAGAGGAAGAAAGTTTCGGACATCGCTTCTTGCGAAATCTTCATGTCGGCCGCCGGACATAAATGCCCTCGGTCGTATCCGCTTCCACGGTAATCAGCCAAGGTCGGACAGCCGGGAACAAATGGATCAGGACGGAAGTTATCCCCACGTGCAGTTTTTCCGTTTATGGAATCGAATGTGAGCATATAATAGACCCATCGTGCCTGCCGGTGGAGCGTATCGAAGTCCAATGAGTAGTGTTTGTGTCGGGTAAGAGAGCGTGCTTTAGGTTCGTACTGAAAGCTTTGCGCAAAAAGGCAGGAAGGAAATAGTAAGACAAAAAGGCAAAAAACGTTTTTCATAATTATGGTATAATCCTATAGAAAAAAGTATTTTATCTGGGCTTGGTTAGGGAAAAATTGATGCATATTGGCTGCAAGGTAATAATTATATGTTATAATTTAATACTTGTGGCATATAAGTGGGATTATACAGGTATAGGTATCAGGGGGTAAAACGAGGGGTTATTTGTATTTTCTCTGCCGCCGGGCGGTTCTCTATTCTGGATTATACTTCTCCATCACAGGAAAGAATCATATTTCAATACACGCAGATAATAACCTCTTTATCCGGTAAAATGATTGGTGTATTCAGGCATACCAGTCGATTTGGCACCGAAATTTGTCGGTTGCGTTCAATTTTTACATCCCAAAAGTCGGTTGGAAAAAGAATTAGTAATTTTATTGCCCATATTATGATTTTAGACGATAATCTTTCAGATGGATGATAATATTCAGATATACACCGACATTTCGGCCCTTCCGGCAGGTGAACACGAAACCTATCTGGCAGAAGGATTCGGCGGAATCTGCACAGGCGGCACAGCCGAAATAAGTGTTTTCTCAAACCACAGACGCATATCCAGGAATGACCTGGTGACAATCCTACCGATGCAGTCCGTCTCGATTTGCAAAATGAGTCCGGATTTCGCGATGACTTTTTTCAAAATCGACAAAACAACATTCCTTGACGTGATGAGCAGCCTGGGAAAGATCACGCCCGATTTTTTCTTTTACATGTGCAGGAATTTTCTGTTTCGGTTGAATCGGAACGATGTCGCGAGATTCATGGGATTCTGCCGGGTGATCGATTTCCGGAACAGCAATGACGATCCCTATTTCCACCGGGAGACCGTCCTGCACCTGCTGCGGATATACTATTGGGATTACTATGTCACTTTCCGGAAAACGGCGGACCGGATGGCCAAACCCGTTCCATTGAACTCCAACAAGGAAAATATCGCCTTGCGGTTTGCCATGTTGGTACATGAACACTATAAGGAGCACAAAGACATGGCGTTTTATGCGGACAAGCTGTGCATCACCCCGCAGTACCTGACCCGGACGGTGCAGGAGGTGAACGGCCTGTCGGCCCGCGAGATGCTGGCGGATTACATCGTACTTGAAGTCAAAACCCTGCTCCGCAATGCCAACCTCGAAATAAAAGACGTGGTACGGCAGGCGGGATTCTCCAACCAATCGTCGCTGAGCCGTTTTTTTCGCCGGCAAACAGGTATGTCGCCGACGGAATACCGGCGCACGATCCACATTATCCGATAACTACAAAACTCGATAAATGAAACGACCAAAAACAGCAGCCGGCGAAGAGGGTAAAACGACTTTCGAGGAAGAGATGTCGGAATTGCTGCACGAACAGATTTTCTTTTCCGAGAGCGTATTCGCCGGCCTGCCGATGAGCATTGAGATATACGACACGGCAGGTATCCTGCGCCGGATAAACGAACGGGCACAGCGCATGTATGGAGTCGAACTGGATGCGGTGATAAACAAGGTCAACCTGTTCGAAAGCCCTTACGTGGACGAGGAACTTCTGGCCCGGATCAAGGCCGGGGATGATATCGTGCTCGAATTCGAATACGACTTCGACCGGATGAACAAGGAGTATTACACGACGCGGAACAAGAATACCATTATTTACGAAGTCAGGATCGTCGCCATCCGGAACAGGAATGGCGATATCGTAGGGCACATGCTGCTGACCAACGACGTGACCGCTACGAAAGAGGCCGAATACCGCACCGAGGAAGGCAAGAAAAACCTGGAAATGGCGATGGCGGCAGCCAATATGTCGTCCTGGGTATACGACGTGAATAAACGGCATTTTACTTCGTTATATGGGACTCCGGTCGTTACTGACAGGATGTCTCTGGATGAGCTGCTGCAAATGTTGCATCCGCAGGACCGAGCCCTTGTAACCGATGTTTTCGACCGTTTGGTCGAAAAAGAGGTGCAGCAGGGGCAGATCACCGTGCGTATGTTCAACCAACAGGAAGGAGTATACCGCCATTACGAGAGCCGTATGCGGCTCTCGACCGAGCATCGGGGAAAATTACAGATCGTAGGCACCCAACTGGATGTGACCGAAAAAATCCGGATGGAGAAAAGGGCACAGGATCTCCAGGCCAAGCGCGAGCTGGCGATGAAAGTCAACGACATCGTTCACTGGGATTTCGACGTGAAGGGGCGGAAATTCGAATCTTTCAACGACCCGGTCAACGACTATGCTTCGGACAGGCTGGTAACCCTGGACGAGTACCTGAGCGTGATCCATCCCGAAGATCGATCTTCGGTTAACGACGCCCTGCAGTCGATGCTGTCAGGCCGGAAGGTCAATATCTGTTTTTCGTGCCGTATCCAGACCCGGCACGACGATGCCTGGCAATATTGTACCATAACAGGTGTTCCTTTCGAGTTCGGGGAAGATGGGGAGGTTATCCGTTTTACCGGTTTCCGGCAGAACATTTCCAAGCTCCATCAACTGGACGAGGAGCTCAGGGAACGGAATTACAAGATGGAATTGACGTTCAAGACCGTCGGTATGTCCTACTGGGATTATGACGTGAATAAGCGGCAGTACCGGTCGTTCAACGATCCGGTGAACGATTTCAATCCCGAAAAAGCGATCGAGCCCGAGGATTATCTGAGTGCCGCCCACCCCGAGGATACGGAACGGGTGCGCGAAAATATAGCCAGTATGTCTGCCGGGCAGCAGACGGAGTTTTCATTGCAGTACCGCTCCCGGACCAAATGGGATCAGGAGTGGCAGACACTGATCGTAACGGGGCTCCCGTCCGAGCGGGACCGGAAAGGGAACGTCGTCCGTTACACGGGCATTGCATTCAACAACACGAAATGGGAAAAGATGGCCCAGGAATTGAAGGAGATGAAAGACCGGGCCGAACTTTCCGACCGCCTGAAATCCGCATTCCTGGCCAACATGAGCCATGAGATACGCACACCGCTGAACGCTATCGTCGGGTTCTCCGAATTGATGATAAACTGCGACGATCCGGCCGAAAAGGCGGAATACTGGCGCATCATCGAGTCGAACAACGAACTGTTGCTGAGGCTGATCAACGATATCCTCGACCTGTCGAAGATCGAATCGGGGATTATCGAACGCAGGCGGGAAAAATTCGATATGTCGCAGTTATGCAACGAACTGTGTATGATGATCCGGCCCAAGATAACGAACCCCGATGTAGAGTTGCGTCAGGACAATCCGTTGCCGGAGTGCTGGATATATCTGGACAGCAACCGGCTAAAGCAGGTGTGGATGAATTTCCTGACCAATGCGGTGAAACATACCCGGTCGGGTTCTATCAAAATGGGGTACTCCATCGAAAACGGGGGCGTCAGGTTCTATGTGGAAGATACCGGGGCGGGCATCCCAAAAAAGTTGCAGGAGCGGGTCTTCGGGCGTTTTCAGAAATTGGACGAGTTTGCGCAGGGCACGGGGCTCGGCCTGGCGATCTCCCGGGCGATCGTCGAGGCGGCGGGAGGAAAAATCGGATTCACCTCCGAGCCGGGCGCAGGATCGACCTTCTGGGCTTGGATACCGTGCGAGATCTTCCCGCAGGAAGGGGCAGGATCAACCGTCCCGTCTGTCCCGGCCTCCTGTTTGGCGTCCGATGGAACGGACGGCAGGAAAATGAGAATCCTCGTCGCCGAGGACAACGACAGCAACTTTTCACTGGTGCAACATATTCTCAAGGATTACGATCTGTTGCGGGCGGTCAACGGCGTGGAAGCCGTCGAAGAGGTCCGCAACCGGGATTTTGATCTCGTGCTGATGGACCTCAAAATGCCTGTCATGGGAGGTTTGGAAGCGACCAGGAAGATCAGGGAGTTCAACAACGACATTCCGATCGTGGCCCTTACGGCCAATGCGTTCGACGCAGACCGGGCCAGCGCTATCGATGCGGGATGCAATGCTTTCCTGTCCAAGCCCGTAAAACGGAAGCAGTTGCTTGATCTGTTTTCCGGAACATACAATTTCCGATAATAGTTAGAGGCGAGGTAGCGTGAATTTCGGAGAAGGTTAGTTTATTATTTTAATAAATTTCGGGCATAATCCTTCATTTGTTGCACGGCAGTTGACATGACCTTTGGCTCTTTTTCCAATAATTTTTGAGCCATTGCTTTTGCCTTTTCATCCTGACCGGTATCGTGATACAACTTAGTAAGCAAATAGAGGGGATAAAGGCGGTTGGGTAGGGTATAGTAGGCTCGGAAGTAGTACTCTTCAGCCTTGTCGAACTGTTCCATTAATTGGTAATTATTCCCAATAAAGACACTGAATTTAGGATCGCTGCTTATCCTCATGCCTTTGAATAAAAGCCCATTTGATTGTTGATACTTTCCCTCCCTGGCAAGTACGTTCCCGAACGAATACAAATAACCCGGATAGCGAACTAACCAATTTTCAATTTTGCTGTAATCCTCGGAGATATTATCATCCATGTCTTTTGAGATACTGATTAAACTCAGTCGGCTCCATGAAGCATATGCGTTTGTTAATGCAGTTGCATTGTGCAAAAAGCTAAAATTATAAATACATATTGCAAAAAAAAGTGCTGCCAGAATAAATTTATTTATTTTAATCCTTTCCATTCCAGCGTTCGCCAGCGCCACCACCACCACAAAAGCGATACAAATAGGTAACACGCTGAACGGGTAGGAAGTAAACGCAAACACAAGAACAGCCACGATTGCCCCCAAAATACCTGCTTTTTTTTTATCCCGCAGACAACCCCGGATAGCCAGGATCACCACCCCCAGGAATAACAATAAACCAATAATCCCCTGCTCGACCCCGATCTGGAGAAATTCGTTGAACGCATAAGCCGGGCAATCTGCCGTCATCGCTTCTTTTTCATCGATCCCCTTGGAAAAGTAATTGTATTGCGCTTGTCCATAAGCCCCGGCGAAATTACCCAGCCCTACCCCGAAAACAGGCTCTTTTGCTATCGCCTGCGTAGCTATTTTCCATAGGAACAGCCTTCCGTCGGCCGACCCGCGTTTTAGGTTGTATACACCCGCAAAAGCCACGGCTATAATAACCCTGTCTCTTATACACATCTCCGAGCCCACGAGACTCGACGTCATCTCG
>OWIO01002486.1_pt1 | contig 11931 bp, 8 predicted proteins | sample 1733011 | NCBI WGS metagenome assembly OWIO01 (sample SAMN05065779, study PRJEB22554) | human gut metagenome | biome: ENVO:2100002; feature: ENVO:00000062; material: ENVO:00002003 | host: Homo sapiens | place: USA | reverse complement strand
AGTCGTATTTGGCTACACATCATTAGAGGGCAAGCAGAAAGAGTTTCGTTTCCCGCTGACTGGATTCAACGAGAAATATTTAGAGCAGTTCATATAAAAGATATATCCTCGGCCATACGGTCGGGGATTTTTTATTTATAGAAATCAAAGCTACTGAAAATTGCTAAAAACAGACGAACGGCGAGAGGGGAAAATTTCTCTTTTTCTTGCACCGAGGTTGGGGTCGGTTGCTTTGGAAATTCAACGAATTAACTGATATAATTGTTTAATATTTAGTTCAATAAATGCTTATGGATAATACGAGTTAAAAGATTTATGTATCACAACAAGGAGATTCTCTCTTAACAAACTAAAAATCTGCAAATTACAAATAACTTGCAAGCCTCAAAATGTGATACAGAGTGTGTTACAGACCGATTTTAGGATGCGAGTGGAACACTCGGCAGAGTGTGTAACGTGAAATAGATCAGTTGGTTACCCCTAAACGCGCAGCGTTTTGGGGGCTTGAGAGCGCAACCTTGCCAAGGTTGAGGTCGCGGGTCCGAGTCCCGTTTTCCGCTCTAAAAATCAGCAACTTACAGAAATGAGGTTGCTGATTTTTTGTTTGCATACGGTGGAAAAAGAGGGCTGAAACAGCCTTTTCAGGGCCCTGACTCTCCATAGACTCTCCATAAAACTCTCCATTGGAAATGCGCTTTCCCTCCTGCATCTAACGATGCAAAGCAATGACATTCAGAGTAATAATCCGAACAGATGTAATCTACAAAGACAATACCAGCCCCTTGTGTCTGCTGTTTTTCCATGATGGGCGTAAAAAATCGGTCGGTTTGGGTGTTTCCGTAGTCCGTTCCTGCTGGGATGCACAAGCACAAAAGGTAACGGACGACTGCCCTGACAGGGACGATATTCAGTTTCAGATAACAGCCAAAATCAAAGAGTACGAGAAGAAGATTAAGAAACTGGAAGCCCTCGAAATCCCTGTAACCTTTGAAGCGCTGTTTGAGACCATTGGTAAGCGTATGGATTGTACGGTAGGCTATTATTTCAGACAGATAATCGACAGATTGGAAAAGGTCGAAAAGTATGGTTCCGCCAGCAAACACAAGGTAACACTTGCCCTTATGTCGCAATTCTGCTCGGTCAATATGCGTTTTGATGAATTGGATTTGACGTATTTAAGGGAGTTTGAAATCTTCTTGAGTCAAAAGGGTAATGTAAACAACAGCTGCAATTATGCAGCATTCCAATACTGCCGGTTGTATCTTATTGAAATTCTACATCAAACCACAACTGTTGGGACGAGGGAAATGCCTTTTTGCAGTTGTATCTTATTGAAATTCTACATCAAACCACAACGATCGTCGTCTGACATTAACAGTCAATAGGTTGTATTTTATTGAAATTCTACATCAAACCACAACGGTGGCAGCCTTTGCTGGTGTCGATGGTCGGTTGTATCTTATTGAAATTCTACATCAAACCACAACTCCCACTCGCCACGGGCACTACCGCAGACAGTTGTATCTTATTGAAATTCTACATCAAACCACAACTGTCACGTTCATCTTGTTGCCGGAGCCGAGGTTGTATCTTATTGAAATTCTACATCAAACCACAACCAAAACGTCGAACAGCCATTTTACGACTTCGTTGTATCTTATTGAAATTCTACATCAAACCACAACCGTTCCTCCACCAGTTCGACGAAGCGCTCTGTTGTATCTTATTGAAATTCTACATCAAACCACAACTACAAGACGGCAGAATAGGTGACGTTATTGGTTGTATCTTATTGAAATTCTACATCAAACCACAACGATACGACGCCCGCAAGATTTCTGCGAGGTGTTGTATCTTATTGAAATTCTACATCAAACCACAACTATGCAGAACCTCAACTCTATAATCGAAAAGTTGTATCTTATTGAAATTCTACATCAAACCACAACAACAATTTTGACTCTGCCGAAGGTTTTCCTGTTGTATCTTATTGAAATTCTACATCAAACCACAACAACGGTGTTCGTTGCGCTACCTGTGGTCGGTTGTATCTTATTGAAATTCTACATCAAACCACAACTTAGAAACGCCAACAGTATATTTATTCGCAGTTGTATCTTATTGAAATTCTACATCAAACCACAACTCCGTCTGCCGTTGCGTTTCCTGCGCTTTTGTTGTATCTTATTGAAATTCTACATCAAACCACAACTGCCGCTCCTTCCTTTGGTCGTTCTCTTGGTTGTATCTTATTGAAATTCTACATCAAACCACAACTGCCCGCTCGGTGATCCTCTCCGCCTCCGCGTTGTATCTTATTGAAATTCTACATCAAACCACAACAGAACCGCTCGCGGAAAAACGCTTTTGGTGTTGTATCTTATTGAAATTCTACATCAAACCACAACGGTTATCCTGTTACTCCTGTCCCCTCGGTGTTGTATCTTATTGAAATTCTACATCAAACCACAACCCTGAAGCTTCAGCAGTAGGCTCCTTAGCAGTTGTATCTTATTGAAATTCTACATCAAACCACAACTGTTTTTTCATAACAAAAAAGATTATTGGTGTTGTATCTTATTGAAATTCTACATCAAACCACAACAGCGAGTTCGGCATAAAATTGGTCACTCTTGTTGTATCTTATTGAAATTCTACATCAAACCACAACAATCCGCCGTTCTTTTTGTTTGGCAGGTATGTTGTATCTTATTGAAATTCTACATCAAACCACAACTCGTTCGAAATTATTATTCTTATTCGCAGGTTGTATCTTATTGAAATTCTACATCAAACCACAACATTGGTCAGATTTTTGCAGGCGTGAACGCTGTTGTATCTTATTGAAATTCTACATCAAACCACAACTGAAGCATTTGCCGCCGAGCGGGAACCCGTGTTGTATCTTATTGAAATTCTACATCAAACCACAACGATAGCCAGCGTCGCAGCGTGATGTTCCGGTTGTATCTTATTGAAATTCTACATCAAACCACAACCGACGGAACTCAAATCGTTAAAACCCTACCGTTGTATCTTATTGAAATTCTACATCAAACCACAACAGCGGCTGGGAACAATATTGTTATGGCGGTGTTGTATCTTATTGAAATTCTACATCAAACCACAACCCGTCAGACACCGCCCCGTTAACGCGAATAGTTGTATCTTATTGAAATTCTACATCAAACCACAACTTTTGCGGCCTCATCTCCTTTTCGTTCTCTGTTGTATCTTATTGAAATTCTACATCAAACCACAACTTTGGCCGTCGTCTCGGTGATGATCTGCAGTTGTATCTTATTGAAATTCTACATCAAACCACAACTATATGCACTCTTATCTGCACGTCCATCCAGTTGTATCTTATTGAAATTCTACATCAAACCACAACACGCTCGATCTTAAAGATTCACGGAACGCAGTTGTATCTTATTGAAATTCTACATCAAACCACAACTAGTACGTGCGCACGCTCGTTTGGATATAAGTTGTATCTTATTGAAATTCTACATCAAACCACAACTGTCACAGGTTAACAAATACGCAGATCGGGGTTGTATCTTATTGAAATTCTACATCAAACCACAACTGTTTGTTCTGCGATTTCGTAGCTGTATGTGTTGTATCTTATTGAAATTCTACATCAAACCACAACTATACGTTCCCATTTTTTCGTTACCTGGTGTTGTATCTTATTGAAATTCTACATCAAACCACAACCATCGGCTGGCGAAGGCTCTTCGGCCCGGCGTTGTATCTTATTGAAATTCTACATCAAACCACAACACATCGGCCTCGGAGACTGTGGCTTACGAGTTGTATCTTATTGAAATTCTACATCAAACCACAACGGTCGTTGAGACAAAGATGATGAAAGTTGCGTTGTATCTTATTGAAATTCTACATCAAACCACAACACAGCGGGTTCCACCTCCAAACTAAGGCCGGTTGTATCTTATTGAAATTCTACATCAAACCACAACTTTTCGGCACTCTCTATTGACGCCCTTAAGGTTGTATCTTATTGAAATTCTACATCAAACCACAACTTCATCTGAGAACCAGGCGATAACAACTCTGTTGTATCTTATTGAAATTCTACATCAAACCACAACCGACATCCCGTTATTGGGATCAGGGTCATTGTTGTATCTTATTGAAATTCTACATCAAACCACAACCCATTCGCCACAATAAGAACGCTCTGTTTTGTTGTATCTTATTGAAATTCTACATCAAACCACAACGTTGGGCCTCATATTGATTGATAAAGTGTTACTTACGGGTTGTCTGCCACTATAAAAATACGATCGGGTGTTCCGACGAAGCCAGTTTGATGCATTTTCCGTATTTCAAAGAACGAAAATAACGATTTATCAGAAAAATTCCAATTGTTGCGGAATTTCCGGTTTTGCTCGTTCGCTTTTACCCCAAAAATTTAATATGTCTCCATACTGTTTGTCCGTTACAGCAAGAATACTTGTAAATCCTGTCGGAGGCATCGATCGTCGAACCCGCTTAATGTGAACCTGCATATTCTCCTTCGATGCACAATGGCGCACATAGACTGAATACTGCATCATTGTGAAACCATCTTTTTCCAACGCCTTGCGAAATTGCACCGCATGACGTCGTTCCGTTTTTGTATTGGTTGGCAAATCAAAAAAGACAAACAACCACATGATTCGATAAGCATTCAAGCGTACTTCTGACATTCGACTACTCCAACAAAGGATATGCAATCTTTTTTTGGGTTCCAGCAAAGCATTTAGCCAGGGAAGAGGCTGAAAACATAAGTCCTACTTCGAGAGGTCGCACAACCTTGTCGAAACGAGTATCGACAAACAGGAGCCGCAACAGTTCGCCTTTCACCTTTTTGGTCAGTTGTGTATTCCCGTTTCTGTAAAGTTGGTAGACCAATTCGTCGACATACGGTCGATAGGGTTCCATTACGTCATCGGCCAGCGGAAAGGAGTTGTAACGATTCCGATGGAAGATCCCGAATGCTGGGAACAGTCCGGAACCCATGATCGCACGGGCCACGGCGGCTCGCAGGATCGTATAGCCGTAATTGAGCAGGTTGTTGGGCGGCGAACCTTCGCGGGAACGGTAAAATTCGGCACCGAACAGTTCTGACCAGTAGATTCTCGCTGCTATGCCCTCCCGGTTGTCGGCGTCGGCGCTCTTGACATTCATGTAGCAGGGTTTCAGTTTGTCTCCGTCATATCCCAGCTTCCGCAGCAAGGCAGCCTGGTTGCGGATTTTGGTCTCGACGATCTGTTTCCAAAGGCCCTTCTTCAGCGGTTCGGATGCAGCGATCTGCATCCGATAATGTTCACCTTGCGTTCTGTTTGAATCCAAATTCATCAACAAGGCGTTCGGCATTCGGTTCTCTCCGCACAGGATAACTGCCACGTTGTTGTCCGACAGCGCATTCAAGAGCGGCAGCGTGATGGAGGTCTGCTGGTCCTCCAGCACCACGAAGCCGATATCCTCGATCGGGATGCTTTTCCGTTGGTCGGGGGCCTCGCGCGTGTGGATGATCATCTGGCCGTTGCGCAGGCTCAAACAGTAGGGTGTCGAAAAAAACAAGGTTCGTTTCAGCATGGCCGGTCATCTTTGAATTTTATCTCGCCCGTTACGGTCAGTTCGAAATCATAACCTTCCACCAACATGTTAAAATTGGAAACGCTGAGGCGCAATTTCGGTGATGGATTGGATTGGCAGAATTGAGAGGTCCCAGCTCCATATAAGGAGGTAAGTGTTTTCTGATCTCGGGCCTCCTGATGAAAGAGGAACTGTACCCGTCCTTCTGCAGCCATTGCTGTTACCTTGTAGAGCCGTTTCGTCAGTTCCTTATGCGAACATTCGTAAAGTTCCGCCGGCGAATTTTCATAAAACAGGACCATGGTCCCCGTTTTTAAGATGCATTTCAAGGGGAAACCGTTCGTGTCGGTCTGCGGTACCAGATCGGGGCGGGCTTCCCGGTCAGCGCTGGCTTTGAAATATTGGGCAGCTTCGAGGTTGCTGACGAGTTCAAAGGTGCGTTTCGTTTTGCCCTTTTTGTCCTGGCCCTCATAGATGACCGTGCAATAGTTCCCCTCATTTACGACATGATAATCCCGCTTGTACTCTTTTGCAGATAGGTCGCGCTGTTTTTTTAGCGCGATCGGATGTTTGACACTCGGTGTGAAGATTCGCACCTTGCGGATGGGAATCCCCTTTTCACGGTTCATCCAGATCGTGTACTCGTCTGAATTTATCGCCGTCTTGAATCCGACCTCGTCGATTGCCTCCCGTACGCGATCCCGGACTGCATCGTCGATAATCTTGTCGATATCCGTCGGCTGCAACTGCGCGAGCGATTTGCGGATGACATAGCGGATCTCTCCATCCTGCTTAATAGCGCCGTAGAAGGTATCCTGATGCAACCGGCAGCGAGCCGTGTCGCCCTGCTGATAGATCGGCTTTCCGTCGGCATTCGGCTTGATCCGCCCGCGAACCCGTAACTTCCTGCGCGTCTGTTTGGTCATGTTGTCGGGCGTGTGGTGGGCAACGAGCAGTTCGTCGGCCGCCGCCTTGACATCTTCGGTAAAGGTCGGCCAGGGTTTCTCGAAGCGGGGTTTGCCGCTTTCGCCGTAGCCGTATCGCTCCTCGTCGGCGACATATTGCGCCCAGCGGTCGTACTCCCGGCGGCCGATACAGGCGATCGTGATGGCGTCGATGCAGTGGTGGACGTGGTTCGTGCGCTCCTTGCGGGCATACTCCTCCTGCAGTCCCCACATCTTGCGGAACGCGGCGGTCGTGGAACCCTTGACCGTATAGATTCGGTCAAAAACCGTCTTCAGATAGAGCCGTGCATATTTGCCGATGATGCCGATGTCGACTCCCTGCCGATTGCTGAATCCTTCGGGAATCTCGGCCATGGCGAAGCGTTCGTATTTCCCGCGCCAGTAGTCGAGTTGCATCTGCAAATAGTGGCGGCGCTGGATGGCGTCGTCCTTTTCGGATTTAATCGCTGCGCTTTTGCTCCTGCGAACCTGGGCTTCAATCTGCTTTTGCAGACTCTCCATTTTTTCCCGCCAGCCAAACGATTCGATCCGCTCCATGATCTCGACATGATTGGACAACTCGGCCGGCAGTTTCGCCCGTTTTGTCTCCCGGTTGAACCGGTTCTCGCAGAGCGTCTTGTTCATCTGCGAATCATCGCCGCCGCGAGCCTGCGGGAGCGTGTGCTCGATGTCGAAATCCGGAGCCGACCCGACGAAGTCCGAAATGCGGATTTGCCGCCCGGTATAGGGACAAACGTGCTGCTGTTCTTCCCACAGCCGGTATTTCAGCACTTCGTCGTCCGAGGGTTTTATCTCGCGGCCGGTTTCGGCGGCATACTGGCTGTGGATCTCTTCGGCATATTTCCGATTCTCAACCTCCCGTTCCCGCTGATACTGCTCGATGGCCTTCCGCCTGTTCGCATCATTGAGTCCGCGGGCGAATTCAATCCGGATCTTCGTGTCTCGGTCGATCCTGCCTTCGCGTAACAGCGTGTTTATCAGGTTGCGCAATCGGAACAGGGCCCGCATGGCCATCGGGTTGCGAATGGCCGCAGTACGTGGAGAGCCGAGCTGCAGAATGCCATTTGCCTTGGGTTGCGCATCCGGATAGGTCTCGATTTTCGAGGGATGATAAAGACGCATCAGACGAGAGGCATCCAATCCATGATCGCTGAAATAGTCGGCAATGCGGTGCTCCTTTGAATCGAACTTGTTATACGGATTTCGCTTGTAGTCAAGCAGCAGCGAGGCGATGTCCTGTTCGATTTCATGCCGACGGCTTTCGTCGGCATAGACCTCCTTCGGAAGTGCCGCCCGCAGGTTGGCCAGGAATACCGCCTCGTCGTACCGATAGCCACAGCGCAGATAGACCAGAATCTTGCCGATGGCATTTAGGCTCAACGCCGCGTAATCCTGCGGGAGTTTGATGGCTGCAAACGCTTTGGCTTGTTCATCCGTGAGTTGCAATTTTTCGCAGGCCCAGCTACGCAGCCGACCTTCGTCGTTGAACGAAAAGAGGGCGTGCCATACGTCATTCAACATCTGGTCCTCGTTTTTTCCTGCTCCAAGCAGGTAAAGGCTGCGAATCTCCGTAATCCAGTCGTCTCCGAAGATCGCTTGCAGCGATGCCGTGACGGGGCATCCCGATACGGTGGCCGTGCGGGCGAAATTGAAACGATAAGGAGCTTCTGTACGCTCCTCTTTGCAGGCATATTTCCCTTTGCCGGCGATTCTGCGGGCGATCTCTTCGAAATCGAAATAAGGCTTGCTTTTCCGGAAGAAGAGCGAACGAATCGTCTCGAACTCTTCCTGTGTCAAAGGTCGTGGAGCATTGTCGCCCGGTCCTGTAATCCGGATGTTGTTGACGAACGACAGCATCCGGAACTCCTCAAAACGGGGATGCGAAACGGGGCACCGACTCTTCGTCGGCTCGAAGGTGCATCGGCCGACTGACCCCTTCTGCGATTTGAGGTCGCGCTGGAAAAAGATTGCCCGATGCAGCGCCTTACGCCATTCGTCGGGCAATTGCTGCCGGTCGCAGATGGCATTGAACTCGGCCAGGTAGTGTTCGTTGCGCGAGGTGTATTTGTCGCGGATTCGTTCCTTGTGTTGGTAAAGTCCGTAGAAATATTCTCCGAGGTACCGACACCCTGCCGCTGCTATTTCAGCCGACAGATTTTTGATACACTCCTTGACCGTGCCGTCTTCTTTCTCATTTCCTGCTTCCTTGCGATTGCTGAGGAATCCGCGTCGCTGTGCCAAATGATAAAGCGCCCGGCCAAGCAGCCAGCGCTGTGTGCGATTCCCGAGATCGAGCCGCTCGGACAGGGCTACATAACGATCGTGGTAAGGATTTCGATCCCCATTGTCGTCGGTTCGCTGCCAACGGAGGAATTCATTGTCCTGCGGGTAACGTTTCTCTTTTTGCCAGGCGGTCAACAGCTCCTCGGGCAACGGCGGGCAAAGGTCGTAACGGATGAGTATTTTGAGCAGTTCGATTTTTCGCAGACGCCGCCGGAAATAGCGGCGGCGCAGTGCCCGGGCGCTCGTCCGATCCTGAACGGCAGGTTTTTCATTGTTTTTGTCGCGGGCAACTCCCTCCTGGAAAATATCTACACCTTTGTCAATCAGCGTATATTCGTTCTCCGATTCATCGACAAGGGCCCATCCCAGTGAGTTGGTGCCAAGGTCCAAACCCAATACTTTTGCCATATGAAGAAAGTGTTTTCTGTAAAATTAAATAAAAAATTGCAGAAATTCATCTTTTTTTACTATATTTGTGGTGTAAGAATTCTACATCTTATCACAATAAGGCTATATGCCGAAGGTTTTCAACCTATTGTCTCCGCGTACTCCGTGGAGACTTTTTTTATATTTCGTGAATAATTTAAAAACCGTCGGTTGCTATTGCGGAGTGTGCCGGCGCTGTGGCTTTTTGCCTTCGGGAGTTCATGGTGCCGAAAACAGAAGGTCGCATGTCGGACCGTCCGCCACTCGCCGTGCGACGCACCGACATGAAGCATCCCCAATTGCAGCGTTCATCAAGGGCATATCGTTGGAATATGCAGGAATACTTTATATCGAGACTCTGAAACCGGGAAAACACGCGAATGGAATGCTTGAAAAGAAAGATAGAGATCGACTGTAAATTGTTTGGTTTTGACTGGAACCAATAGTCCCGTCTCTGTGTAAGAAACCATAGTGACCGGAAAAGTGGTGTCTATCTGCCGGATAAGTCAACATTCCCCGCAAGACAGTTCTGACAGTTTGAGATTTCAGGAGCTTTTCCCATTACAAGAAGGAATACAACAGAAAGGGCGCATTATTGTCCATTCGGGCAATATTAACGTTTTGGAACAGATATAAATACTTAATTCAGAGGCTGTTTTTTGGAGGGGGGGGGATTTTTCAGCATAAGATTTAGACGAAATAGTTTGGTCGTTTAAACAATATTCCATACTTTTGTGTAGTAAAAGTATGGTTTCTTACACAGAATCCGTATCTGCAAACAGGTTTACGGCCGAGTATTTGGATTAATACCGGTTGGGCGAGATACAACAGTCGGTTGAATATCAAGCGTATAACCTATAAATGCTTCGTGTCGTGGGGTGAAAATTCCGGATGCGGAGGAATACAAAGAATGCCCATACGTGAACGATGTCAGACGACGCTCCGGTACATTGGTATGCCCTCAAGGTTTTTTTCAATAAAGTCTTCGAAATAGAAGAACTGCTCAAGAAAGATCTTAAGGAGAGTTACATTCCCTGCCAGACCGTCAATGTCATTTCCAACGGTATCCGGAAAACCGAGCGCCAAACGATTATCCCTTCATTGATGTTTTTCCGCTCCACGGAGCAATATGCAAATGAATTGCAGACTGCTCTCCGAGGGCGGGTGATGGTCTACACGTATTTCGACGAGAATAAAAAACGCCAGCCGGCCGCGATCTCCGACCATGAAATGAATATGTTCATACTGGTTACATCGGCCGGGGATAAGGGGTTGGAGTTTTTTGCTGATGATTGTCCGGAATATCAGGTCGGCGAACGGGTCCGGGTGATCGACGGACTTTTCAAGGGAGCCGAAGGATATATCAAACGTATCAAGCACAACAGGCGTCTGACGGTATCTCTCAAAGGCGTATGTATGGTGGCAACCTCATTCATCCCGCCCTGCTGTTTGGAAAAAATAGAGTAACATCTCCGCCGCACGTAAAACCATGACCGTATCCGAGTTAAAAGCGATATTGCCGCAGCTTCAGTCGTTGAGATTCCACACAGTGAGTGACGAGGGATTGATCGTCTATACCCGGAGTTATGCGGCGCTGTACAATATGGTTTCTGTGAATGCGCTGGATAACGAGTTCGGGGCGCGGGAAATCTATCGCAAAAAACTGGATTCGTTATTTGCAAGTTTGTCACGCCGTTATGGGAACCTGCAAGGCATTGGTCTGCGCGCGGAAGCCGTTGATGCCATGCTCCATATTCTGAATGATACGGGATGTATTGTCGGACGGCAGAAACGCGATTTGTGTTTTGAGCTGTTCGACGAATTGACCAAATCCTATTTGTTCGATTTCGACGAAACGGCTTGCGATCACAATGCGCTGTATGGCGTTATGCGTCTGATCTATCAGTTCCTATGTTGGCTGGTCCCGGAAGACGCGGAGAACGATCCCTGGCTTGGATTTGCCCGGAACCGGGTTGCCGCATGGGCTACGGAGCTGCATGAAAACGGTGAATGGAAAGGAATCCGTGCAGAGGAGGCATTGCAACGCATCATTCTGATGAGCATGAACTCCTATATGCTGCTTGACAGTCGTCACGATGCGATCATTCAGAAAGCATATTCCTATTATTGCATAAGTCGCCAATTGCAATTCTGCCGAACGACGGAATTGACTGCCGATGAGATTCGCTACTATATTCTAATATACGATGCGATTCAGCAAAGTGCCGTCAATGACCCCGGGAGTCGTAAATACCTGAATGATATTGCCGGATTGCTGGAAGTGCAGAGGATGCCAAAAAGCAGCGTCGAAGCCCTGTTTTGCCGCAGCATAGCGATCGACAATCTCTGTGATCAAATCTCCAACGAAGCCCAACGGCGGATGTGGGCGAACGTCAAATAAGTTCCGAACTTTTATCTGAAGGGGTTAGTCCCGAAACCGTTGTCGTCATTTGTCGGCAATAAATAAAGTCTCGTCTGCTGTCGGGACATATTTCCTACGATAATTTCTGGAACCATCACATAGTACGCGTCACTGTAATTACAAATTTATCTGAATTTAATTTCGCCTCCGTATGCTTCAAGTTATCATGTCCCGTTTTGGGATTGAAAAATACCTATCGTCACGGTATTTTTCGTCGTGGCTGAT
>OWIO01002480.1_pt1 | contig 11982 bp, 12 predicted proteins | sample 1733011 | NCBI WGS metagenome assembly OWIO01 (sample SAMN05065779, study PRJEB22554) | human gut metagenome | biome: ENVO:2100002; feature: ENVO:00000062; material: ENVO:00002003 | host: Homo sapiens | place: USA | reverse complement strand
CCACATAGATGGTCAATCGGTGATCCAGTTCCTCGGCCGCATCCTGGTCTTCGGCCGCGCTCTGGGCGATTTTCTGGGTTTTGGCCGTTTTTTTCTCCTGCTCCTGCGTCAATTCCCGGGCTTTTTCCGTCCGGCGGGCGGCCTCCATCTCGATCATCTTGGTCAATTCTGCCAGGACGGTCTTTTTGGTCTGCTTTTTGAAAAAGTAAGCATCCGTGAGGGCTTCGATCCTTTTGCCCAATTGGACGCGTTTGACGTTGTGGTCGAAGAGTTCCTGGTAGGCCTGGAGTTTGGCCTGCACTTTTTCATTGGTCTTTTCGAGGGCCTCGGAGGTGGCGTCCGCTTTTTTCCGGGCGGAAGTGAGATTCCGGCTTTCTTCCAGGATATTCGATTTTTCTTTCTGGAGCGAGGCGATGGTACGGTCCAGTACGATCTTGTCGTGTTCCACCCGGGCTTTGGCGTGTTTTATCAATTCGCGGGGGATGCCGTTCATCAGTGCCACTTCAAAAGTGAACGAACTGCCGGCCTGCCCGATAAATAGCCGGTACAATGGCCGAAGGGTTTTTTCGTCGAACAGCATCGAGGCGTTCACCGCTTCCGGCAGGTCTTCCACCATTAGCTTGATGTTGGTATAGTGGGTGGTCAGTACGCCGTAAGCTCCCCGGTTGTAGAATTCTTCCAAAAATACTGCGGCCAATGCTCCGCCCAGGTCCGGGTCGGAGCCGGTGCCGAATTCGTCGATCAGGAAAAGCGTCCGGTCGTTACACACACGGAGAAACTCCGCCATCTTTTTCAGACGGTAAGAGTAGGTGGACAGATGGTTCTCGATCGACTGGTTGTCCCCGATGTCCGTGATGATATTCTCGAACAGGCTGGTGGTACTCGAAGGGTGTACGGGTATTAGCAGACCGCATTGCAGCATCAATTGGATCAGGCCAATGGTCTTGAGCGTAATGCTCTTTCCTCCGGCGTTCGGGCCCGATATGGCGATGATGCGCTGCTCGGGACTGAACGTAATGTCCTGCGGGAAAGTAGGCCGTCCCTGTTCTTTGTTCTGAAGGAGCAGGATGGGGTGGTACGCTTCGCGCAGGTTGATTTCATAGGATTTGTTGATAGTCGGAAGGCAGGCGTTCAGTTCGTGCGCGTAATGCGCCTTAGCCTGTAGCAGGTCCATCTCGGTGAGCAGTTTCTGGCTGGCGACCAGCAGTTCGCCGTACGGGCGTATCTCGTCGGTGAGGGCACGCAGGATACGCATCACCTCTTCTTTTTCCTCTTCCTGGGCTTCCGCCATTTCCCGGGACAATCGGACGGTGCCTTCGGGCTCGATGAAGACGATGCTTCCGGTGCGGGATGTGCCCAGGGCTTGCCCCCGGACTTTGCGCCGTGCGGCGGCCGATACGGCCAGTACGCGGCGGTGATCGATCACCGATTCCCCGATGTCGTCCAACAGGCCTTCGGCCCGGCAGCGGGCCATTTCCTGGTTGAAATATTTATCGATGGAACCCCGGATGATGTTCATTTTTTTGCGGATCTCCGCCAGTGTGGGCGAAGCGTCGTCCCGGACGGCCCCGTCCGGGTCTATGCAGCGTGCCACCGGCGCAGTGACCCCGTCCGTGCGGTATACGTAACGCAGTTTCTGGCGGATAGCCGGAAAATACTCCTCGTATTGGTCGAGGTAGTCGATAAGGGCGTTCACTTTCCCCGAAATATCGGCCAGACGCAACAGGGCCGTCTCCGACAGGGTGGAATTCTCCAGCGAAAGGAGCTTGATGTCGCTGTCGGCCGCTTCGAATTCCAGGTCGGGGAATCCGCCTCCGCCTTTCAAGGCTCCGAGGTATTCGTCCGTTTGGGACAGTTCCCTTTGCAGGGCGCCGTAATGGTTGTAAGGAGTAATTCGCAGCGCCAGCGCACTGCCTTTCGAGGTCCGGCAGCGTTGGGCTACGGCTTGTTTGACCTTTTCCAGTTCGAGGTCGTCTATCGCACTGCGATCTATCATAGGGGCTTGGTGGTGATCACTCCTGGAGTTTGGGGTTGTGGTGATGGCGGTCGTGGTCGCGGCGCGCCTTCAGGTCCATCTTGCGGTCGAAGGCTTCCTGGAGGTCTATCCCGGTCTGGTTGGCCAGGCAAAGGGCTACGAAGACTACGTCGGCGAGTTCTTCGCCGAGGTCTTTGGCTTTGTCCGATTCTTTCTCGCTCTGTTCCCCGTAACGCCGGGCGATGATGCGGGCCACTTCGCCGACTTCCTCGGTGAGCAGGGCCATGTTGGTCAGGGGATCGAAATACCGCACGCCGTGTTCTTTTATCCAGCGGTCGACAGCCTCTTGAGAGTTTTTTATATCCATTGCAGGACGGTGTAATTTAATATTCGGTATCTTTGTTTTATATTTGACAAAGTTATGATTTATTTGCGTGGCAGTAGATATTTTTACTGTTATCGAATCTAATACCGCAGAATTATGGATAGTGTACGATTAAAAAAAATAGAGAGCCTCCTCATGGAGGATATGTCTGAAATACTCCGCAGGTGGACTAAGGAAAATAAACCCGGCATCCTTCTGAGCGTGACCCGGGTAAGCGTGACCCCGGACCTCTCGCTGGCCCGGATCCGGGTGAGCATGTTCCCGGTGAATGATAAAAAAGAACTCCTCTCCCTGTTGCGGGAACTCACTCCGCAGTTCCGGGGCGAACTGGGCAACAAGATACGTCACCAGGTGCGCAAGATCCCAGAACTCGAATTCTTCGACGACGATTCCCTGGATTACATCGAGACGATAGACCGCGAACTGCGCGGCGAAGGGGAAAATCCCATTACAAAATAAGCATTAAGGACTCTCCAAAATGTCGTTTTCCTCGTTCGTAGCCCGCAGGTATTTCCGCAGCCGGAAGAAAGCTTCGGCTGTCGGTATTATTACCGTAGTGGCGGCTTTCGGGGTGGCGGTGTCGGTATTCGCCATGTTTGTGGTGCTGTCCGTTTTTTCCGGCCTGCGTGCGCTCAACGTAGACTATTATACTTCTTTCGATCCCGACATTTCCATCTACCCCGCCCGGGGGAAGGTCTTTGACGCGGACAGCGTCCTGCGAAACAAACTAAGCTCGGTAAAAGGGATACAGGCCGTGAGCAGTATCTTGGAGGAAAAGGCGTTCGTTTCGTACGGGCATAGCGAGACCATTGCGATGCTCCGGGGCGTGGATGCCGATTATCCCCGCGTGGTGGATGTCGACACGGTGCTGGTAGGGGGGATATGGCTGCCGGTAGAGGAAAGACCGGATACGCTGTGGAACGTGATGGGTATATCGCTTGCCTACCGCTTGGGGATGAATGTGTCGAGCCGCCCGATGCCGGTGCGTATCTACGTCCCTTCGGGCAGCGACAATATCTCCTTAAGCCCCGAGGCGCTTTTCTCCTATGCCGACACCTGGCCCTCCGGTGTATTCTCGCACAAGGATTATGACGGTACTTACCTTTTTACCGGGATCGATTTTGCCCGCGGACTGCTCCGCCGTGGGAAAAGCCAGGTTTCTGCTTTGGAAATAAAACTGGACGGGAAACGTTTCCCCGATACGGTAGCCGGGGATATCCGGCGCTTGTTGGGCGACGGGTTTACGGTCAAGACCGCAGTCCAGAACAAGGAGATGTACTACAAGATCATGAACACCGAAAACCTGGTGCTCTATTTTGTATTTGCGCTGGTAATAGCCATCGCTTTGTTCAATGTGATCGGGTCGGTCGTGATGCTGATCCTCGATAAGCGGGAAAACATACGGACTCTTTGGTTTCTGGGTGCCGACCGGAAAGCGTTGCGCAGTATTTTCGTGCGTGAAGGCATGATGATCGTCGGGGCCGGTGCGGCAGTCGGGCTGCTGGCAGCAGTGATCCTGGTGTGGGTCCAGTCGGAATATCACTTGGTGATGATCGAAGGGGGTATGCAGGTGCCTTACCCCGTTTCACTTACGCTCTACAATGTCATCGTCGTTCTGTTCACAATATTCGCTCTGGGTTATCTGGCGGCCCGCCTGTCGGTAGCCGGAATGAAAAATTTCTTCGCCCGATGAATGGCAGCGAAAAGAAGGAGATCGCCCAGCCGTACCGATTGGGCCTGCGCGGCGAGGATCTGGCGGTTTCTTATTTGGAAAGCAAGGATTATACGATTTTGGAGCGCCGCAAAAGGATAGGCGGGATAGAGATCGATATTGTGGCTTCGATTGGCGATCTGATCGTTTTTGTCGAGGTTAAAACACGGGCCAGCGACCGGTTGGCCGCTCCGGAGCAGGCCGTCGACCAAAAAAAACAGCGGCGAATGATCGCCGCTGCCGATTTGTATGTCCGGGAAAGGAATCTGTCCTGCGAAGTTCGTTTCGATATCGTGTCCGTTGTGGCCAATCCTATGGGCGAGGATATCCGCCATATCGAGGGAGCTTTCCTTCCGTTCGCCTAAATCCCCTTTTATTTTTTAGATGAACGAGTAACCCACGGAGAACGTGATGAGCGATGGGTTGGATTTGAACCGGATCGTATTGCCCATGTTTTCCAGGAACGATTTTTGTCCCGAGAACGGGAACTGGTAGCGCGCATCGATGGAGAATTTCTGGATTACCACCCGGGCGCCGATGTCGCCGGCGATCTTTACCCCATGCCGCGAATCGAGCAGGTTGACGTCGCCCGAATTTACATGACTGGATGAAAGGTAATTGAAAGAGGGGCCCGTGTATACTTCGATCAATTTGAGAAAGCGGACGCCTACGTGCAGCGGAAATTCCACCTTTTCGGATTTAACCTTATAAGCCTTTTGGTTCCCGTCGGGGTCCACACGCTGTTTGTAAGTACTGTAAAGAGCTTCTGCCTCTACGAAAAGCCAGGATAGGGGCATGTTCACTTTCACGAACGCACCACCTGTAAAACCTACGCCCGTACGGACGTCGCCGCCCGAACTCCAGTCCGAAAAATTCACTCCGGAAGGGTTGGTATAGTTGGCGCCTATTTTGACACCGAACCGGACGGGTTTGCCGGCCTGGGCCGAAACAGTGGTCACCACAGCGGTCAGGGCGAGCAGGATCAGGAGTTTTTTCATGGCGCGTGTTTTTTATGTTGTTAGTTCAATTTTGTGATCACAACGTTTTCCCAATAATTATTCGGGGCATCCAGGTCGCTCAAAAAGTCGATCCTTCGGTCCCATCGTTTGTTCATCACGTCCTGGACTTCCCAGATGCCGTCGTGCGAACCGGTACCGGATATCAGTACTTTTGCTCCGAATCCGAACCCTTCTTCCTGAAGGTCGCGGCTTACGGCGATCCACCGGTGGGCCGAGGCGTTGAGCGTATCTATTATTTTCCCGCTGGCAGTGATGTCGGTCATCGGGTAAGTCGGCTTATAGATCGTAGCGATCACTTTCGCTTTTTCCACGTTTTTCAGGTTTTTGGTCACTACCAATCCCTGTGCCGATTTATAAAACTGCTCCGAAAGGGCCTTTACTGGATTTTTCTGGTTCGATGTGGGGAACGATGCTGACAGCATCGCATAGAACTGTTCGTCAAAATTTTCCGGAAGTTCTTTTACGGCGGTCATTTCTTCGGCTTTCTCCCGGCTCACAAAATTGAGTGCCAGAAAGCACAGTCCCGCCAACAAAAATAGGATATGTTTTTTAGACATAAATGAATTTTTCGCCGCGCCGGGAAAAAACCTTTCGGTATTTTCGGCCCGCCGAAACGGGACCAGGTACGGCTGTTACTACGGGACAAATATACGGATATTTGTAAGAATCTGTATTACAATGCCTTGGTTTAACACCTTTTTTAACGGCTATATCCATTCTGAGATACGCCAGAGGCATTTTTCAGGAAACGGATGTTCGGGTCAAAGTATGTGCTTTTCCACGTAATGCGCCACAGCGTCCTCCCGGTTGGTGCCGATGACTTCGTGTCCCGGAAGCGCTTCGATGAGCTGTGGGACGGCATTGCCCATCAGGATGCCTTTGCCCACCGTGCGGAGCATACCCAAGTCGTTGAGCCCGTCGCCGAACGCGATGGCCTCTTCCGGACGGATGCCCTCCCGGTCCAGGATGTTTTTCACAGCTGTGCCTTTGTCCGCCAGGTTGCTCATAGCCTCGAAGCAGGAGTTCATCGTCCAGAAGAAAGACAGGCGCGGGTCGGTGACGACTTTTACCGTCCGGTCCATGAACCGGACGGATTCCTCGTCCCGGGCCATGAAACAGATCTTCGTGCAGTCCTTGAAATCCGGAAACGAGCGGTAATCGGCTACTTCGAACAGGAAGCCCGACTGGGGCTGATGGGTGACGGATACGGCGTCGTATTCATTGGCGTACCATTTGTCGCCTTTGTATAAGTGGATATACACTTTTTCCGGCGCATCTTTCACGTTTACCAGCCTTTCCACGATATCTTCGGCCATCGGATGGTAAATGATGCGTTCGTCCGCAAGGCTGAATGCTACCCCGCCGTTTTCCGATACGCGGTAAACAGGTATGCCCAGCGCTTTTTCGGCGATCATTTTCAGGTCGGTGTGATGGCGGCCGGTAGCCAGGATGATTTGGATTCCTTTGGCATGGGCGCGGCGCAGGACGTCGGCCGAATAATCGGACATCAGGCTGTCCGGGTTGAACAGGGTGCCGTCCAGGTCGGAAACGATGGCTTTGATCATGGATTTCATCTTTTTTAGGGTGCAAAGGTACGCAAAAGATCCGGGGTTATCGGCATAGGCCGCTCTTATGGCCGGATAGAAGAAACGTATCTTTTGCTTTTTGCAGGGCGGGATTTATTGATTACCTTTATATCCCGGAAAAGGAAAAATCCTTTTTGCCGGAAGTTAACACGTTAATAACCCATAACCATGGAACACAACATCGTATTTTATGGAACGAAGCCTTACGACAAGGAATCGTTCGAATCGCTGAACAAAGAATACGGTTTCGACCTTCGCTATTTCAAAGGCAACCTGACCATCGATAACGTCCCGCTGACCAAAGGTTCGGACGCCATATGCATATTCGTGAACGACAACGCCGATCGGGCCGTGATCAAGGCGATGGCCGAGAACGGTATTAAGCTCATCGCCCTACGGTGCGCCGGATTCAACAACGTCGACCTGAAGGCCGCTGAAGAGTTCGGGATAAAGGTCGTCCGCGTGCCGGCCTATTCGCCTTATGCGGTGGCAGAATATACGCTTGGGCTGATGCTGACCCTCAACCGGAAGATTTACCGGGCGGTGTGGCGCACCCGGGAAGGCAACTTCGCCCTTCACGGGCTCGAAGGGTTCGATATGCACGGCCGCACGGCCGGTATCATCGGTACAGGACGTATCGCCAAGATACTGATCCATATCCTGCGGGCGATGGGGATGAACGTGCTGGCCAGCGATCCGTATCCCGATCATGAATTTGCCAAAGAGGAAGGGATCAAATATGTGCCGCTGGACGAACTGTATGCCGGTTCGGATATCATATCGCTGCATTGCCCGCTGACAGAAGAAAATAAATACATGATCAACCGGAATTCTATCGCCAAGATGAAGGACGGGGTGATGATCATCAATACCGGACGGGGAAAACTGATCGATACCGAGGCCCTTATCGAAGGGCTGAAGACCAAAAAAGTCGGTTCCGCCGGGTTGGACGTATACGAGGAGGAAGGCGAATATTTCTATGAAGACCGCTCGGACGTGCTGATAGACGACGACATCCTGGCTCGCCTGCTTTCGTTCAACAATGTGATATTGACCTCCCATCAGGCGTTTTTCACCTACGAGGCCATGTCTAATATCGCCCGTACGACGCTCGACAATATCAAAGCGTTCTATCAGGGCGAGCCCTTGGTGAACGAAGTGAAGGCCGAATAAGCAAAAAATGCGTTCCGGGGGCGGGGGTATATCGATATATGATTATCTTTGTGCGTCAAGACGATAAAAGATATCCCTTCTGGTGAAAGGCAAATATTCCTTATTTATTATCCTGCTGTTTCTTGCGGCTTTCCAGCCGTCGGGGACTCTTTTTGCCCAGATCATACGGATCAAGCATGTCGCTCTGACGATGGATAATGTCCCGGTGGCTGGAAAGGAGGTCAACCTGATGTGGGTGCAGGGTTTCAATTATTCCGGGGCCAGAGCATTGGAAAATTCCCGGATGCCGCTGGTGGGATTTGTCAATGAGAAGAACCTGATATCCCCCAAAGAACGCGAAGTGCGTACAGCAATTGTCGGCACGTGGCTCCATGCAGGCGCGGAGATAGGGAACGGTACTTTTTCGGATATCCCGTTGGGAAAATCGGAAGGAGCTTCCTGGTTTGAGAACGACGTAACATACGGCGAGCGTATCGTCCGGCCTTTGATCGAGAGCTATCACGATACTCTGCGGTATTTCCGGTTTCCGGAGATGGACCTTTCGGGCGCTTCGGACCAGGACCTGGACCGGGTAAACGGTTTTCTGGCCGGAAAGGGCTATACGCCGGTGACGGCGACCATCCGTTTCGACGATGAACGGTTCAATACCCCGTATATCAATTCCAAGATCGAACAGGATACGGTCCTTGTAAAATACATCGGCGAGAAATACATTGAATACTTCAAGCAGACCCTCGACCATTACGAGGCCCTTTCCCAGACGAATTTTTCCCGCCAGATCACCCATATCCTCTCCCTGCGGTGCAGTGAAATAAACAACGATATGCTGGGCTATCTGATGTATATTATGTGGGAGAAAGGCTATCGTTTTGTGACGCTGGACGAGGCCCTGGCCGACCCCTTGTACAAGGAACACCTCCCACAAAAATACAAAGGGGGCTTTTTCTGGGATTATGCTTCCGGTCTGCGGCAAAAGGACAATCCTATTCCCGTTCCGGCTTTAGTACGGGCATTGTACGACTATCAGACTTACTAAATCTCCTGTGTTAAAGCGGCAAAGGCCCCTTCGCAAAAAACACCGGAATCCGTACCTTTATCCGATAAATCTAAAAACTTTTCAGATCATGAAAACCGTAGCTTGCCTGGCTTTTGCCGCCGTGTTGTCGCTGGCGGGATGCGTATCTCCCTCCGGGAAAAATGCCGACCAGAATCCCGTTCTTGAAAATATCCTGGCCCGTAAAAGCGTCCGCCAGTACACGAGCCGTCCCGTTGAGCCCGAAAAGACAGACCTGCTGCTTCGCGCCGGTATGGCCGCACCCAGTGGCAGCGATAAGCGTCCATGGAGTTTTGTGGTCGTGCAGGACCGCGCGCGGCTGGACTCGATGGCCGTTCGGCTGCCGTATGCCAAAATGCTGACCAAAGCGCCGATGGCAATCGTAGTATGCGGGGATACGCTCCGCTCGGCTCTGTGGGAACAGGACTGCTGCGCCGTGACCGAGAATATCCTGCTCGCAGCGGAATCGATGGGTTTGGGCGCCGTATGGACAGCGGCTTATCCTTATCCCGAGCGGGTGGCGGTCGTTCGCCAACATACTGGGTTGCCGGAAAATGTCGTCCCCCTTTGCGTGGTGCCGGTGGGTTATCCCGAAGGGAAACAATCTCCCAAGGACAAATACGATGCTTCGAAGATCTATTACGAACAGTGGGGGCAGCAGGGAAAATAATTCCCGTCGTTGAGGTGTAAAGAGTGAGGAGTGGAAGAATAAAATGAGTGACTGGGAAAATGGAACACGCACAGCCTAAGGAAAAACTGTTCACCAACAGTTTCCGCTACATATTGGCGGCCAATTTTTTGCTTTTTTTCGCCTTTTACCTGATCCTGCCCATATTGCCGTTCTATCTGGCCGAGCAGTTTTCGGCCGGGAAATCGATGATCGGCTTTATCCTTTCCTGTTATACTATTGCCTGTCTCTTTATCCGGCCGTTCTCCGGGTACCTCCTGGATGTCTTTGCCCGCAAGCCCCTGTATATGCTCTCGTATTTCGCCTTTACGGCCATATTCGGCGGGTATATGCTGGCCAGTGCATTGGCTCTTTTTATCGCCTTGCGCATCCTGCACGGGTTCGCTTTCGGCATGGTGACCGTGGCCGGAAGTACGATAGTGATCGATATCATGCCGTCTTCCCGGCGGGGCGAGGGTTTGGGCTATTACGGTCTGGCCAATAACATTGCGATGAGTTTCGGGCCGATGATCGGCCTGTTCATGCATGGGGTGTATTCTTACGAGTTCATTTTCACGGTGGCGTTGGTATTCGGTATGTTAGGACTGACGATGGCCGGAATGGTGAAAACGCCCCACAAAGAGCCCGTACGCAACCAACCAGTCTCGCTCGACCGATTTTTCCTCGTCAAAGGGCTTCCTGCAGGATTTTCCCTCTTGCTGCTGTCCATCCCGTACGGGATGACGACCACCTATGTGGCTATGTATGCGCAGGAAATCGGCATGGGAGTGAGTCCGGGGCTTTATTTTACGTGTATGGCCGTAGGATTGGCCGTGTCGCGGTTGTTTTCCGGAAAGCAGGTGGATAAAGGACGCATTACCACGGTCATCGCATTCGGAATGTACCTGGCTTGTGCCAGCTTCTTTGCTCTGGCGGCGTGTGAAAGTCTTGTCGCATGGAACGGCAGCGTAGCTTCGGGGCTCTTCCTGTTCATCGCGCTTTTCCAGGGAGTCGCGTTCGGGACGATGTTCCCGGCCTTCAATACTTTATTCGTCAATCTCGCCCCCAACAGCCAGCGGGGTACGGCTACTTCGACCTACCTGACCAGCTGGGACGTAGGGATCGGGATCGGGCTGATGGCCGGAGGATGGATCGCCCAGGCGTTCGGCGGATTCAGCCGCGCGTACCTTTTTGGGGGATGCCTCACGGTGATCTCTACCCTGTATTTTATCTTCCAGGCGGCCCCGCATTTCAATAAGAACAAAGTGCGGTAAAGTTTTATTTATCCGGCGGGCATTCTTTTAAAAGTTCCCGAACCGGCTTTCCGAGCATCGGATGGATATAATCCGGCGCGATCTCAGCCATAGGCTCCAGTACGAAACGCCGCAGGTGGGCCAGCGGATGGGGGATTTTTAGAGAGGGAGTATCCAGTATTTCGTTCCCGGCGAAAATGATATCGATATCCAGTGTACGGGAAGCGTATCCTTTAGCGTCTGCATCCCGCTCCCGGCCGAAAAGTTTTTCGATACCCATCAGTTTTTCCAGCATTTCCTGCGGTACGAGCGTACTTTCGACCACGGCGGCGGCATTGACAAAATCCTGCCGGGCCGAAAAGCCCCACGGGACGGTCGTGTAGAAAGAAGATATTTGCTCTACCTGTCCTGCCTGGCGGTTTATTTCGTCCAAGGCACCCCCGAGGACAGCGCGGCTGTCCCCGATATTACCGCCCAGCGAGAGATAGTATTTCATTCAGGATCAAATATTGATCGCCTCGTCGTAGGCGGCGGCTACCGCTTCGTAGAAGCATTCGCTCATCGTAGGGTGGGGGTGTACCGCTTTCAGGATATCCATGGCCGTCAGGCCTCCTTCACGTACGACCACCGCTTCGGCGATCATTTCGGTGACGTTGTCCCCGATCATATGTGCTCCGAGCAGTTTGTCCGTCTTCGTATTGAAGATGACCTTGACAAAACCTTCCGCCCGGCCGGCAGCGCGGGCTTTGCCCGATGCGGTGAAAGGGAATTTTCCGATTTTCACCGTATATCCCGCTTCTACGGCTTTTTCTTCTGTCAGTCCGACGGAAGCCACTTGGGGCGTGATATACGTCGCGCCCGGGATATTGCCGTAATCCACCGGCGCGGGCGTTAGCCCGGCAATGGCTTCGGCGGCTACGATGCCTTCTGCGGCGGCCACGTGGGCCAGGGCAGGGCCCGGAACGATATCCCCGATGGCGTAATAGCCTTCTGCGGATGTCCGGTAGAGGGGATCGACCACGACTTTACCCCGGTCGGTGCGGATACCCGTCTCCTCCAGTCCGATGCCTTCGATATTGGTGGAGATGCCTACGGCGGACAGAACTACGTCTGCGGTGATCTCCTGCGGGCCTTTGGCGGTCTTGATTCTGTCTCTTAT
>OWIO01002473.1_pt1 | contig 12014 bp, 10 predicted proteins | sample 1733011 | NCBI WGS metagenome assembly OWIO01 (sample SAMN05065779, study PRJEB22554) | human gut metagenome | biome: ENVO:2100002; feature: ENVO:00000062; material: ENVO:00002003 | host: Homo sapiens | place: USA | reverse complement strand
CTTCGCCAAAACTGGATGGGCTTGCTTCGGCAGGCTCTTTTTTGCTTACGGCTATCTCTCTCTCAATTGTGCGGTGCTGCCCTAAAAGAAGATATTGGTACCGTATTTGACGAGGCATGTTTTCCAGATGGAATAAATGCCCGTCAAGTGGATCGCATCGAAGCGCTTCTATATAAAAAATGGAGCAGCGAAACCTATTTTGACTATATACAGCGCTTTAACCTGCCAGAAACAAAAGCATTTAAGGCCTACTCCCGTGGAATGAAAATGAAGTTGGCATTGGCAGTTGCACTTTCACATAATGCAAAGATTCTTTTGCTGGACGAAGCAACCGGAGGGCTGGATCCATTGGCCCGAGAGGAACTTTTGGAAGAACTGAAAAAAATTCTTTCAGACGGAGCGCATGCTATTCTTCTTTCTTCTCACATCGTTAGCGATATAGAAAAATTGTGCAGCCACGTTGCTTTTCTGCATAAAGGAAGACTGATTTTAAATGAAAAGAAGGAAACACTTTTATCTGCTTATCCTCAAAAAAGTTTGGAAGATATTATCTTGGATGTTACAAAGAAGGTGCGGGATTAATGAAACTACGTGGACTGATATTAAAAGATGTATTCGAACTATGAGCGCAAAGCCGAATATTGATAGTCATGATTTTTATATATCTCTTGATTCCTCTTTTCTCAGAAGGCGGCCGCATGCTTGGAAGCGTTGCCATGCTGCTGCTGGCCATGCTGCCGATAAGCGCTTTGGGATATGATGAGCGATGCAAGTGGGAACGCTACGCACTATCCATGCCATTGCAAAAAAAAGATTTGTTTTTCAGTAAGCTACTGCTGGGCGTATTGGCAATAGCATTCGGAGCAGCAATACAGACAGCAGGAGCTCTTTTAACAGGAAAAACGGCCCTGCTGAACTCCATCCCTCTTTCTAGTCTGGGCGCATTGATTTATCTTTGCACTTCTCTCCCGCTAATGTTTCATTTAGGACTTGAAAAGGGACGCATATTCCTTATGCTTTTATCCGCTGGATTCCTTGCCTTCAGCGGCCTGTTTCTTACTTAAAAGGTGCACGAGGGCATCCCGTCCAGGATGCCCTCGTTTTTTCTTATTCATCATCCGGATGACCGGTTGCATCGCTCTGATCGATATCCAGATCCAACTCTTCATGGAGTTCTTCGTCTGGCTGTCGAAGCATATAGATCAAATCTTCCTTTGCCATATCCGCTTCTGCTTCCTGTTCATCCATATATATTTCGTCAATGGGGATGTCAATGTAATCTTTATCCGTTTCCAGACACTTAAAGCAGTTATCGCAGATCTTACTTGGATCCAATTCGCAACGATTATCGCATTCACCGCAGTTGATGCAAGTCTCATGTAACCCTAAAATGCATTTTTTCATACGGCCTCCCATAAACATTTGTTTGCAATTTGTCAGTATCCATGCTAAAATTAAGTCACCTCACATAAGGAGGGCTTTTTGTGAAGAAAATACCTGCTCCCCAAGATACCATTTACCACTTCATCTGCACTTACCTGCAGGAAAACGGATATCCACCCACTGTTCGTGAAATTTGCAGCGGCGTGGGATTAAACTCCCCGGCTACAGTTCATTGTCATCTAAAAAAGCTGGAATCTGCCGGGCTTATCCATCGAGATTCCAAAAAACATGGGTATACCGTAGTGGGTAAAGCCAATGCAGCAGCCAATATTCCTTTAGTAGGAAGCGTGGCCGCCGGCACCCCCATTATGGCGGTAGAGAACATTGAAGATCGTTTTCCTGTGCCCCAAATCCTTTTACAAGGCTGTGGTCAGGGGGATGCTTTCATGCTGCACGTCAAAGGCGATTCAATGGTAAATGCAGGCATTCAGGACGGTGATATACTGGTCGTCTCAGCCGAACATCAGGTGTATGATGGAGATATCGTAGTTGCCCGCATTGATGGTACCGAATTTACTGTAAAACGATTATATCACAAAGGAGACAGCATTGAGCTTCGTCCCGAAAACGATGCATACGCGCCCATGCTCTTTTCTCCTTCGCAAGTAGAAATCGTCGGACGTGTCACCGGCCTCATGCGCCCTGTGTAACCGCATGAACTACTTCCTTCAACGCAATGCGACCATGTTCATAAGTGAGGCTTCCCTGTATGTAAACGGCATAGGGCGGCCGGATTGGCCCATCCGCTGACAGTTCAGAAGTAGCTCCCTGCACAAAGGTTCCCGCCGCCATTATGACAGGATCTGCATATCCGGGCATGGCCCAAGGCTCAGGTACCACATCACTCTCAATGGGAGATGCCCCCTGTATCGCCTTACAGAAGGCGATCAGCTCCTCCGGCCTTTTAAAGCGGATGGATTCCACTACATCCGCTCTCTTCGCATCACCCCGAGGCATAACAGCATATCCAAGGCATTCAAAGACTTCTCCAAACAGCATAGCAGTCTTCAGGCACTGCAATACCGTATGGGGAGCCAGAAATAAGCCCTGATAAAACGGTCTGTATCCTGCCGCATAAGAACCTACCTCCCGTCCGGAACCAGGGATTGTCAGGCGAAAGCTGATTCGTTCGATCAAATCTTTTTTTCCTGCAATATATCCTCCGGTGGGCGCCATACCGCCGCCAGCATTTTTTATGAGTGAGCCCATGATTACATCCGCGCCTACTGCCGTTGGCTCCTTCTCTTCTGTAAAGGTTCCGTAACAGTTATCCACCAAAATGTGCACATCTGCCCGAAGCGCTTTTACCGCCGCAAACAGCTTTTCCATTTTGTCCACAGGCACAGCTTCCCTCCAGGCATATCCTCTGGAGCGCTGCACATACAATATCTTTATCTCCTCGTGGATAGTGAGGAAATTGAGGATTGCGGGGATATCAAACGGCTCCTCCCCTTCCTCTTTCAATTCCACGGTGTGGAAATCTATGTGCATTCTGTGCAAAGCATTAGAAAAATCATCCCGTAGCCCAACCGCTCCCTGCAAAGTATCATACGGCAGCCCGGAAGCAGAAAGCACAGCATCTCCCGGTTCAAGCAAACCGCTGAGTGCAAGAAAAATAGCATGCGTTCCATTGGCGATTTGTGGGCGTACTAATGCATCCTCAGCCTGCAGAGTTCTGGCGAAAACCCTGTCCAATGCATCCCGGCCTATGTCATCATATCCATATCCTTCCGTAGGTGCAAAATGACGTGTAGATATTCCCTCTGCCCGAAAAGCATTCAAGACCCTTTCCTGATTGGCAAGTGCAATTCTTTCTATATGCTTGAAACTAGGTGCCAATCGATCTTCGGCCGTCTGAATACACTGTTCTATTTCATTCCATTCCATTGGTTTTATTTCCTTTCCTCTGCTCCCAATGCTTCCTTACAATAAGCTTGTACTTTTTCCAGCGTTAAGGGCCAGTCATCACAAGCAAACCATCTGATGCCCTCGTCCCGCTTGAACCAAGTCAGCTGCCGCTTGGCCAAGTGCCTGCTATCCAGCTTTATCTTCTCTACCGCAGTTTCCAACGAACACTTTCCATCAAAATAGTCAAACAACTGTGCATATCCGATGGACTGGACAGCCGGTAAATTGCGATCAGGGAACTTATCATGCAATGCTCTGACTTCGTCCAGCAAACCAGTCTCTAGCATTCGGTTTACGCGCTGATCAATTCGTTGATACAATGCCTGGCGATCCATAGTTAAGCCTATACGAACCGAATCATATCGCATGCGCTTTCGGGCCTGCTCATATTCATCATTATAAGAAGAAAACGGTCGCCCGGTAAGCATATATACTTCCATGGCCCGAACCAATCGCTTCTTATCGTTCAATGGGATTCGATTTCCGGCTGCAAAGTCTATCTCTTTTAACTTTTGCACAAACGCTACCCGGTCTTGCTCATACTCCAGAGAAAGTGCATTCCGTATTGACGAGTCTCCGGGGACAGCATACCTCATATCCCGCAAAACGCCATCTGCATACATACCGGTGCCTCCAGCCAAAATGGGCAGCTTTCCCCGGGAAAAGCAGTCATAGATAACTCTATCTGCTGCTTTCTGAAAAGTTGAAACAGAGAAGCTTTGATCCGTCGGATCCACTATATCGATGAGATGATGAGGTATCTTGGCCTGCTCTTCTTTTGTTGGTTTGGCAGAACCTATATCAAACCCTCTGTATACCGCTACAGAATCGCAGGAAAGAATCTCTCCATCCAATTCCTGAGCCAATGATAAAGCAGTTTCGCTTTTATGACAGGCCGTTGGGCCAAAAACGCACAACAGCTTCATACAATGCGTTTAAAGCCTTTCTCAATCTCCCTGCGGGAAAGTTTGATCATCACCGGGCGACCATGAGGGCAAGTCAAGGGCGTTTCATCCTGCAGATAGAGCTTCAATAGAACTTCAATCTCCTTTCTATCTATCCGCTCTCCGGCTTTGATTGCATGCTTACAGGAAGCAGAAATAATCTTATCACGCACCAGGGAACGGGTGGCGCCTCGCCCCGCTTCGCCGATAGCATTCAGCGCATCATGAAGAAACTCTCCGTCAAAAACCATGCCGTTGAGTATTGGTACAGCGGTTATCTCCAAAGACAGCGTTTCAACCTTTTCAAAGCGATAGCCAAGTTCTTCCAGCTCTTTTTTATATTCCATAGCCTGTTCATATTCCCGAGGCTGCAAAACAACCCGTTGAGGCACTAGAAGCTCCTGAGAACCTACATTGGTGGTTCGAGCCGAAAACTCCTCGTAAAGCCGGCGTTCGCAAGCGGCATGCTGATCGATCAGGTATAAATCCTCCCCTTGTTCTACGATCCAATAGCTGCTGAATGCACAGCCCACTATCTGATACGCCATATCCATAGAAAGAGTTTCCTGCACGGGCTTAGTTTCTTTTTTCTCTATTTTCCCATCAGAAACGTCATGAACTGAAACACTCTGATGGGGAGACACCTGAAAACTGGGAAGCTCCGCTGATTCTTCCTGAATCTTCGTTCGCGGTGTAAAGCTGTTGTAGCTAAAACTGCTGGCAGTATTCTCGCGAAGTTCCTTATTCTGCGGTACAACAATTCCGTATTTTTGCAGCAGTATATCGTCTGGCTTTTCTTGGAATGCACTGTCAGTCATAGCAGCTGAAGTTGCTGCTAGCGGTTTTGCTTTCACCAGAGCATCTTTTGCAAACTCAGTTGCTTTCACAGGTATGGTCGGCCGGTCTGTGTTTTGTTTTGACTTTACCGGCTCCAGTGGAAGCTGCATACGGGGAATCACTTTTTCACGTAAAGCCTGAGCACATGCAGAAGTAACTCCATATGCCACACGGCCCTCATCGGCAAAACGAACCTGCGTTTTTGCTGGATGTACATTCACATCCACCTCCCGAGGGGATAGTGTCAAATGCAGTGCCGCAAATGGATAACGCCCCACCATCATTCGTGTGTCATATGCCCGTTCAATAGCAGCACTCAAAGGGATGGAACGAATATAACGGCCGTTAACAAACAGGGATTCCATAGTACGATTAGGGCGGGAAATTTCCTGATTACCAATATAGCCCTCCAGCTTCATATAACCATTATCAAAATCCACACGACAGAGTTTTTCTGCTACGGCTGTGCCGTAAAGAGCAAAAACGGCATTTTTCATTTCTCCGTCTCCAAAGGTCTCATAAATGAGCTTTTCGTTATGCATAAAACGAAAAGCAATATCCGGACGGCATAAGAGCATTCGAGCCATATAATCTCCACAGTATCCCGCCTCTGTCCGAGGAGACTTTAAAAACTTCAGCCGAGCAGGTACCTTGGCGAACAAATTCTCCACCCGCAGGGATGTGCCAAATACACAGGCTGTTTCCTGCTGCGAAATTAGACACCCGTTGTCAAAAATAATTTTGGTACCGACATCTGCGCCTTGAGGACGTGTGACCATTGTCACGGACGCCACCGCTCCAATGGAGGCCAAGGCTTCTCCCCTAAATCCCAAGCTGCTGATAGCATTGAGGTCCTCGGCAGTAGATATTTTACTTGTGGCATGGCGTAGAAAAGCATTTGGAGCATCCTCAGGGGAAAGGCCGCAGCCATTATCCGAAACCAGAATAGAACTTAGCCCGCCATCCTGCAAGGATACACTTACAGCAGTTGCACCTGCATCAATGGCATTTTCCACCAGTTCTTTTACTATGGATGCTGGACGCTCCACTACCTCACCGGCAGCTATTTGATTAGCTAAGTGTGGCGGTAGCACATGAATCTTCGGCATAATTACTTTACTCCCCCGATAGAGCGGACTTGTATTGATATAGCTTATTCAATGCCTCGATAGGGGACATTGTATCCATGTTAAGACCGCGCAACTCTGACAGAATTGAATTGTCCACAGTGTTATCCACCGTGTCTTTCATCTTATCCACGGAGACATCCACCACATTCTGCGGGTGTAAGGCTGATTTCTGCATACCATTGCGTGCTGCATCAGAAGCCTCCAAAGAATTTAGTATTTCCCCAGCCCGGTGGATAACTGCATCTGGAATACCTGCCAGGCGGGCCACCTGTACACCAAAGCTTTTATCTGCGCTTCCTCGAACAATCCGGCGCAAAAACAGGATGTTTTCGCCAATCTCTTTGACGGATATGCGATAGTTTTTGACGCCCTGCAACTGTCCCTCCAATTCACTTAACTCGTGATAATGGGTAGCAAACAAAGCCTTTGCACCGCAATGCTCTTTATTTGCCACGTATTCCAGCACCGCCCAGGCGATGGACAGCCCGTCATACGTACTGGTGCCCCGCCCAATCTCATCCAGGATCAGCAGACTCCGCTCCGTGGCGTTATTTAAAATGTTTGCCACCTCGCTCATTTCTACCATGAATGTACTCTGACCGGAGGAAAGATCGTCGCTGGCACCAATACGAGTGAAAATGCGATCTACGATGGCAATAGAAGCTTCCTGAGCAGGCACAAAAGAACCCATATGCGCCATAAGTGTGATAAGAGCCACCTGACGCATATATGTGCTTTTACCGGCCATATTAGGCCCTGTGATAATGAGTAGACGGTTGTCTTCTCCATCCAGATGCACATCATTGGGAATGAAGCCATCTTTTAGGGATTGTTCCACAATGGGATGCCTGCCTCCCACGATAGATATTTCCATCCCACCGTGCATCTTCGGACGTACATACCGATTCTCCACCGCTACATGCGCCATGGACTGATATACGTCCAATTCTGCCAGCAAAGCAGCGTCTTTCTCCAGGTAACTGATCTGCTCATAAAGCTTTCCTCGTACGCCATCATAAAGCTCACTCTCCAAGCGGATCAGTTTTTCGTGAGAAGTCAGTACACGATTTTCCACTTCTTTCAGTTCAGGCGTAATGTAGCGTTCGGCGTTGGTCAAGGTCTGTTTGCGCTCATAATAATAAGGCACCTGACTGGTGTAGGATTTACTGACCTCCAGAAAATATCCAAACACTTTATTGAAACCGATACGCAGATTCTTTATACCGGTTTTCTCGCGTTCTCTGGCCAATATTTCCTCCAGCCATTTTTGCGCACTGTGAGAAATATCCCGCAGTTCATCCACTTCCTGGCTATAACCAGCCCGGATAACACCGCCTTCCTTTAAATTCGGTGCCGGGTCGGGATCTATGGCTTTTTCTATAAGAACCGCCGTTTCTTCTAACGGATCCAATTCCTGAATAATACGGCAAATCCCCGCACTGGTGCATTCAGCCAAAACAGAACGAATTGGTTCAATACTACGCAAAGAGCGTAACAATGACATGCAATCCCGCGGATTGATAGTACCGTAAGCAATTTTACTGCACAAGCGCTCAATGTCATATACATTGTTCAGCAGTACTCGCAGTTTGCTTCTAAGAACGGAATTTGAAAACAATTCCTCTACAGCATCTTGCCTGTAAGCAATATCTTCCAGCTTTTGCAGCGGACAATCCACAAAGGTTTTGAGCATACGGCGACCCATGGCCGTCTGCGTTTTATCCAGCAGAAACAATAGTGTATTTTTTTTGCTTCCGCCAAAGCGCAGCGGCTCCGTTAGCTCCAGATTTCGTCTGGCCGCACTATCCAGCTGCATAAAACTGCTGCGAACGATTCTGGATAACTTGCGGATATGAGAAAGCTCATTCTTTTGCGTATCACGCAGATACTGCATAAGTGCACCTGCGGCACATACAGCTAGGGTACAGTCAGAAAGTCCAAATCCCTCCAGCGAATTAACACCAAAATGATCTTTTAACACTTCCTGCGCCCGTCGGCTCTGAAAAACTGAATCAGGCTCCTTTTCCAGATAGCAGACGTTCTGAAAACGCTTTTTCAGATATTCATGAGAAAAGAATGCTTCGTTTGCAAAGCACTCAGAGGGAGCAATGCGTCCCAGCTCGTTGAGCAAAGCATCCTCTCCACCGTTCTCCGAAAGTTCACCTGTAAAAAAAATGCCGGTTGAAACATCCGCATATGCATATCCAATGCCGCTATCCGTATAATAGACAGACATCAGGTAATTGTTTTTTCCGGCATCCAAAAGCTTTTCCTCTATAACAGTGCCCGGCGTAATGACGCGAGTAACGCTGCGCTGCACCAAGCCTTTTGCAAGAGCCGGATCTTCCATCTGTTCACAGATGGCTACTTTATAGCCCTTTGAAATAAGCTTTTGCACATAGGTATCCACACTATGGTAAGGTACACCGCACATAGGTGCCCGTTCCTTTAAGCCGCAATCTCGTCCCGTCAAGGTAAGTTCCATGATACGGGATCCCTCTACTGCGTCTTCAAAAAACATTTCATAAAAGTCTCCCAGACGATAAAACAGGAAGCAATCAGGATACTGCTCCTTCACTTCCATATAATGACGCATCATGGGGGACATTCCCTCTACGACTTTCATACTTCCTCTACTTTCCTTTGGTCGCGTTCTTCCGCAGCATGTGCTTTGGGGCAACTATTGCAGCTTCCACAGGAACCGCAACTGCCGGAACACGAAAAATTCAATTGCCCTCCCTGTGCCATGAGAGCCGCTACAGCCTTTTGTGCTTCATTCAAGGCGCAAAGTTTTTTATTCTCCAAGAGCTCAGCATGCATACGTTCCGTATCCGCATTAAGTGCAACAACTTCTTCGGAAGAGAAGTTTCCTTTTTGCACCATGGCTACCAGCATAGCTGCCTTGGTTTGATAAGAGGAGAGAAGTTCCTTCAAGGCGGCATCTTCTGCCACGGCTTGCCGAGCAGTCAGATACACCATCATCTCCGTGCTCTTCAAAATATCGACAGGTTGTTTTTTTTCCATATGCATATCTCCGTTACAGAAGCTTCCCATGCAGGGAGTTCTTAACGCATTTTTGAATCTCAACCTGCTGATAAGTGCCTACCAGAGTTGGATCACCAGAGAAATACACCATCTTGAAGGTATCCAGTTTCCCATAGAGCGTGGGCGTATCCCTGAGATCGCACCCCTCTACCAAAACCTGTCCACGGACGCCCAAATACTTTTGATTATTCTCCTGCGTCTTTCTTGCCTGTACTTCATTGAGGCGGCGCAATCTATCCTTTTTAATGCTTTCAGGTACCTGATTAGGCATCAATGCCGCTTTTGTCCCCGCCCTGGGCGAGTATTTGAATGTAAAAGCTGCCGAAAATCCTACCTGTTCCATAAGAGACAACGTATCATCAAAATCCTCTTCTGTTTCACCCGGAAAGCCCACGATTACATCCGTAGTCAATTCTACCCCCGGAACACGCTGACGCAAAGACGCTACCAAAGCTAAATACTCGTCTCGCGTGTACCGCCGATTCATTTCTTTCAGAATCCGGGTGCTTCCGGATTGCACCGGAAGATGAATGTGCCGGCAGACCTTATCGTTTTCTGCCATAGCGTCCATTAAGCGCGGTGTCAAATCTTTAGGATGCGAAGATATAAATCGAATGCGCTGGAGCCCTTCCACTTTATTCACTTCGCGCAACAGGTCAGAAAAGTCTACGCCAAGTCCCTTACCGTAAGAATTAACATTTTGTCCCAGTAATGTGATCTCTGTAACACCATCCTGGACAAGGCTCCGGCATTCAGTCACAATGTCTTCTATGTTACGGCTTCTTTCTCTGCCGCGAACAAAAGGTACAATACAATAGGTGCAAAAATTGTCACAACCATAAGTGATATTCACATAGGCCGAATATGGCGTCAAACGCCGAGCCGGAAGGCCTTCACAAATGGCATACTCTTCTTCATCGGTTAGGCATACTCTGCCACCCTCATTAACTTCGTACAGCATTTCCGGCAACCGCCAAAGCACGTTTGTGCCGAAAACAAGATCTACAAAAGGGAATCGCTTAAGCAGTTTTTGCGCAATAGATTGCTGCTGCATCATACAACCGCAAATCCCGAGGATCATATCCCCCTCCTGCTCCTTACGCTCCCGCAGCGCACCGATGTTGGCAAGAAGCTTTTTTTCGGCATGATCCCGAACACAACATGTGTTAAAAAGAATCACTTTAGCTGCCTCTTTATTAGCGGCAGACTGATAGCCCATCTTCTCCAGTAAAGCGGAAATAGTTTCAGAATCCCTGGCATTCATCTGGCAGCCATAAGTCTCTACATAATAAGTAAGGCTTTTGCCGGAAACCTGTTCCCGAACTCGTCCAATAAGCTCCCGTTGAAGTGCTTTACGTTCTTCAGATATTTTTTTTGTTTGCATGAACTAAATCTCCATATTAAATTAAATTATTATACCGCATTTTTCGCTACATCACAACACGTTTTTAGAAAAGAAAAAGCACTTACATATTAGTAAGTGCTTTCCTGTCAATGACGAACAAAAAGGAGCGTCCTTTTAGGGGGGAACAGGGCAGGCGTCCACAGGAATTTGAGCCCCAAATATATGAAAACATTACGACTAGTGACGAAGAATCAATGAAAAAAGTTGAGGAATATGGTATAATAAATTTGGAACGGATGAGTAAAAGATGAAGCGTAGTAATTACGCGGAGGAGTTCAATTGAAGATTTTAATATTATAAAATAGAAAAAATATAAACAAGATAGGAGTAAAAATGGATTTAAAAGAAGTACAAAAGCAAATATGGGATAATAAATTAAGAAAAGGATTTAATACAACCGATGTTTGCAAAGAATTTTGCTTTTTAAATGGAGAGGTTGCTGAAGCTTTTGAACCCCATTATAAAAAGAAAGATGATTTAGGCTCAGAACTTGCAGATGTCGCAATTTACTTATTAGGCCTATCTCAGATGTTGGGATTTTCATTGGAAGAAGAGATAAATAACAAATTAAAGATTAATGAAAATAGACATTATGAAAAAGTCAATGAGGTTCTTTTAAAAAAGGTAAAGTACAGTTTACAAGGGACTACACAGGGTAGGTATCTGACGGGAGGGGTGCCGCCAGTCAGATTTTCCATGTGATGTTCAAGCTGTCGCTTGTGGCGGCTATGGTGGTGATCATCAAATCCACCACACGCCGCTTGTCATCAAAAGATACATTCTCCCAGGTATCGAGGTAGCCGGAAATCTGGCTGACCTGTTCCGGGCTGATGGCCTCCACAGTCAACTCCGCTATCCTTGCCAGAAGTTCCTGCTTGCGCCCGTCCAGTTCCGCTATCTTCACATTCACATAGGAGAACAGGACATTGTTTGCCCCCGTCAGACTGTCCACCAGCTTTTCAATCTCGCTGTCTACATGGGCAAGTTCCACTTGCAGGGCGGTGATTTTCGGGTTTGCCTTTGCCGCTTTCTTTTTTCCTGTCAGCGTCTTGTAGCTTGCCAGCTTCTTTACCATCTGCTGATAAACAACCGCTTCCAGTTCCGAAGTGATGATTTTCCCACAGCCAGGACAGCTTTTATTGTCCAGCCGTTTCGTGCAGCGGAGATACTGTTTGCCGGAGGGATTGTAGATACTCATAAGAGCATACCCGCAATTCCCGCACTTGATTTTTCCTGCCAGCCATGTGTGGGTGGCTTTCCGGGCAGACTGGATTTTCATGTTGTTCATCAGCTTCTTGCGGC
>OWIO01002472.1_pt1 | contig 12017 bp, 14 predicted proteins | sample 1733011 | NCBI WGS metagenome assembly OWIO01 (sample SAMN05065779, study PRJEB22554) | human gut metagenome | biome: ENVO:2100002; feature: ENVO:00000062; material: ENVO:00002003 | host: Homo sapiens | place: USA | reverse complement strand
GATGACGTCGAGTCTCGTGGGCTCGGAGATGTGTATAAGAGACAGCTACAATACCCGTGCTCCCTACAATTCCGTATGCTACCTCAAAATAGACGGCAAGGTCTATTTCGACCGCTCCGGCAATATGGGCGACCGGGACGGCGGCACGGTGATCATCGATAAGGACGGCCGCGCCAGCGTAGAACTGGGCGATCCGGACGATCCCCAGTGGGTCTCGCGCCGTACAGAACCTTCCATGATAGGTTCCGGCCCGATGATGCTGGCCGATGGAAAGCGGATCGATATGGGCAAAGGGGCTTTTGTGACCCTGCGCCATCCGCGTACTGCGATCGGTACAGTGGGTAATAAAGTGATCCTGGTGACGGTAGACGGCCGTTCAAAAGAAAATTCACTGGGTGTGAACCTGAACGAATTTGCCAGTATCCTCAAATGGCTGGGTGCCGAAAATGCCCTCAACCTGGACGGAGGAGGCTCTACTACGATGTATGTCAAAGGACAGCCGGATAACGGCGTGGTAAACCGCCCGTGCGACAACCAGAAATTCGATAACCAGGGTGAACGCCGGGTGAGCAATTCGATCCTGCTCCTCTGACCGATACCTGTAAAACCAATCCCGTAATTCCATTATTTGAGCAATGAGATACGCCATTTGCCCGCTTTCTGTGATCCCTGTACGCCGTGAGCCATCCGATGCTTCGGAAATGACCACCCAAGCGCTTTTCGGGGAATTTTTCAAAGTCCTCGAACGCCGGGCCTCCTGGAGCCGGATCCGCCTGCACGACGACGGATACGAAGGCTGGATCAGCAACAAGCAGTACGCCGAAATCACGGCCGATCAATATGCTGCTTTATGCAAGGATCCGGGGGTGTATTGTGCGCAAAGCGTAGGCGTATGCAAAGCAGAGAAGCACTCGCTCCCCATTTTGATCGGTTCCCGCCTGCCGCAATATGCAGACGGGGAATTTTTCCTGGGGGATGAGAAATACTCTTTCGACGGCCATGTAGCCACGGGTAAAAAGCCCAAAAGTGACATCGCCCGGGTAGCCAAAGGATTTCTCGGTGCGCCCTATTTATGGGGCGGCCGTTCTTTCTTCGGGCTGGACTGTTCCGGTTTTGCGCAGATATGCTACCGCCTTTGCGGTCGTTCCCTGCCCCGTGATGCCAAAGACCAGGCTGCCGGAGGGGAAACGCTCTCTTTCGTGGAGGAAGCCGAGGAAGGCGATCTGGCGTTCTTCGACAACGACCAGGGAGATATCGTTCATGTAGGTATTGTACTGGAGGATCATCGTATCATCCATGCCAGCGGGCAGGTACGGATAGACGTATTGGACCAGACAGGTATTTACAATGCCGATGTGAACAAGTACACGCATAAGCTCCGGTTGCTCAAAAAATGCAAATAACGGTTCTGAATAGGAAAAAGCCCGCCTTTTGGCGGGCTTTTTTATGGCCCGGTATTGCGATGTCTGCCAGTGGTGTTGATAACTTTAGGGCAAAATGTGTGGCAGGCAGCGGAAGGTTGGTTATATTTGTCCTGCCCGGCGGTTTGCCGGCCGAAAAGCCTTAGACACATGTTTCTTGAAAATACGACAAACCACACCGAATACAGTGGCTGGATCGAAGTCATCTGCGGGTCGATGTTCTCCGGAAAGACAGAGGAGCTCATCCGGCGGCTGAAACGAGCCAAGTTCGCCCGGCAGAAGGTGGAGATATTCAAACCGGCGGTCGACGTACGCTACGACGAGCAAAAAGTCGTTTCCCACGACCACAACGAGATCGTTTCCACCCCGGTAAGCCATTCGAGTGAAATCCTGCTCCGCTCCGCCGGCGTAGATGTGGTGGGTATCGACGAAGCCCAGTTTTTCGACGAAGGGATCGTAGAAGTATGTAATGCACTGGCTAACAGTGGCATCCGGGTGGTTGTGGCCGGCCTCGATATGGATTATTTGGGACGCCCGTTCGGCCCGATGCCTTTTCTGATGGCTACGGCTGAATACGTGACCAAAGTACATGCGGTATGTACCCGCACGGGAAACCTGGCCAACTATACCCATCGGTTGACACAGAACGACTCCCTGGTACTTCTGGGGGAGACGCACGATTACGAACCGCTCTCGCGCAAAGCTTATTTTGAGGCTCGCAGACAGGAAGAACTCGCTGCGGCACAGGTGAAAAAAGAACAGGAAAATGGAAAATAAAGTTGGCATTTACGGGATACGTACCTATTCGTTCCATGGCTGCCTGGAGGCGGAAGCCCACGTAGGCTCCCTCTACTCTACGGACGTGGAAGTGGAGACGGATTTTTTGCAGGCCGCCCGGAAGGATGAACTTTCCGGTACGGTCGATTACGGACGGATTGCGGATATCGTGCGGGCCGAGATGGCTGTGCGGTCCCACCTGATTGAAAATGTCGCCTGGCGCATCTACAGCGCCGTAAAAGAAGAATTTTCCCGCGCCGGGAAAGTGACCGTCCGGGTATCCAAATTGGCCCCTCCCGTCGAAGGGCAGGCCGAAAAAGCGACAGTCAAAATAAGCGACTGAGTACGCCAAATAGTCAGTTGGATACGGTGTTATCTTCCAGGGCCACTTTCCGGCCTCGCCGGGCTTTGATGTCTTTCGGAACGACATAAAAACCTTTTTCCGGCGTCCACTCCACACAGAACAAACTGCGGATATCGGCAAATCCCTCTTTTTTCAGTTCCTCTGCCAGCCACGGTTCGGTTTTTCCCGCACTGTCGAGCGCTTCGGCCGATATATAGCCGTTGTTGACCAGCAGAAAGGATTCCGACAGGCTCCCGCGCCTGGAGATAGTCAGTTTGCCGTTCGCCTCGAAACGGGCATTTTCCACATCGAACATCGAAAACACCCCGTTCTCCCGCAATATGGTGCGGAACTGCTCCATTTCTAAGCTGTTGCGTTTGAATTCTTTGAGGTTCATTTTACCGTCCTTGACGATAAGTATCGTATCGCCTTTTATCAGTTTGCGGAATACCCGGAACCGCAGCAGATAGCGGATGAACATATTTACGGCTGTCCAGGCCCCCAAGGCGAAGACCATGTACCAGGCGGACAGGTCGGGATTGTACACCACGCCTCCCACCAAGGCACCCAGCACGAAGGCGTTGACCGAATCCAGCGGAGTGAGCATCGCCATCTGGGTCTTTCCCGATATGCGCAGAAAGAACAAGACCCCCAACATTCCGATGACGATCTTTATGAAAATGCTTAAAACCATATCCAGCGGATTTTAAGGCTCGGAAAACGGCGGAAAGTTGTCCGGGTCGGTTACAGAACGTACATATTGAGCCCTATGGCCGGGTTGAACGAACGGCTCAGCTCGCCCCCGAAATCCTCCACGACAAACTCCCCCGCCCCGCTGATACGGGCCGAAAGCAGATGTCCGGCCAGTGCCGAGCAATCGCTCCGCCCGGCTACCACATGCAGGTGCAGGTAAGGACTGCCCTCGAGCGTGGAGATATTCCCGGTCAGATTGGCGATCTCCATCTGCTCCTCGAAGGCCATATCCTCGTATTTTTTGCGGGCAGGATTGAAAAAGCGGATCGTAAGCCGGTCTACGGCCCCGATCCCGCTGATGCTCCCGGCCTTGATATTTTTGGTGGCACAGAAATCCGTCAGGGCTTCAACCAGGTCGCGCCGGTTATCGACGCTCACCACATAGCGGTCGCCGAATTGTTTGAAAGTCCACATGTTTGCTCGGTTTTTAGGTTTTGGGGGTATTATTTCTTAAAATAGCCCACAGGGTGGTTCAAAAGCGGCTTTTGTTTAGCCGATAGTTTCAGGGCTTTGCCGATCGCATCCGCATCCATCGATCCGCGCGGCACCGTAGCCAAATGCGCCCCGGCGCAGAACAGGGAGATGTTCTGGGATACGATCCCGGCATCCATTGCGCTCCAGGCTTCATTTCCCGATCCGTTGGCAACCAGTATCAGACAAACGGGCGCTTTTTTCAGGGTACGGATATCCTGATCGGTCACCGGTTCGAGAGAATGCTTCTTATGATCGTAAAGATAGGCCCCTTCTTTCGTGCATACGTAAATATCGATGTCCTGCCGGTTCATGGCCGACGGGGCCGTTCGTTTACCATCCGGGCGGTTGATGCCGTTAGCCGCCCACAACAGGTCGGAGAGTTCCTGAAGGGACAGCATCTCCGGAGAGAATTCCCGGGTGGATTTACGGTCGGCGAAAGCCTGCATCAGGGTCACTTCCCGTCCCATATCCGGGGCGGAGAGTTGGATGAGCTTTATCGATTGGCCGCTGCATGCCAGCGATGCGAGCAGAAAAGCGACGGTAAGGGTCAATATTTTCATAGACAGATTGGATTATCTCTTTCTTTCCCGGCTGCGTTCTATCGCCCGCAGTACGACGGCAAAAACGATCATTGAAAAAGCGCCCAGCTTCATATAATACGCGTTGGGTTCGGCGATATCGCCGAAATAGGCATACGCCGCCAGTAAAATTCCACCTACAGCTAATGCCCTGTGAATAATTGTCATAAATCTATTTAATTAAAGTTATTCTTAATGTTCATACCCGTACCGGCGGAGCTTTCGCTCGTTGTTGCGCCAGCCGTCGTCCACTTTCACCACCAGTTCGAGGAATACCTTTTTGCCGAAGAATTTCTCGATGTCCAGCCGGGCTTCCGTCCCCACTTTTTTCAAGGCGGCTCCCTTATGGCCGATCAGGATACCCCGCTGGCTTTCCCGCTCCACGAAAATGATGGAGCGGATGCGGATCAGGGTCTCATCTTCCATGAACTCTTCCGTCTCTACTTCCACCGAATAAGGAACTTCCTTCTTGTAGTTCAGCAATATTTTCTGGCGGATGATTTCGTTGACGAAAAAGCGCTCCGGTTTATCGGTGAGGGTGTCTTCCGGATAGTAGGACGGCCCTTCGGGCAGGAGTTCCACGATACGTGTCAGCAGGATGTCTACGTTGAACCGTTCGGTGGCCGATACGGGAACGATCTCCGCCTTCGGGAGTTGTTCGTGCCAGTACTCCACTGTTTCTTCGAGGGTCTTCTGGTCGGGAATTGTATCTATTTTGTTGATCACCAGTAGTACAGGTACTTTGGCGTTTTCGATGCGCCTGAAAAAGGCTTCGTCTTTCAGGCCTTTCATACCCGGCTCGACCATGTACAGCAGCACGTCTGCGTCGTTCATCGCCTCGGCCACAAAATCCATCATGGATTCCTGCAGCTTATAGGCGGGTTTGATGATGCCGGGCGTATCCGAAAATACGATCTGGTAATCCTCCGAGCTGACGATCCCCAGTATACGGTGGCGGGTGGTTTGCGCCTTAGAAGTGATGATGGACAGGTCCTTCCCTACCAAAGCATTGAGCAGGGTCGATTTGCCCACGTTCGGATTGCCCACGATGTTGACGAACCCGGATTTGTGTATTTTTTTCTCCATAACTACAAATGTAGCGAAATACGACGGAATTTTACGGCCGGGATGGGTTCTTTTTTTGCCGGAAGCCCCGAAATCCTTAGCGTATTCGCGGCTTTATTAGTAACTTTGCGCTGCAAAAACCATTTAAAAAAAGAACATCATGTTGAAAGTGGGCGTGCTCGGGGCCGGGCATTTGGGAAAGATACATCTGAAGCTGCTCAAGCAGTCCGAACATTACCAGTTGGTCGGGTTTTACGATCCCGATACCCGCAATGCAGCCGCCGTCGAGGCGGAACTGGGCGTGAAAGCGTTCCCCGATATGGACAGCCTGCTTGATGCTGTGAATGTGACCGATATCGTCACCCCGACTATCCATCACTACGAATGTGCCCTGAAGGCCATTGAAAAAAACTGCCATGTGTTCCTCGAAAAGCCCGTCACCACCACCCTTGAACAGGCCGAAGAGCTGATCAAGCGTCTGCGGGAAAAAGGGCTGAAAGGACAGGTGGGCCACGTGGAGCGCTTCAATCCCGCATTTACCGCCGTACGCCCCTACATCAACGGTCCGGCCTTCATCGAGGCGCACCGCCTGGCGGAGTTCAACCCGCGCGGGACGGACGTACCGGTAGTATTGGACCTGATGATACACGACATCGACGCCATCCTTACGTTGGTCGATTCTCCGGTGAAGATGCTCACGGCCAGCGGCGCCAAAGTGATAAACAATACACCCGACATCGCCAACGTCCGCCTGGAATTCGAGAACGGCTGTGTGGCCAATATCACCACGAGCCGTATTTCGATGAAGAATATGCGCAAGACCCGCATCTTCCAGCGCGACGCCTATATCACGATCAATTTCCTGAAAAAGGAGGCCGAGATACTCCGTATGCACGATGCCCCTCAGCACCCGGACGAATATGCGATGATCCTGACCAATGCCGAAGGGGTGAGCAAGCAGATCGTCTTTGAAAAGCCGGAGGTACAGCAAAACAACGCCATCCTGGACGAACTCAACACCTTTGCTCTGGCCATTGAGAACGACACGACCCCGTTGGTCACGATGGAACAGGCCACCGCCGCCCTGAAGGTAGCGCTGGATATCGTACGGGATATAGACCTCCACGTACAGCGCATCGAGGCCGCCTCCAAAAAATAAAAATGTCCATGCAGAAACGGAAGGATACGAAAATAAACATCATTACGCTGGGTTGTTCCAAGAATACCTGCGATTCGGAGGCTTTGGCCGGTCAGTTGGCCGGACAGGGTGTCGGGGTCGGGCATGAAGGCGACGGCGGGATCGTGGTGATAAACACCTGCGGTTTTATCGGCGATGCCAAGGAGCAGTCCATCAACGTGATCCTCGAACAGGCCGAACGCAAACGCCGGGGCGAGATCGAGCGCCTGTATGTGACGGGTTGCCTGGTAGAGCGTTACAAGCAGGAATTGTCCGGCGAAATTCCCGAAGTGGACGGTTTTTACAAGCTTACCGAGCTGGATGCCCTTCTCACCTCGCTGGGAGCCGACTACCGGAAGGAACTCGTGGGCGAGCGTCTGCTCTCCACTCCGCCGCATTACGCCTACCTGAAAATATCCGAAGGGTGCGACCGGGCTTGTTCCTACTGTGCGATCCCGCTTATCCGTGGCAAGCACGTTTCCGTTCCCATTGAAGAACTGGTCAAAGAGGCCCGAAAATTGGCGGAAAAAGGCGTGAAGGAACTTATCCTCATCGCCCAGGACCTCACCTATTACGGGATCGACCTCTACGGCAAGCGCCGCTTGGCCGATTTGGTCCGGGAGATTGCCAAAATAGACGGTATCCAGTGGATCCGCCTGCACTACGCCTACCCGAACGGTTTCCCGGAGGATGTCTTGGACGTGATGGCCTCCGAACCGAAAGTGTGTAAATACCTCGATATTCCGTTGCAGCACATATCCGACCGCATTCTCCGGTCGATGAAACGGGGTTCTACCAAAAAGGAGGTCAACGCCCTGCTGGACCGTATCCGGGAAAAAGTCCCCGGCGTAGCGATCCGCACGACCCTTATCGTGGGTTATCCCGGTGAAACACAGGAGGAGTTCGTGGAGCTCAAAGAATGGGTTGCAGCCCAGCGTTTCGACCGCCTGGGGTGTTTTGCCTATTCCGAAGAAGAAGGCACTTCTGCCGCGCAGTTAGAGGACAATGTGCCGCAGCAGGAAAAGGAACGCCGCCTGGAGGAACTGATGGAACTGCAAAAGCAGATTTCGTTCGAGCTCAACGAACAGAAGGTGGGAAAAACCCTGAAAGTGCTCGTCGACAGCGAGAACGAGAACGTCTATATGGGCCGTACCGAGTACGACTCCCCCGAAGTGGACAACGACGTATTCATCGACAAGGAAAAATGGCGCGTGCCCGTAGGGGATTTCGTAAAGGTGGAGGTGACTTCGGCGGGCCTGTACGACCTTTTCGGGGTGCCTGTGCCTTAACAAAACGATATTTTCGTATCTTTACCCGAAGCTAAAACTCCCGGATCATGTTCGACTTCATCACATTCGGCATAAAGGACCTGATAGATATCACTGCGGTGGTCTTTCTGGTGTACCAGCTCTACCGCCTGATACGGGGGACGGTAGCGGTGAACATCTTTATCGGCCTTATCGCCCTGTTCATCCTGTGGAAAGTGGTCGAAGCGTTCCAGATGACGCTTTTAAGCGGCATCCTGGGGCAGTTCATGAGCATCGGGGTCATCGCCATCGTCATCCTGTTCCAGCAGGAGATACGCCGTTTCCTCATCCTGATAGGCACCAACAATTTCTTTGTCCGGCATTTCTTTTCCAAGATCAAGCGGAAAAGGAATATCCCGGAGAAATTCGAAGTCCGGGAAATCGCCAATGCCTGCTTTGAAATGGCTAAAAACCGTACCGGCGCCCTGATCGTGTTCAAAAAGTCGATGTTCGACCTCAAGGAGGCCACCTCCGGGGACGTACAGAACATTGTGCCGACCCAAAGTATTCTGGAAAGCATATTTTACAAGAACAGTCCGCTGCACGACGGGGCGGTGATCATCGACAACGGACGCATTATCGCCACTCGCGTTATCCTGCCTGTTTCGCGCGACAAGAACCTTCCTGAAGAATACGGTACCCGCCACCGGGCTGCTGTGGGCATCGCCGAAAAATCGGACGCGGTGTCTATCGTCGTATCCGAGGAGCGGGGAAAAGTGAGCTTTGTAAAAGGGAATACCATCACGGTGATGAATTCGGCCGAAGAGCTTGAAAAGCGGCTGAACGAAGAATTAGAGATATAATACGCTGTAAAAACTCATGGAAGTAAGCAAGAGATATGCGGGACGGGGCGTTTCCGCCTCCAAGGAAGATGTGCACAACGCGATCCGGAACGTGGACAAAGGTCTTTTTCCCGGCGCGTTCTGCAAGATCATACCGGATTACCTCACCGGAGATCCGGATTATTGCGTCGTGATGCATGCCGACGGGGCCGGGACCAAATCCGCCCTGGCCTATATGTACTGGAAACGCACAGGCGACCTTTCCGTGTGGAAAGGCATCGCCCAGGACGCCTTGATCATGAACATCGACGATCTGCTGTGCGTAGGGGCTACCGACAATATCCTCTTGTCCTCCACCATCGGGCGCAACAAGAATGTGATACCCGGCGAGGTCATATCGGCTATTATCGGAGGTACCGAAGAGTTGCTGGCCGAGATGCGTTCGTATGGGGTAAATATCATTTCCACGGGCGGCGAAACGGCCGATGTGGGCGACTTAGTGCGTACTATCATCGTGGACTCCACTGTAACGGCCCGGATGAAACGCACGGATGTGGTAGATAATGCCCGTATCCAGGCGGGGGACGTAATTGTAGGGTTGGCTTCCTCCGGACAGGCAACCTATGAAACGGGTTATAACGGCGGTATGGGCTCCAACGGCCTTACTTCCGCCCGGCACGACGTGTTTAAAAAATCCCTGGCCCGGGAATTTCCGGAAAGCTACGACCATGCGGTGGACGATTCGCTGGTGTACTGTGGCTCGAAAGACCTCACCGACCCCGTAGACGGCGCTCCGCTCGATGCCGGAAAACTGGTGCTTTCCCCGACCCGCACCTACGCTCCGGTGGTCAAGAAGGTGCTCGACGCGCTTCGCGGGCAGATACATGGGATGATACACTGTTCCGGCGGGGCCCAGACCAAGATACTGCATTTCGTGAACGACCTGCATGTAATCAAGGACAATATGTTTCCCGTGCCTCCCCTTTTCGTGCTGATACAGGCGGAGAGCGGCACTTCGTGGAAGGAGATGTACCAGGTGTTCAATATGGGACACCGGATGGAATTTTATGTCCCTCAGGAGATCGCCGGGGACATCGTAAAGATATCCGAATCGTTCGGCATCCCGGCCCGCATCATAGGGCGTGTAGAGGCTTCTCCCGAAGGGAAACGCCTGACCATCCGATCGGAAAAAGGAACGTTCGAATATTGATTTTTGTAGAACCTGTAGAAAAGAAAGAAGGAGAGAATTAGGAAATGGCATCTACACTTTTGGAAAAACTGGAAGGGCTCCGCACCCGTTTCGACGAGGTGGCAGATCTTATTATCCAGCCCGATGTGATCGCCGACCAGAAGCGTTATACCGAACTGGGCCGGCAGTACAAGCAACTCGAAAAGATCGTCGAAGTATATAAAAAATACAAGCAGCTCCTTTCCGACGTGGAAGAAGCGCGCGCGATTATTGCCGACGGTTCGGACGCCGAAATGGTGGAAATGGCCCGGATGCAACTGGATGAAGCCGAGCCTCAGATAGCTCCTCTCGAGGAGGAGATCAAGCTCCTGCTTATCCCCAAAGACCCGGCAGACGCCAAAAACGCGGTGATAGAACTTCGCGGAGGTACCGGTGGCGACGAAGCGGCTATTTTTGCCGGAGACTTGTACCGGATGTACAGCAAATATGCCGAGCGCAAAGGCTGGAAGCAGGAGGTAATGGACTTCAATGAAGGTACGGCCGGAGGCTACAAGGAGATCGTTTTCAAGCTTTCGGGCGACGATGTGTACGGCACGATGAAATTCGAGGCCGGCGTGCATCGGGTGCAGCGTGTCCCAGCCACTGAAACGCAGGGACGTGTGCATACGTCCGCCTCTACGTGTATCGTTATGCCGGAAGCCGAGGAATTCGATATCTATATCGACCCGAAAGATATTCGCAAGGATACGTTCTGTTCGTCCGGCGCCGGGGGACAGTCGGTGAACACCACCTACTCTGCCGTCCGTCTGACGCACGTTCCTACCGGAATCGTGGCACAGTGCCAGGACGAGCGCTCTCAGTTGAAGAATCTGGAAAAATGTATGACTGTCCTCCGTTCGCGCTTGTACGAGATCGAATACCAGAAACGCCTGGAGGAAGAGGCCAAACAGCGTAAGTCGATGGTTTCCACCGGCGACCGCTCGGCCAAGGTGCGTACGTACAATTACCCGCAGGGCCGGGTGACCGACCATCGGATCGGGCTTACCCTGTACAACCTGCAGGATGTGCTGGACGGCGACTTGCAGCGTGTGATCGATGAGTTGACGATGGCCGAGAACGCTGAAAAGCTTCGTGCCGGCGAATCCGGATGACCCCGACAATAAAACAGAAAAAGAAAGAACAATGACATACGACCAACTTTTCCGGCAGATACGCCTCAAAAAATCGTTCCTCTGCGTTGGGCTCGACCCGGACATCCAGAAACTCCCCTCCCACCTGACTGGTTCGCGGGAGCCCCTGTTCGATTTTTGCCGGGCCATTGTGGATGCTACGGCTCCCTATTGCGTAGCCTACAAACCCAATACTGCGTTCTTCGAATCGTGCGGGGCTGCCGGATGGGAGAGCCTGGAAAAGACCGTGGCCTACATCCGGAAAAACCACCCGGAGATACTCACCATCGCAGATGCCAAACGGGCCGATATCGGCAATACATCCGCCATGTATGCCCGTACGTTCTTCGATACAATGGATTTCGATGCCGTGACGGTCGCCCCGTATATGGGCAGTGACTCGGTAAAGCCTTTCCTGGAATTCGAAAACAAATGGGTTGTTCTGCTGGCCCTTACCTCCAATAAAGGCGGCGCCGATTTTCAGCTTCTGCCGCTGGCCGACGGAGAACCGCTTTATCAGAAGGTGCTTGAAACCTCCCAACAGTGGGCCTCCCGGGAAAGGATGATGTATGTGGTGGGTGCCACCAAGGCAGAATACTTGGCGGATATCCGCAAGATCGTCCCCGACCACTTCTTGCTCGTGCCCGGTGTGGGCGCTCAGGGGGGAAGCCTTGAAGAAGTATGCAAATATGGATTGAACGATCATTGTGGATTGCTAATCAACTCTTCACGAGGCATTATATACGCTTCTTCAGGAAGTGATTTTGCGCAGGTCGCTGCCTGGGAAGCCGAAAAATTACAGCAGGCGATGCAGGCTGTATTGGAAAACGCCTCACTGGTCTGACAGATGCCTTTTACAGGAGAAATATACGAAGGTTCGGCCCGGGTCGGGTTCTGGAATATCACCGAGAGCGAAGAGGTTTTGCGGGCGGGAATCTGTCTCTTATACACATCTGACGCTGCCGACGATACTCCTTGTGTA
>OWIO01002470.1_pt1 | contig 12019 bp, 9 predicted proteins | sample 1733011 | NCBI WGS metagenome assembly OWIO01 (sample SAMN05065779, study PRJEB22554) | human gut metagenome | biome: ENVO:2100002; feature: ENVO:00000062; material: ENVO:00002003 | host: Homo sapiens | place: USA | reverse complement strand
ACGAGATGACGTCGAGTCTCGTGGGCTCGGAGATGTGTATAAGAGACAGCGGTTGCGGAGTACCATCGAGACCTCCCCGTTGAACATGCCCGCCTTGCTTTTGACGACGATGGATTCGATATTGATGCCCATATCTTCGGAGATGATCTGGGTCAGGTGGTTCAATACGCCTACGCTGTCCACTCCGGTGATATCGAGGGTGACACGGGCCTCTTCCTGCGAAGAGTCTATCCATTTGGCGGTAAGCACCCGGTATCCGTAGTTGGAAAGCATATCGGTGGCGTTCAGGCAATCTTTCCGGTGCACGACGATCCCTTTGCCTACGCTTACGAACCCGAATACGTCGTCTCCCGGCTGCGGGCTGCAGCACGGAGCGAGAGTATAGTTGAATTTATCTTCGTTGTCTCCGAATACCAGCCGGTCGTAATGCGGCTTTTCTTCGGCGTTGGGCTGTCGGGAAGACCCGCCCATGATGGGCGAGCGGCGCAGCAGGTTGGAAAAGAACCCCCGGCTCGACACGAACTGCTTGAGGGTCGTATTGTCCACCAGGCCTTTTCCGAACCGGTAGAACATATCCTGCGAATTCTCAGCTTTCAGGAAGGCCACCAAGTCGTTGACCGTCTTTTCGCTCAGGTCTATCTTCAGATGTTTAAGTTTGCGTTCGAGGATTTCGCGGCCGTATTTGGCTGTTTCCCGCACGTCCTCGTTCAGGGCGGCTTTTATCTTGTTGCGGGCCCGGGTGGTCTTGACGAATTCCAACCACTGGGCCTTGGGCTTCTGGTTTTTCCCGGTGATGATCTCCACCTGGTCGCCGCTCTGCAGGATGTAGTTCAGCGGAACTAATGTCCCGTTTACCTTTGCCCCTAAACATTTTGTCCCTACCGCGCTGTGGATGGCAAACGCGAAATCCAATGCGGTTGCTCCCTTGGGCAGGCTGCGCAGGTCGCCTTTGGGTGTGAAGACGAATATTTCCCCCACCAGCAGGTTGAGCTTGAATTCGTTCACCAGATCGGCGGCATTCACTTCCGCTTGTTCCAGCGTTTCGCGGACCTTGGCGATCCATTCGTCCATATATCTGTCGGAGGCCTCCCCGGCGTGTTTGTATTTGTAGTGGGCGGCGTATCCTTTTTCGGCCAGTTCATTCATCCGTTCGGAACGGATCTGTACCTCGACCCAACGGTTCTCCGGCCCCATCACTGTGATATGCAGGGCTTCATACCCCGTAGATTTGGGCGTGGAGATCCAGTCGCGCAGGCGGCCCGGGTTGGGGTGGAATTTATCCGTGACGATGGAATAAATCTTCCACGCGCAGAATTTTTCCTCCTCTTCGTCGCATTTGTAGACGATCCGGATGGCGAAACGGTCGTACACCTCGTCGAAGCTCACCCCCTTGTTGACCATCTTTTTGTAGATGGAATAGATGGATTTGTTGCGCCCCGTGATGGAGTAGTCCAGGTTTTCTTTGTCCAGCACGTCCTTTATCACCCCGATGAAACCCTTGATGTATTCTTTCTGCGCCTGGTCGGATTCCTGGAGCAGACGGACGATATTTTCGTAGGCCTCCGGCTCGGTGTATTTGAGCGAGAGATCCTCCATTTCGGTCTTGATATTGTACAGCCCCAATCGGTGTGCCAAAGGAGCGTAGATGTAGAGCGTTTCGGAGGCGATCTTCTGCTGTTTTTGCCGGATCATGGCACCCATCGTCTGCATATTGTGCAGGCGGTCGGCCAATTTGATCAGGATCACACGGATGTCGTTGGAGATGGTGATGAGCATCTTGCGGAAATTTTCCGCCTGTACGCTCACGTTGGAATCGGAAATGCCCGATATTTTGGTCAGCCCGTCGATGATCCGGGCCACTGTGGGTCCGTATTCCCGCTCGATCTCCTCGAGGGTCACGTCGGTATCCTCCACCGTGTCGTGTAAAAGGGCCGATGCAATGGCCGTGGCATCGAGGCTCATCTGGGAGGCAACGATCGTAGCTACGGCGATCGGATGGAAGATATAAGGCTCCCCCGAGCGGCGCCGCTGGTGGCGGTGCGCTTCGGCGGCCTGTTTGAAGGCTTTATGAACCATCGCCAGATCCTCCCGGCTGAGCTGGTGCGGTATCGACTGCAAAAGCCGGCGGTAGGCCTTCAGTATGTCGAGGGCCTCTTTGCGGGATATTTCAGGTACCGGAGCTTTGCTGGGTGGCATGGGTTTGTGGCTTTTTTATTTTTTTACGAAAAGTAAAAGTATGAAATTTCGACGATAAGAAGCCTTAACGGGATAAAAAAAGTACTCTCCGCGTGCAGGCGGAGAGTACCGGTATTTTTAGTCCGAAAAACGGAGTATCAGTCTACCAGAATGGTTACATGGTTATCGAGCGCCTTCACCACACCGGAGGATACTTCCAATACGAGGTCTCCTTTCTCATCCGGGGACAGGCCTTCCTGCATTTTCGCATCCGCAAATCCGGAAGAAGCGTGTATCACTACCTCCCCTTTGCCCAGCGTGGATACGATAGGGGCGTGCATGTTGAGGATCTCGAATCCTCCGCTTTCCCCCGGGAGGATCACGGAATCCGCTTTTCCGGCGAACACATCGCCTTCGGGGCTTATCACTTTTACCTCCATAGCCGGCGTTAGTTTTCGGAAACCTCCTTGAGCATCTTTTCGCCTTTTTCGGCGGCCTGTTCGATCGTTCCTACGTAGCTGAACGCTGCTTCCGGGTATTTGTCCATCGAACCGTCTATAATGCTGTTGAAGCCTTTGATCGTGTCTTTGATGTCCACATACACACCGGGGCGGCCGGTGAACTGTTCGGCCACGAAGAACGGCTGTGACATGAAGCGCATCACGCGGCGGGCGCGCTGTACCACCATTTTGTCCTCTTCCGAAAGTTCGTCCATGCCGAGGATGGCGATGATATCCTGGAGGGAGGCGTTTTTCTGGAGGATTTCCTTGACGCGCTGGGCCGTTTCGTAATGTTCTTTGCCTACCACGGTCGGGTCGAGGATGCGCGAGGTCGAATCCAGCGGATCGACGGCCGGGTAGATACCCATTTCCGCGATCTTACGGGAAAGCACCGTTTTGGCATCCAAAAAGTTGAAGGTGGTGGCCGGGGCCGGGTCGGTCAGGTCGTCGGCCGGCACATACACAGCCTGCACCGAAGTGATGGAACCATGTTTGGTGGAGGCGATACGCTCTTCCAGGGCACCCATTTCCGAGGCCAGGGTAGGCTGGTAACCTACGGCCGAGGGCATACGGCCCAACAGGGTCGATACCTCCGATCCGGCCTGGGAGAAACGGAATATATTGTCGATGAAGAACAGGATGTCGCGGCCTTTGCCGTGGTCCTGGTCTTTGTCGCCGTCGCGGAAATACTCGGCCAGCGTCACACCCGAAAGGGCTACGCGGGCACGGGCGCCCGGAGGTTCGTTCATCTGTCCGAATACGAAAGCCAGCTTGGATTCTTCCAGGGCTTTGCGGTCGACTTTCGAAAGGTCCCAAGACCCTTCTTCCATCGATTTTTTGAATTCTTCGCCGTAGTTGATAATGCCGGACTCGATCATTTCCCGCAACAGGTCGTTCCCTTCGCGGGTACGTTCTCCTACCCCGGCGAAGACCGACAATCCTCCGTGCTGTTTGGCGATATTGTTGATCAGTTCCTGGATGAGCACCGTTTTTCCCACACCCGCACCGCCGAACAGACCGATCTTACCGCCGCGTACGTACGGGCAGATCAGGTCGATCACCTTGATTCCGGTAAACAGGACTTCCGAGGAGGTGGAAAGTTCTTCGAATTTCGGGGCCGGGCGGTGTATAGGCAGTCCGTCCTTTTTGGGGAGTTCGCCCAGTCCGTCGATCGCGTCGCCCGCTACGTTGAACAGGCGCCCGCGGATCTCTTTTCCGATCGGCATTTTGATCGGCGCACCGGTAGCCGTTACGTCCATCCCCCGGTACAGCCCGTCGGTGATGTCCATGGCGATACACCGCACGGTGTCTTCGCCGATCTCCTGCTGTACTTCCAATACGATGGTGCCCTCCGTATCGGAGCCTACTTCCAACGCATCGTATATTTTCGGGAAATCCTCCGCCTGGGGAGGGAACTGTACGTCCACTACGGGGCCTACTATCTTGATGATCTTACCTTTTGTTTTTTCTGCCGTTGTTGCCATCGGATATATCTTAGGTTATAGTCTTAGCAAAATTAGGCAAATTTTTTAACACCGGGAACCCTATAGCGGCCTATATCGCATTTTTAACTATCCCTTTTTTCGCCAAAGCGGTTCCGAAAGGATGCAGGGAGCCTTCAAAGTTTTTTCGTACATTTGCAGACGTAAAAAACCGTTTTCGAGATATTTAAAGACAAAGAACCATGTTATCGGCCAACAATATCGCCATTTATTTTTCAGGAACCCCGCTCTTTACCGGGGTGAGTTTTCGGATCGACAAGGGAGACCGTATAGGCTTGGCCGGAAAAAACGGCGCAGGTAAGACGACCCTGCTCAAAATGCTCGCCGGCGATCTGCGTCCGGACGAGGGCGACCTGTCGTACGACGGGAACATCAAAGTAGGTATCCTGCGGCAGGATATCGATTTTGTCGACCGGCACACCCTGATGGGCGAGATAGAGAGTTCGTTCGCCGAAATAAAAGCCATCGAAAAACGGCTCGACGAAGTGAACCACCAACTGGCCTCCCGGACAGACTACCAGAGCGACGGGTACATGAAACTCATCGAAGAGCTCAATGACCTTACCCATAAGTACGACCTGGCAGGAGGATACACCTATGCCGGGGAGATCGAACGCATTCTGCTCGGGCTGGGATTCGAGCGGTCGGATTTCGAGAAGGATACCCGGCTGTTCTCCGGCGGGTGGCGTATGCGTATCGAACTGGCCAAACTGCTGCTCCAGAAGAACGATATTTTGCTCTTGGACGAGCCGACCAACCATCTGGACATCGAGTCCATCATCTGGCTGGAGGACTTTTTGAACAAGTTCGCCGGAGGCGTGGTGCTGGTGAGCCACGACCGCACGTTCCTGGACAATATCACCAACCGGACCATCGAAATATCCGCCGGGCGCATTTACGACTACAAACAGCCTTATTCCAAATACCTCGAGCTCCGCGCCGAGATCCGCGAAAAGCAGATCGCGACCCGCAAGAACCAGGAAAAGGAGATCAAACAGACCGAACAGCTCATCGAAAAATTCCGTTACAAAGCTACCAAGGCGGCTTTTGCCCAGAGTTTGATGAAGCGTCTGGAAAAGAAAGAGCTCGTCGAGGTCGATACCGACGACGTGGCGGCTATGCACCTGAAATTCCAGGTGGACAGCCCCACAGGCAAGACGGTTTACCGGGCCGAGGACGTACAGAAGACTTTCCACGATGCCACCCGCACCATCGAGCGGGAGAACGGGGAAGTCGAAGTGGAGTACACCCCCAAACAGGTGCTCAAGGGGATCGATTTCCAGGCGCACCGGGGCGACAAGATCGCCTTTGTGGGGAAGAATGGGCAAGGTAAGACCACTTTCGTGCGCTGTTTGCTGGGGCAGATCGATTACGAAGGGACGATCGAGATAGGCCACAATGTGCATGTGGGGTACTATGCGCAGAACCAGAAAGAGACGCTCGACATGGAGAAAACCCTCATCCAGACCATCGAGGACGAGGCGACCGAAGCGATGCGTCCGAAGTCACGCGACCTGTTGGGCAGTTTCCTGTTTTCCGGCGATGCCATCGAGAAAAAGGTAAAAGTGCTCTCCGGCGGTGAGCGCGGCCGTCTGGCGCTGTGCAAAATGCTGGTGCGTCCGTTCAACGTGCTGATCATGGACGAACCGACCAACCACTTGGACATCCGTTCGAAAGCCATCCTCAAACAGGCGCTCGAATCCTTCGACGGGACGCTCATCCTGGTGTCCCACGACCGCGATTTCCTTTCGGGGCTCACGAACAAGACTTACGAATTCCGCGACGGGCATATCAAAGAATACCTGGGCGACATCGGCTTTTACCTTTCCCAACGGAGGGTGGATTCGTTCCGCGACATGGAGCTCAGCGAATCGAAATCCGTCAAGGAACAGCCTGCGGCTAAAGAACCTCAGAAACCGGCCGCACAGGACGAGAAAGACCAGTCCTGGGCCGACAAGAAAGAAGCGGAGAAGAACCTGCGCCGAGTGCAGAACGCCGTGAAAAAAGAGGAGCAGGAGATCGAGCGTTTCGAAAAGGAGATCGCCGCGATGGACAAGGATTTCGCCTCTCCCGGATATGTGCCCTCCCAGGACGATTTTGAAAAATACAAGCACCTCAAGCAATCCCTCGAAGACCATATGGCCCGCTGGGAAAAGGCGCAGGAGGAGCTCGACGGCCTGCAAAACACCTGAAAAATGACATTGTTCCCGGGATGCAGTCTTTTGCCCCGGGAATTTTTTTCCTCACGGGGATGCCTTGGGATTTTCCTCCGATCTTTTTTTGTCCCGGATGTAAAAATACGTACCTTGCATAGAGTAACGTACTAAAACACTCATGCAATGAAAAAAGTAGCTTTAGGTATCGACATAGGCGGAACGAACACCAAGTACGGCTTTGTGGACAAAGAAGGGAAGATCTACTGCGAATCTTCCATCCCTACGGTTCTCAAAAGCGAGAACAACGAAGAAGGTTTCGAACAATACATAGAACGGCTCTGCGGGGAGATCCGGAAATCTCAGGCAAACTGCGGAAAAGACCTCGAACTGATCGGCGCCGGTATCGGCGCGCCGGACGGCAATTTCTTCAGCGGCGCCATCGAATTTGCGGTGAACCTGCCGTGGAAAGGGGTGCTCCGCGTGGCGGCCCTCATCCAACAGAACCTGGGCGTACCGGCCATCCTCACCAACGACGCCAATGCGGCGGCGATGGGGGAGATGCTCTTCGGCACGGCCAAAGGACTGAAGGATTTTATCGTCATCACCCTGGGTACAGGCGTAGGCAGCGGGATCGTTGTCGATGGAAAACTGGTATATGGGCATGACGGCTTTGCCGGGGAGCTCGGTCATGTCATCATCAAGGAAGGCGGGCGTGTGTGTGGCTGTGGCCGCCGGGGATGCCTGGAGGCCTACTGCTCGGCCAACGGTATCCGCCGTACGGTGATGGACCTGCTGGCCGACGAAATGATCGACAGTGTGCTGCGCGGTATCCCGTACGACGAGCTGACCTCCGCCAAGATATACGAAGCAGCCGAAGAAGGAGATGTGATCGCCCGCGAGGCTTTCCGTCGCACGGCCAAGACGCTCGGTAAGGCGCTGGCCAATTTCGTGACGTTCTCCTCGCCCAAAGCCTTTATCCTGTTCGGGGGTGTGGCGCGGGCCGGGGAAATCCTCCGCAAAGCGACCGAAGAGGCGATGGAAGAATCCATGCTCCACATCTACAAGAACAAAGTGGATGTGCTGCTGTCCAATCTGGAAGGCAATGTGGCGATTCTGGGTTCGGCGGCATTGGCTTGGGATGGTTATAAAGAGAAAAAAGAGGCCTGACCGGGGCCCTGCGTTTTTTTCCCCAGCGTAAAATTTATATATTTGCTCGCTCCGCCGTCTTCGCGGGGCGGGCAATTTTATTTTACCGTAATCAAATAAATCAGGGAATAAACCATGAAAAAAGTAACACTGGGTATCGACATAGGCGGAACGAACACCAAGTACGGCTTTGTAGACAAGGAAGGAAAGATTTACTGCGAATCGTCTATTTCGACTACCACTCCGGGAGAGAATTTCGAGAATTATCTCGACAATTTGTATTCAGAAGTAATGACTTCGCTCAAAAATTGCCCGGAGCAGCTCGAACTGATCGGGATCGGTGTCGGCGCCCCCAACGGAAACTATTTCAACGGCTGTATCGAGTTTGCCGTGAACCTCCCCTGGAAAGGCATCACCCGCATCGTGGCCCTGATGGAAGAAAAATTCGGTATCCCGGCGGTGCTGACCAACGACGCCAATGCGGCGGCGATGGGCGAGATGCTCTTCGGTACGGCCAAAGGAATGAGGGATTTTATCGTCATCACCCTGGGCACGGGCGTGGGCAGCGGTATCGTGATCGGAGGTAATATGGTATATGGGCACGACGGCTTTGCCGGGGAGCTCGGCCATGTCATCATCAAGGAAGGCGGACGCGAATGCGGCTGCGGGCGTCACGGCTGCCTGGAGACGTATTGCTCGGCCAACGGTATCCGCCGCACGGTATTCGAGATGCTGTCCTACCGCACCAACCCGAGCGTACTGCGCGACGTATCTTTCGAAGACCTCTCGTCGGCCCGTATCTACGAGGCGGCGATGGAGGGCGACCATCTGGCCCGCGAAGCGTTCCGTTATACCGGACGGGTGCTGGGCCGCGCACTGGCCGATTTTGTGACATTCTCCTCCCCGGAGGCCATCATCCTGTTCGGCGGGTTGGCCAAAGCGGGCGAACTGATCCGCAAACCCACCGAGGAAGCGATGGAAGAATCGATGCTCCACTGTTTCAAAAACAAGGTGAAAGTCCTGCTGTCCAGCCTCGACGAAGGCAATGTGGCGATCCTCGGATCGGCCGCCCTGTCCTGGAACGAGCTGGAAAAAAACAAGAAGAAGGCCTGAGTTTTTTATTTAAAAAAACTTCCTATATTTGCCGCGCTGTGCGGTGAGTGCAGCGCGGCGCCTGCGGGCGTGGTGAAATTGGTAGACACGCCAGACTTAGGATCTGGTGCTTTACGGCTTGAAGGTTCGAGTCCTTTCGCCCGCACTGAGAGCGACAAATTGAAGATTTCTTCTTTTTGTCGCTTTTATTTTTTCAGATTTTTCAATCCGAATAGCGGCCTTATAATTTTATAGCGCCTTATACCGTATTCATAAAGTACCCATGTTATTATAAATGTCAATAAGACCATGGCCGGAAATTTGATAAAAAAGGAGGCGTCCCAGTCTTTCATATAGTAGCCTAATATCACGATGACGGTTTGGTGCAATATATAAAACGGATATACCGCTTCGTTGGCATATGATAGGTATTTGCCGGATTTATTGAGATACTGCGCCGCCATACCGAACACACATAGTATCCATATCCATGTATTGAGGGTTTGAATGATATCATTGGCCAGGTCGAAAAGGGCTGACCTTTGAAAACCTCCGAACCATAAATAAATCAGTATGGAATAGGCGGCTGTTCCAAGCACTAAAAAAGTCAGTCTGTACTTTTTTACGGTGTTCCAGAATGCTTCCCCGGTTGAAACTAACAGGTAGCCGAGCACAAAAAATGTAGAATAGTTTAGCAGATTGAACCAATCGCCTGCTAAAGCATTTGTGGCAGGAAAACTTCCTGACAAAAGCATCCTCCATAATAAAAGCGGCAAGGCTAAGAACAGAATGCCCCAAAAAGAACCTATAATTTTTTTGATCTTCAAATAAAAAGCCGATTCTTTATTTTTCCTTAGCTTAAGGAATAAGGGAAGGCATACTAAAGAAAATATCAGCAGGTAAAGAATAAACCACAAATGGTGCCATGAAAAATTCCCTTCGGGATAAATCCCGTTGAAAAACTGAACGGGCCAGAAATTGAAATAGCCCCCATAGTCGACTCCCTGGCTAATCCGCTCAATATAAACCTGTGGAGGAACGATAAACACAACTCCGATAATGAAAGGCAGCAGCAGTCTTCTCAATCTTTCTCCTACGTATTGTTTGCCGCTCCTTTTACCCAGAGCAAAATAAGTCCCCATTCCTGAAACAACAAATAAAAGGGGAAGTCTCCACTGATTAATAAAAATCATGGGGAAAACAATATCCCTATAGGTTACATTATTTTTTATATGCCAATTTCCCGGTTCGAAAAATACAGCTACATGATATATAATGAGGATACCGAAGGCAATCACCCGAATATAATCTATATCATACCGGCGGTCGTTCAATATTCTGTTCCTGAATTTATTGATAAATAAAAAATCATATAAAAGGGTGTTTTTCGGAATTAAGACCGTTTGTATTAATGGTTTAAATATACAATTTATAATGGGGCGTATAATATTTCAATTTGTAAATAAGCAAAAAAAGAATCAAAAAACAGGTTTGATAATCTGATATCTTATCGCGCAATCTGAAAAATCCCGGCCGTTTGGCCGGATTTTTGTTTGGGGGCATAGCATATCTACCGGAGGAACCAGATATCCGGATGTGCCAGATGATAGCCCCACCAGAGTAGTATCGCAGCCAGGAGAAGTAAATACCCCCAATATATAGTCCCTTTCCGGGCTTTGCCGATGAAGCGTCCCAGAAAAAATACGGCGAATATCGGGGCCCCGATGTACAGGTAGGGGTAGTAATAATCGGCCCCCAGTTCCTCTCCCACTATGGAAGCACAGCCGGTGTAAACAAGTGCTAACACCGTTATCCAGGTGTCGAGAAGGTTTTTTATGGAAAAATAGTGTTCCATATTCTAAAGTGCTAGAACCAACCATAGTAACTTCCCTGGCGGGAAATCACCCAGATGATGATTAGCAGCGGGAACAGAATTTCCGCCCAGCACAGTTCCCGACATTTTTTCAGACGATAGAAAAAGCGCCAGAGGATTAGTCCTGCGAAGACGCCCCCTATGTAGACATATGCCAGGTAATAATTGCTGCCGACTATCCAGCGGTCAGTCCATGTATAAACGATTGCGACGGCGATCATCGTTATATATAGAGGGCTGTCATTGTTCTGATGGGTGTATCTATCCATGATTATTTTTGTTGACTTTCCATACAAGCTTTGTATACAGCGTTTGCATTGTCCATGCACGTATCGTAAGAATCCACTGCCGAAACAAAACATACTGCGCTAAGAGCGGCCAACAATCCCCCGCTGGCAATTACTCCCGCTCCAGAAACCCCCGCATTTAGCACAAAAGTTCCGGTACATTTGGTTTTGTCCCAATTTAATTGTTCCCTACAAGGATTCCCTCTTTCTCTTGTGTGGATGTTTTCTTTATTTATGGCATCTTGTGCAACACACATCATTATCAAGGATATTTTTTCAGCCAACAATAATTTATTATCTTCAATAATTTCATTTTGTGTCCATTCAAATTTTCCGGATTCTGCAAACCGGAGGATGATTTCTGCATATCGTGAAGTGCCATTATCTTTTGCATACTCTGCTAGTGCGTAAGCATTAGACGCAACCATCATCAAGGAATCTTTGTTAAGCTTGACATGGTAATATCCGGCTTTTTCTGCTTGTTCAATAACATTATATTTTTTAGAAAATGAGATAATCCGATCTTCTATAGATTGAATATCGATACGATACCCGCCATGAGAACGGGTTGCGGGTACTTTGGAAAGGGCCGCTTGTAATAATGGGACAGATGTGTCGTACAATCCCGACAATTCCTGTGAAACGGACTGTGATTGCCAAGCATCCTGTGTGACGGATTTTTCGCTGCAGGAAAGCAACAGTGCAGTTGCGGCAATTCCCATTACGGCCAACAATGTAATGATTTTTGTTTTCATAACCTTAAAAATTTGAAGTTAATAGCAGAATATTCGTACAGACAAAAGGCGCTGTCGTTTGCTTTCAAAAATACTAAAAATATGCAAGTAAAGAAAAAGACTACAAATAAATTTTAGACTTTAACAGGGGGTGAGGGATTGGCATCCGTGTGTTTAGGATACAAAAAACCCTTGCACGACTGTGCAAGGGTCTCGTTTTGTTGCTTTATTCCGGAAAGAATTCGGCTCTCCCGGAATAGAAACCGGAACCTACTTCAGAGGCTCCAGTCCGAGTTTTTTCTCCCATTCGGAGAGGGTGAGTTTCTGCAGGTCGGAAGCCTTCATGCCTGCCGGTATGGCATCCTGTGCCAGATAGACATAAGGTGCGCAGGTCAGGGCGCACCCTACCTGGTTCGGCTTTACGAACGTGTACTTGTAGCCCACGTAGATACGCTCGTATTCTACGCTCTGGTCCTGCCCGCAAAGGGCGATGCTGTTGCTCACCTGTCTCTTATACACATCTCCGAGCCCACGAGACTCGACGTCATCTCGTA
>OWIO01002464.1_pt1 | contig 12043 bp, 10 predicted proteins | sample 1733011 | NCBI WGS metagenome assembly OWIO01 (sample SAMN05065779, study PRJEB22554) | human gut metagenome | biome: ENVO:2100002; feature: ENVO:00000062; material: ENVO:00002003 | host: Homo sapiens | place: USA | reverse complement strand
TACACAAGGAGTATCGTCGGCAGCGTCAGATGTGTATAAGAGACAGCCTTGCTTCTGCAATTCCATAGCACTCCGTACCCTCTTCGCCTGTTCGGCACTATCTGTCAGTCTCTTTTAAAACGTCACTGCAGTCCTGGCTCCCGTAGCAGAAACAGCATATACCTTAAAGCCGTCTTTCCAAGCGGTTTTCATGGTAAACGTAGCAATACCGGAAGGTGCTAACAGCCCATCAGAGATACAGACTTTCTTGCCGGTTTCATCTACAACTTCATAAGCTGCCACATTTTTCCAGTTGGTCATGGTAAATGTCGAACCGCTCCGTGTGGCTGTACCGGCTACAATTCCGGGTTTGTCCTTATAAAGTTCTACAGAATTATCCGTTATATATTCCAGAGCAACATCCGGTTTCGGATATCCCAAAGCCTCTACACGACTTCGTATTTCGTCGATACGGGCCTGGGTAACGGTGAGTTTGCCCGTTCCGTAGTCATCCACTGTTATGTCGACCGGAGTCAGAAATCCCCATTTCGTGAAGAAATCCAGCAAGTTGGCTTTAGCTATCAGACTACAGATATAAACGAACTCAGTCTGCTGTTCCCCGGCCGTTCTCAGATTATCGTGCGTCCGGATATACTCGTACACATCCGGATAGAATCCTCCTTTGTCAGATTGCTGAAGAGGTGTCCGTCCGAGTACTTTACCGAAATAGAGTTCCAATTGCCAGAAAGGAACGAGTTTACAGAAAACATCGCTGTCACTTCCAAAATTTCCATGTGGCGCACCTGCCGCAATGATCTGGGTCCAGGCCTTGGAATAACGGTTACGACTGCCATCTCCCATATCTTCTGTTTGCAAGCGAGAAGGCTGTCCGAAAATTGTAGTCTGGATGTACTCGGACATGATATTGTTCGTTACCTCCGTTGTCCCCAACCATTTCAATCCGGGACGTGTCTGGTTGCAATGCCCTATTTCATGTGCAGGTCCCCAACATGCAGATGTCTTCAATTTATCCACATTACAAAGTTCGGCCAGAGTACCGTCATTGTAAGCAGTATGATAACTGGTGGCATACATATAGCTGGTATACATCACATGCAGGTACATGCGGTTCTTGAACAGTTTATTGTATTTATACAATCCCATCAGTTCCATCTCCGAATTCACAATCTGATCATAAGCATCGATCAGTGCTTTCCCGTCCGGAGTATGAGTACGGAAACGCTCGGTCGGGAATGTGAGATGTGCATAATGTCCCACCACATCGAAATACTTATCCACAGCGTTACTCAACAATTTATTCCAATCGGAAGCCTGATGTTTAGCTACATCGAAATAGCCGTTTACTTGTCCGGAAGCGATATGTATCTTTACAGGCTGAGCAGTTTCATAGTCAGGAGTGTGATACAAAATATACATTAATCCTTTATTCCGGGCCGTAATCTTGTTGGCCCCTTCAGACAACGGATAAGAGGTTCCTCCGAAACCATCACCACCGGGAACATCCAGATTCTGAATCACTGCACTGACAGTCTGCCCATGTGTATCGCCGACAAAAATCATCAGTTGCTCTCCATCTTTAACCGAAATTCCCGTAGGATTATCACGCAGGCTATAAGGACTGGTCTTATGTGTTTCTGACTGGGCATCCGGATGGGGCCAAGCCTTATATTCCTGAATACGGAACTCTGCCGGATACTTACCCTGCTTCATATAGTAAGCTATGTTCTTGTAGAATGAATACGGACAGTTCTCTATTTCTTCATCGGTAAGTCCGGGCTTCAATTCAGAGCATGTACCATCGGTGAAAAGAGTGAGCGGGTCGAATGCATCCGGATTCTTTTTATAAAATTCCATCTCGGCACAAGCAGCAAATCCCTGCCCGTCTCCCGATCCTGATTTGACAATAAACTGAACCGACGTGACTCCGATTTGTGCCTTCGGAAAATTAACACGGACTGCGGCATTCGTCCCCCCGAAGTTTTTAGTCATCACCGTATTCCATTCATCGGTTCCTCTGGTATTCGCATTTGACTTTACACGGATCTCCACTTCCTTGAAGTTACCATTCGGCCCTGAGGTACGGGGATAATATATAAGATAGTCCATATCCGAACCCGCAGCAAAATTATAAGTCAACGTAATGGGGAAATAATGATCTCCCGCGTTATTCCAGTTAGAATGGTAAATAGTATTCATATCACCATCGAATGATTTATCAATATTCGAGCCACCCTGGAAAGAGCTTGCTTCACCTGATTCTACCGGAACCTTAATATCGTCTTTGATACCCTCGAGATTTCCGGATTCATATTCTCCCAATCCTTTCTGAGTAACAGATACCAAGGCCTCAAGTTCTCCGCCGACCTCTTTCACGGTGATATTGCCCGTACGTTCACTATCTTCCGGATTGGCTGTAACAATGTAATTATGCGTCGTAGTCACCATTTCGGATGCACGTGTACCTGCCGGTTTCTCTTTGATCCATTCCGGCAATGTGATAGTCACCGAAACATTTGTAGTTACATCGAATGCGATATCACTGCCACTGGCCTCAACGGTAAAGATCTGTTGGGATATCAAAATAGCAGGCTCTGATCCCAATTGGCGTACGTTAACAGTTTCTGCCAATCCATCGGCAGTAACTTTAATCACTGCCTCCCTTGTCTCTTTTCCATCGTATCCGGACACATTCACCGTCAATGTACTTTCGTTGACAGCAACCGAACACCAATCTTTATCAGACCGTGCCGTCCAATGGTCTGCATTGGTAACAATAGCGATGTCACGGGTTCCTGCATCACTTTTAAAATCGATGGCAGACTGTGCTACCTCAAGAGTAGTCGATGTTAACGCTCTTTCTTCTTCAGCAGAACAAGCATACAGCAGCAGAGGGATAATAGCTGCAGAAATCATTAGAATTAGATGTTTCTTCATGTTATTAGGGTAAATTAAACATAAGATAAATAAAACAAAGGAAATACAAATTTTGTTCTCATAAAAGACTTCACTTGTATTTCCTTTTTAATAATTACTTGATTCTCGTATTTAGCATCAATCTGACAACCATAGGTGGCCAAATTCATACTACATTATATAGGTACCTATTGAATCCTGTTTTAGAAACTGCTTTTGAATGATTCGTCTAATGATTTGAGATGAATTTTCACGGTTATTCCGGTTGTTATAAGAGGAAGATAACAAGCTATCTGACGATTAAAAGAATCGAAACAGACCGGAATATCACTCAAAACATAGGCAAAAGTCAATCAAAAAAGATATGTATAGAAATTCAAAACAGTTTCTTACTCAATGGTAGTCTCTCCGGTTTCCGGATCATAGGTTTTCACAATTACCTTCGAAAGGCCGAGTTCTGCCAACGCAATCCAGTTGGAGCCGCTTGTAGAAGATTTCACCTTAAACCAAAGATAGCGGTAAGATGCACCGGCTTTTATTATATCCGATTCGTAAGACGCAGCTTTTGTATTAGGCAAATTACTCAAAGACGCCAACAAAGTGGTCTGGCTCTCATCATAATTCTTTCCATCAAAAGTATTGCTGCCCAGAATATCCATCTCTTTGGGATTGTCTTTATTGTTATTGTCACGACAAACATAAGAGAACAGGAAAGTGGACAAAGCATTCTCTTCACCCAAGTCGACCACAATATAGTGAGGGAAAGGCGTAGGACTGCTCCATGACATGTGGAAATAAGTGTCATTCCTTCCATCCACCAGGTTTGCGATAGGTCCTTCACTACTCTCCTGATCATCTGTATACAACTGTTTTGCAGACAAGGTTATAGGATTCCGGTCAGTCTTGATCTGTTTCAGAGCAGGAAGTGCCTGTGCCATGATACTGCAACTTTGCGAAGCTTCCCCGGCACGATTGCAAGGTTGCAATGTAAAGTTAATGTCACCATACCGATGCAGCAGATTGTCCACCAACATGGTATCACTATTCACACTTGCCAATCTCATACATTTCTTCCCGTCTTCAGGTAATGTATAGGTCACTTTTACATAATAATAATTAGAATCGGCTGGTACGGTCCATTTCAATTTGATAGCACCGGCTTTGGCTTCAGCCGACAGTGAATTCTGATCTATAGAGGTCGGCATGGGATACTTCTCATCGCTGGAGCAGCCGATCATATTTATCAGGCCCAGTATCACACACAGGCCAAGCAATATTTTTTTCATCTTCATTTCTCTTTAAAAAGATTAATAACCCGGATTGTTTACTAATTTTTCATTTCTGTTAATATCGGCAGAAGGTATGGGCAACAGATATTGAGTCGGCGCCTCGAACTTACGCTCAAAGTCAATAGTCTTCACTATCGCATAATCTTCTATGGTAGTAGCAGCAATATTCAACCCCTTAGCCTTGACATTAAAATATTGTCCAGCCAGCAGCCAACGGCGCATATCCCAGAAATTCTGGTTTTCCAAATAAAGTTCATTCATTCTCTCCTGCCGTACAATCTGACGTAATTTTGTCTGATCCAATGCAGCAACACCACTCCATGCTGTTTCTACTGTAGGGATACCGGCACGTTCTCTGACTTTGTTCAGATATTGTTTGGCTGTCTCCAGATCATTAGTCTCCACACATGCTTCGGCATATGCCAAATACAGGTCGGCAAGACGAATAATGGGCCAGGGATACTGATTCAATTTCGTAGCATTTGTAGAAACAACAGTATTAGGATCGACACCTTTTTTGTTCAGATAACCACTTGGAGTATAGTTACCCGGTCGCTGTACGGTGGCCGTACCACGACTGCAGTTACCTCCCAATACAAAATCGCATATCAATCTGCTATCCGAATTATCTTTCTTACCGTTACTCATAACATAGGCCGGATTAGTTGACCCGTTCATCACTTCGTAATATCCACCCTGAAAAGCTACCCAAGCATAAAAGCGAGGTTCACGATCCAAATTAAACAGGAGTGTTTTACTTCCTTCATGAGCCTCGTCAGCATGGCTGGCATCCACATTGACGATCTTTAATTTGTCTTTATCTTTATACTCCGGATCTTCGTCCCAAGGTAAACCGTTTTTAGTATAAAAACGATTTAACATGGTCCATGTCGGACCGACACCATTCCACGCCCAGCCGTCAGTCACAAATGGTAACGATTTGTTTTGTATACCATACGAACCTTCACTACGCGTTTCTGCCAGAAGAACCTCCGGATTACGCGAATCCCAATCGACCAAGCTGGTTCGAAGACACCGGACAGGACCTGCCGCCGGATAGGGATTCGCATCCTCATTACCTATCTTATAGTCTTGCTTTACATACAAAGCATGTCCGTTCTGCTCGGCAAGGTCAATCGCCTCTTTAATAGCTGTCTTTGCTTTTACCCACTTATTAGGATCATAAGTCAGAGGCATTAACTGACTACCGGATTTATCTGTAAAATTGCTATAGAAACTTGAGTTTCCATTGAATAACGGAGAAGCTGCATACAAAAGCATTTTTGCTTTCACAGCCTTAGCTCCTACACTGGTTGCCAATCCGTAATCTTCTTTATTGGTACGTATGGCAGGCAATGAACTTGCGGCTTCATCCAATAAATTGCATATCCAGTCTACACATTCGTCATATGAAGTTCGGGGTAAATATTCTGCTTGCGAAGCATTTACATCCGGTAGTTCCTTGATCAGGATAATAGGTCCGTAACAACGTGCCAACTGATAATGATAATAAGCAATCAGAAACTTAACCTGTGCGATATAGTCTGTTTTTACACTTTCAGTCAGGTCGGGTACCTTGTCTACATTTTCCAGAAATATATAGCATTGACGCAATCCTTGAAAAAATGTATTCCAATAAGAAATCACCGGCGAAGAAGCCGTATAGTTGCCTTTTGGAAAACTGGCAAACGTTTCATGTTCAAAAGCCGTTATCACTTCATCTCCTGTCAGCAAATCGAGACTGCCTGATGCCACATTACTTTGCGGCAAATAGCCATAGCAAGAATAAACAAAATTCTTAGCCGCATTCCGGTCTTTAAATGCATCTGCCTCAGTCGTTATTTCATCCGGAACAATATCCAGAAAGCCGCAGGAACTATATCCTATCGTCAGCAAAAACAAAAACAGGAGTTTATATATTATCTTCATAAGTATATATTATTTAAAAGTTAATTGAATACCAACATTATATGTACGTTGTGTCGGGTATTTCATACCGGCACCTCCACCCATTTCAGGATCCCATAGCTTAAATGGAGAAAAGGTCAACAAGTTACTTCCGTTCACATAGATTCTTGCCCATTTGAAACGATAGCCGATTTCGGCATTCCGCAATTTCAGGAACGAAGCATTCCGCAGCCAATAAGAAGAAGACGCCGTATTGTTGTTGTTATTATATTGTGTCAATCGCGGATACCGTGCATTCGGATTCTGATTATCTTTGCTCCAATGATCATCAGAAATCCATTTCAGAACATTATTTTTACTTTGCGTTCCAAATGGTTCGAAACCGCTCATCATAAATGACACGCGCGCTTGTCCCTGAAAGAAGAAAGAGAAATCCCAATTCTTCCATGTAATAGAGGGACCAAATCCGTATATTATCTCCGGAATTGTGGGATATCCTAATACCACTCTGTCATCTGATGTTATTTTTCCATCATAATTACCGCTCGCGTCCGGCTGATCTACATACTTCACATCGCCCGGTGCAATAGCAATATTACCGATAGTCGACTGAGGATTATTCGCAATATCAGCTTCATCAATATACAATCCGTCTGCTACATATCCCCAGATTGAGTTCAGGCTCTTTCCAACCTGCGATAATGCCGGACGAAGTCCTGCCGCTTCATCATACTTCAAAACCTCATTGTGTGCATAGGTAAAAGTTCCTTTCATCTGGATAGAAAAGTTCCGGTTCAACTGTTTTCCATAATCCAAAGCAAGGTCAAATCCTGTATTCTTCACTTTTGCGAAATTACCGTAGATTTTAGTACTGGCAGTTCCCAGATAATTCGGTATGGAATTTTTCTGCTGAAAAATATTATCTCTAATCTCCCTGAATCCGTCGACAGTGATATTTAATGAATTGAAGAGCTGTAAATCGACACCCACATTCAGTTTATTTCCGACTTCCCACGTAAGTTCATTATTCTGGAATCGATTATAAGTAGGTCCTGATAATGAAGTGGTACTACCACCATATCCGGTTGTATAAGACGGGCTTTCAGTCAAATTCACGATTGCCAGATAAGCAAAACGGTCACTGCCGATTTGATCGTTACCTACCAAACCATACGAACCGCGGACTTTAAAATTGGAAATAACCGGTTTTATCGGCTTCCAAAATTTTTCTTCACTGATATTCCATCCCAACGATATGGATGGGAACAGTCCCCAACGATGCCCTTTGGCAAAACTCTCAGAACCATTGTAGCCCGCATTTACTTCAAGCATATACCGATGATCGTAATCATAAGACAAACGTGCCGCCACACCCATTTTACGTTTTGGAAGCGAAGCAATAAGACTGCTGTTTACATTCGTATTATAATCATCCTGGTTATAAAGCAACATACCACTTACATTGTGCGAACCGAACGAACGTTCGTAATTCAGGTATCCCTGAATATAAAACCGACGGTCACCGTTGGTACCGAAAAAGGCATCCATCGTATGATTACTCGGTTCTCCGATAGGTGTATTGGTAAAGTCATAGGAACCGTCTTCATTCTGTTTATAATCGGAAAGCTGATAACTATTATATCCTTGCAGACGGAACTTCTGATTATAACTCCAATTCTTAAATGAAACCAAAGCTCTGAAGCTTAATCCCTTCGTTATAAAATCCAGTTTCTGATCCCAGTTTACATTGGCTACTACCGTACTCTCAAACGTATCCTTGTAACCTGCACTTGAAAGAGCTACCGGATTGAGCGGCTGATAATTTCCGGCAAGGATACCTCCCCAATGGTACCATGTGTCAGATCCCTGCGGAAACATAACCGGAAAATCAACAGGATTGGTTCCCATAATAGCACTGAATATATCGCCTACGCCATTACCATCCTTAGTTGTCAAAGGACCATGCATATCATTCAACTGTACATTCAGGTGAAGCGAAATGGTAGAAGACTTAGAGAGATGAAAATCCACGTTGTTCTGGAACGCATATTTCATGTAGTCTATATTATTTTTATAAGAGAAGAAGTCACTGGAACGATCTTTCAACATTCCGGTTTCATGATTCATATTGACATTCATAAAATAAGTAATTTTAGATGTACCTCCACGTACATTAAAATTCGCTTTTTGATTAAATGTCGCATCTTTGAAGACCTCCTTGTACCAGTCCACATTAGGATAAATATAAGGATTCAGATTATGGATCGTACCATTTATTTTTTCATCAGAATAGAGCACAGCCCCTGTTCCCTGATTGGTAACCGCTTCATTGTACAAACGCATATAAGTGGGTCCGTCAACAATTTCCGGTTTCTTAGTCGAAGTATTTACATAGCCTTCTAAACGTACGCCGATGATCGGTCTGTCCAAGTCACTTCCCGATTTTGTTTTAACGATAAGTACACCGTTTGCTCCACGAGTACCATACATCGCCGATGCCGTCGCATCCTTCAATACGGAAAAGCTTTCAATTACTTCAGGATCCAACGAATTCAAGTCCGCTTTGGATACTTCAACTCCATCCAAAATAATTAGAGGAGAAGTCGCTCCGTTCATGGTCGCAACACCACGAATGAAAAAGTCCGCAGAATTCTGTCCCGGTTCTCCACTACGCTGGTAAGCAATCACACCCGACAAGCGTCCGGCAAATGAAGAAGAAAGGTTGGCAGAAGGTACCAGAAGATCCGAAGGACGAACCGACTGAATCGATCCGGTGATAGTCTCCTTTTTCTGTCCCGTACCAAAAGCAGTGACCACCACCTCATCCAGTTGCTGGGCATCTTCCGCAAGAGTGATAGACATTACCTTTTGACTACCGACTTTAACTTTCTTGGTAACATATCCTATATATGAAATCTGTATTTCATTTTTAGGAAATGCCGCTAATTCAAATTTACCATCTACATCGGTAATCACACCTGTGGTAGTACCCAGTAATTGCACTGTTGCACCGATGATAGGTTCACCGGTTTTTGAATCTGTTACTATACCAATGATTTTTGCCTTTTTCTGTTGTGTACTTTCCGTTTTCTCAACTTTAAGAATAACTTCATTCCCTTTAATAACATAACTGATATTACTCCCTTTAAAGACTTCGTTCAAGACGTCATCAATAGAACCTTTACAATCGATACTCTTAAGAGTTGTGTTTTTCAAATCATTAGCGTTATAGAAAAAAGTATATTGACTGCTTTTTTCTATGAGCCGGATGGCTTGAGGAATAGTGAGAGACTGACCTTTAACCACAATCTGTCCTTGCGCAGCAAGTGCAGACAGCGGATAAAGCAGCAAAGCCATAACGATGTATTTGAGACACCGCTTCTGACAAGAAAATAAAAACTTGTTCATGCTTCAATTTTTAGATTTAACATTGGGTTAATAAATATTAGTTGTAAATAATAATCTCGTGATTTATTTCTTTTTTCCGAAGATTCAGGCTAAAACAAATTTTATCAATAACGTCTTCCAAAGACTCATCATAGCGGATACTCCCTGTAAAGGCACAATTTTTATTCACTTTATCGCTGATAATGATACGTGAACCATACATTTGGTTTATAATCCTAGTCAAATGTTCCAAATTAAATTGTGTAAAATTATAACGGCCGTTTTGCCACTCTATATTTTCTATTTGTTTTAATTGAGTCCCTGCATCAGCAGGATTATATACCAATTCCTGAAGTGGTTTCATCTCTATTTTATGTTGAGTCGATTCAACATTAAATTCAATGCTTCCATTAAACAAAGTAATTTCATTGGCACTGGGATTGTTCTGCTTTATCAAAAAGCAAGTCCCTTTCACTTCGATAAAGGCTTTATCGATATACACCCTGAATTTTCTACCCATATTTTTGTGAACTTCGAACAAAGAATTACCTTTCAGCCATACATTCCGATGCTTCTTGAAATCTTCGGCAAAACGTATAGAACTTCCCGGCTGCATCCAGACCTTCGAACTATCTGGTAATAAATACATTCTGCTTTTCTGAGCTGTAATTTCAATATATTTATCCATCGGGGTACTACCTTCATTTAAATGCATCCAAAGTCCACCGACAATCAAAACAAGAGCTACAGAAGCAGCAATATACCATAGTTCTAAAGGAACTAATGCTATATCACATAAAAAATAAAGAAGTTATTATTACCAATTAATTCATTAGATATTATACTAAATATCAGAAGTTTAAACAGATAGCAAAATAAACAATATGTATATTATAGATACCAGTCAAGAAACTTTTCTAAAAAAAAGTTGCTCTTGTCATGTGGTGGTAGATGGGGCTGTTGTGTATTTAGTTTTAGATAACACAAAATAAATCTAAATATAATTATTAAAATGAATAAAAGTAACAAAGAAACTAATCTGATCAAGAAGCTATTGGCAGATCAATTGGACAAGAAGGAACGCAAGAAACTCTATTATTCAAATTTAATAGAAAAACAAATGAGAAAACAATGGAAAGAAAATAAGAATACTCCGGTAGAAAATGAGATTGGAAATAAGATATGGGACAAGATCGAGGACCAATGCATAAAAGTTCACAAAAGAATAGTTCCTTTAGAACTTATCCAATAAATATATGTTGCTATTATTTTATTTATAAAGAGAAAGAACATATTACCCAATTAAGTGCATATAATAGGATAATATAGCCATAATACACCAAGATAAATTAAACAAAAAATGTTATTTTTTAATATTCTTGTAGAAATCGCAGCAATTTAGAACAAAAAGATTACTTTTGCACCTCTAATTACTAAAACAGATGCAAGAAAAAGAAACAGTCAGGAAATTAAAGCATGGCGATCAGGAAGCATTTGCTTTTTTATACAATCATTACTGGAAACAAGTTTATAATTTCACAAGGCTCTATTTCACCGCCTCTATGGATATTGAGGAAATTGTGCAGGAAGTATTTGTGAAAGTATGGGAATCTCATCATTTCTTGGATGAAAACAAAAGTTTTGAAGGCTACCTCTTTATCATAACCCGAAACGTGATCTTCAATCATTCACGTAGGTATTACAAAGAGACAGCCCTCAAAATAACAGCTATACAAGCAGTCGAAGAATCTTATGACATGGAGGGAGAGTTGGATGCCGCCGATTTAAAGAAATATATCGATGAACTTGTTATGCAACTCCCCCCTCGCCAACGAGAAGTATTCCGCATGAGCAGGGAACTGCACATGAGCAACAGAGAAATAGCAGAACACTTCTCTATTACTGAAAAAGCAATAGAGCGCCATATCAATCTGGCCCTGAAATTCCTCAAAAAGAACCTCAATTTATTCATGTTGTTTATGGCAGCTTAACATCCAACCAAGATTCTGTCATTGCACCTGCCATCCGCCCCCCAGAGCCTTATACACTTGTACTACAGCGATCAATTCGTCCCTTATCGCATTGCTGAGTCCGATTTGGGCATCGAAATATCCACGCTGGGCATCGAGCACATCAAGGTAGTTCGTCACCCCATTGATATATTGCAATTGCGCTAAGTCTACATAACTCTTAGCCGAACGTTCCAATTTCGCACGAAGGTCGTATACCTCCTTAATCTTATTGAAGTTGACAATCGAATTGCGCGTCTCTTTGAAAGCAGTCAGGACAGCCTTTTCATAGCTGTGCACTTCAGCTTCATAAGCGGCTTTCTTTGCTTTGAGAGCGGCACGATTTTTTCCCCAACCAAAAATAGGCGTAAGTAAAGCACCTTCCATAATGCTATAAGGCGATTTCAACAGTTCGGAGAGAGCGGTGCTTTCCGACCCTACCCTACCGGTAAGTGAAATACGTGGAAACATATTCGTATAAGCCACTCCTGTCTCTTATACACATCTGACGCTGCCGACGATACTCCTTGTGTAGAT